>Ga0172376_10006178_pt1 | contig 13098 bp, 3 predicted proteins | sample Lak35m_FD_121114 | JGI IMG/M metagenome (GOLD analysis project Ga0172376, IMG submission 121114) | Freshwater microbial communities from Kabuno Bay, South-Kivu, Congo - kab_092012_35m | ecosystem: Environmental > Aquatic > Freshwater > Lake | place: Democratic Republic of the Congo: South-Kivu...
ACCCGCGGACTCCCGTCCGCGGCTCGCCTGACCGACCGCTGATCACCGCCCTTCGCGGCTTCGCGGCTTCGCGTGAGTCAAACTGCCCGCACCCCAAACGCGGAAGGACAGAACTCGGGCTGGAAAGCCCGAGCTACGGAAAGCAGCCACCCGCGGACTCCCGTCCGCGGCTCCCCTGACTGACCACTGACCAGCCACCAAACAAAAACAGCCCGGTGACTTTCATCACCGGGCTGAAGTTCATTTCAAGGCTGTTCGCCCACAACTCATCAGCTCTCCTGACTGTCACGACGACGGGCTCGGCGACCCACCACCAGACCAGCCAGCATCGCCAAAGCCGTGCCAGACAGGCCGGACTGCTTCGTCTTCTCCGTGACAACCGGCACAGCCACCGGGGCCGCTGCAGGCAGCGGAAGCACTTCCGCCAGCTCCACTTCGGACCAGGCCGCCAGCACCTCATCAATCGCCGGTTCAGCAGCAGGCTGCTCGACCACAGCTTCCGTCACCGTCGACTGCAGCTCTTCAAACAACGGCAGGTCCACCTGAGCAACAACACCCGTCGGAGCCGTCACGAAGCTGCGGATTCCGTCCGCATTCCAGCCTTCCAGCTGCAGGTCGAACACGGCAGGCACAATCGCACCGTCCAGCGTCGGCATGTCAACCGGAGCCACATTCGGCTGCTCGCTCGACACCACCGTGAAGGTCATCGGCTGGCTCCACGGCAGCCCATTGCCATCCACATCCAGGCCTCGCACCCACCAGCGGTAGCTACGTCCCTGAATCAGATTCACCGTCGACGTAAAGAATGTACCGTTGATGAATCGCACATTGATGACAGTCGGCTGAGAAGTCTGTGTCATGTCCTTGACAAGGATCTCATACGTGATGGCGTTTGAACCTGCCTGCCAGAAGAAGTTTGGACGAACTCCCGCGAAGCGAGTTGGACTTTGCAGGACCGGAGCGACTCCGACACCCACCGCTATGGTGAAGTCTGCCGGACTGCTCCACTGCGACGCATTGTTGTCTTTATCAAAGCCTCGCAGCCACGCCCGGAATGTGCCGTTCTCGAACGGCAGCACCGTCTGGAAGCTGTATGGCTTCGCATCAGTAACTCGCAGCACCTGCTTCGCACCGGTTGTCAGGTTATCCACCCACAGGTCGTAGGACACATACTCAGGCACACCGTTCCAGGTGAACAGCGGAAGGTTGGTGCCGATATTTCCGCGAGGCCTGACGATGCTCGGCACCGGCACCAGGAAGTCCTTCGCAATACTCCACGCCGTTGACCTTCCATCCGGTCCGACGGCCTTGACCCACCAGCGGTAATTGGAGGTTGGCATGGCCGTTGTGGGCGTATACGTGATTTTCTCGGCACCCGCCACATGCGGCACCCTCACGCGAATCACCTGCGCCACTCCAGTCGTGCGGTTATCAACCCACAGGTCATACTCTTTTGCACCCTCAATGGCCTGCCAGGAAAACTCGGGAGTCGTATCGGTAGTATTTCCGACCGGGCCATAGGTGACTGGACCAAGTCGATAATCCATCTGGAATCGCAGACGCGGACTCCACAGACCAGGCTCGCCGTCTGCAGCGAGGGCACGAATCCAGGCATCGAAGTTTCCGTTTGGCAGCCGCGTCACAGGTGTGAACGACGTGCCAACTACCGCATTCTGATAGATGATCTTTGTCAGACCACCGACCTGGTTCACCCACAGCTCGTACCGAGCGGCGTTCAGGTTCGTCCACGAGAAGGTTGGGGTGTCGTCCATGGTGGCCCGAATCACACCGTCCTTGCCCGGAGACAGCGGCGTAATGAACTGCGGCGTCGTCGTTGTGAACCGGGACAGAGGACTCCACGCGCCCACTCCGCCATCACCGTCAAATGCCCGCACCTGCCATTCGAAGGTTCCCAGCCCCAGTGAGACCTTCGTTTCGAAACTGTTGCGGTCAATTAATGCCTCGCTGATCACGTCCGTCTTCGGAATCGGCAGCAGGCGATTGACCTTCAGCTCATAGCGGGAAGTTCCTGGAATGCTGACCCAGCGGAAGATCGGAGTCACATCGAAGATCGATGAACCGTCCACCGGGGCCGTCAGACCAAGCGTCGTGATTGCAAACGTCAGCTCATCGCTGGTCGCACTGCCCATGTTGTTGGTGGCTGTGATCAGCACACTGTATGCACCCGGAGCGAGTTCGTCGGTCGGAGTGAACGTAGTGGCCGTCAGGTTTGTCGCAAGCACTCGATCCGCTACACCGGTCTGACGCAGCGTCACAGTGTAACGAGCCGGGCTGGCTGTCCAGCGGAATTCCGGAGTCGTATCGGTGGTGACCGTGAACGGTCGAGTCACAACGGGCTTGTTCGGGACTCCGACCAGTACCTGTTGTTCACTGAAGTCCGAGTTACCCGCATCGTCCGTGACCACCAGTCGTACGATGTAACTGTTCCGTCCGGCAGTATTGTAGACTCTGGTGGCAGTACGCACCCCGCCACCAGTCGTCAGATCCGGTACAGTGCTGCCCGGTGAATAATCAAAGAACCATTCCAGTTTCACAATCCGACGCCCGGAAGAAGGGTTCGGATGGCTGGATCGGGTGGCGTCAAAAGTGATCGTTTCACCGAGGGCTGCCGGATTCGGCGAAGCCGTGAACAGCGCCACCGGGGTATTGGTCAGGAACTCCACCGCACCCTGGTCGATCACAAACAGACCGTCCCGGTTGCCATCAATCAGTCGCGGATTGTTAACGCCATCCAGCTGACTGGTAAGCGGACTGGTCACGGTGACAGGGAACAGTTCGTTGCTGCCGGCATCTACAGCCTCGCCACCCACGATCAGCGGACGGATGCCCACTCCGCTGCCAACCGAATAGGTCAGAGCCGAAGTGACATCGCTGAGCGGAGCCGCATCGCGACCAAACTTATCCGTCGTCAGCAGCCCGGCTGACGCCGCAGATGTGAACAGGGCATCCAGCACCTGAATGCGATTGAAACCGCCAGAACGCAGACCGCCGCCGATTTCACGACTGGTGGATGCCGTGGAATTCGGCAGATCGGCGTCCGTGGCATTGCCTTCCAAAATCGTATTGCTCAGCGTCAGCACGGCCGGGACATCATTGAAGATACCACCACCGCGGGAACCAGCCTCATTTCCGATCACTGATACATTGATCAGAGCAGCACCCAACTGCACCGCACCCTGCTCCAGATACAAGCCACCGCCGCGCGAAACAGCGTAATTATCCGCCAGCGTTGTGCTGATCAGGGTCACAGCGTGAGTATTGTTGATGCCGCCGCCGCGGGAACCAGCTACGTTTTCCGAGATTGAAGACGACGTGGCATCCAGTGTGCCGGCATTGAAGATACCGCCACCCTGATTGCCGGCAATGCTGCGAATGACGTTGACGCCCCGCAGAGTCAGCGTACCGGCGTTGTAAATACCACCACCGTCACCCGCAAAACCACCCCGAATCGTCAAACCTTCCAAAGTCAGCGAAGCACCCGGATGAACATGGAAAATTCGATCCAGCAGACCGCCATCAATAAAGGTCTGTGATGCACCCGCACCACGAATCGTCAGGGTTCCCGTGACGTCGAGGTCACCCGTTACCGCCAGGTCCTCACCAGTACCACCAATCGACAGCTGATAGACACCAGCAGGCAACGTCACAAAGTCACTGCCCGGGCTGGCATTGCTCTCCATCACCGCCGCTCGCAGACTGAACTCGCCGGTTATCGAACGAGCCAGTCCGTCACCGGGATTCGTGTCCGGCAGATCGGCCGTAGAATCAGCAGTCACCACCACCGTCCAGATATCAGACTTCACTGGCACTTCAGCACCAGAACCGTCCCTCAAGGTCAGCCGGTTGGTGTCAACATCCTTAATATTCGAATTTGCTGAAACCAGAGTCAGTGCATAAACACCCGGCTCGCCCGTCAGAGCCCCCAGATCAATGCTGTACTGGAAAGCCGAAAGGGCTGTCACGCTGAGGCCCGTGAGCGGAATGTCAACGCCGTCACGAGACAGCCGGAAATCCTCAATATCCACACCCGTCACGTCTTCTGTGAACGTGATGGTCACCGAACCAGACGCTGTGTTGCGAGGATCCGGCGATACCGGGCCAATTGACTGCACGTCCGGAGTACCCGGCTTCGATCCGCCATTGTTCTGCGAACCTCCCCCGCCGCCGCCACCACCAGTGCCACCGCCACCGCCACCACCACCACCGCCACCGCCACCGCCACCTCCACCGCTGGAAACAGGAGCATCAATCGTCAGTTCGTAGGATCTGGTCGTGCCGAAAACGAACGGCTTGCCGTCAAACGTCGTCCCGACGTTCTCAAGTTCACCCCCCAGAATTTCAATGCTGTACTCCCGACCGGCCACTACAGGAACAAAGATGGAACCACTGCTGCCGGCAGTCACACTGATGAACTGAGTTGTCCCGTCAATGTCCCGCAACATCGCGACTTCTTCAGTCTGCAGCGAAGGGTTGAGCTCGTAGATCATGAAACTGATATCATCACCAAGTGCATCAGTGAGATTCAGATTGACCGTCAGGTCTCCGGTTGCGGCCGCCGTGAAGCGGTAATAGTCCCGATCCGTCTTGGTGTGAATGTTCAGATTGCCGCCGATCGCCTGGTTGTTGACCGAATAGCTGCCACTGATCGTGCCCAGTCGCGTGGCACCGACGAAGCTGTTGTTGTTTTCCAGACTGTCCGGCTCAATCGGGTCTTCGCCAGGCAACACGTTGAAAATGTCACCGCGATCCAGCGAGTATGGTGTTGAGCCAATGAACGCAGAGCTGTTGACACCCGTGTCCCACTGATAGTCAAACAGACCGTCCATCGTCACAATGGTGTTAAAGCTGCTGTAGCCCACAGTCGGATCAATCTGACGGAATCCCGCGATTTCAAAGTCGCGTTCAACTCGCCACGTTGGAGTTCCCAGACCGTCATAGGACCAGCCGGGCAGAACACTTGAACCGTCATCGGCGATCATCGGTACCGAACTGGGAATATCACCAACAACGTCCGTCAGGAAGCCGGCCGTACGAGTCGCATTGCGGCGACGGTCCGTGGGAAGAATACCGTTGAAATGCCCATCTGGATTCAGGTCAGTATGTGCGTGGTCACTGGGAGGCGATGTGCTGCCGCCGTTGCTGCGGGACTTGAAGTAATCTTCTCGGTTGTCAAGAAACGCGAAGCCGTTCATGACATCCAGCGAGTTCCCGATGTTGCCGCGGAAGGACAGGTCGAAGCGGGAAAGCGGGTCGCGGAAACCCTGATCCCAGCGAAAGCGGGGAGTGTGCGAGGCATCAAACAGCCCCTGCGACTGCAGAGGCATGTGGCTGACAAAGTTGTCGAAGAACACGTCGGCACCGACGTTACCGTCAAACAGATTGTTCCACACTTCGGCGTCTACACCCGCACGGCCCAGCTCCAGCCCTGGAGTCCCCACGCGAATTCTACCGGCCGACTCCGCAGTTCCGACACGAACAACCAGGCCCCCAAGTGTACCCTCCACAAAGGTGGTGGCCGGACCCCAGTCCAGATTTGCCACTCCCGAAGCGTCATTGTTGCCAAATTCAAACCGTGTGGGAACTCGCGAACTACGGCTGCGATCACCGTTGGACTGAATCAGGTTGTCCTGAATACGCAGCTCCATGTTCGGATTGGGCGTGTTCGCCCCGTCGATGTACACCGTCAGCGGATCAGCAGAAGTCCCCTGCAGCTGATTGATGGAAGCAGTGTTGACAACATAGATACCCTCCAGACCGTTACCCAGCACGTCGTTGTTTCGAATCGTGACAAACACGTCGCTCTGATGGCGGTTCAGAATGTCAATGCCTCGACCGCTGTTGGAAGCCACGCGGGAATTCAGCAGTTGAACAGCAGAGTTGAAGATGGCGGCCACATCCTGCCCGCCACCAGGGACTCGGCCCACTTCAAATGTGTCGTCACCGAGAAACTCCAGTCCGTCTCCCGCGTTATTCAGGATATCCGCATTGTTGATCGTGACATACACATCGGTCGCCACTTCATCACCATGCTGCAGGTTGCCGCCTTCCTGCAGAGCATCCATGCCGATGTCAATACCGTTGCGGCCGTTGCCCGACATTGAGGCATAGTTGACCTGCACCATGCGGCGACGCTCATTCCCCTGATTGTTCAGACTATCAAGGTACGGGCTGTTATGCTGAGTAATCATCAGGCCGTTGCGGCCGTTGAAATCAAACGTGTTGCCTGTTGCGACAACGCCACTGCCGAACGCCGCCGAAATGCCCTGACCCAGTTTCACCCCGTCCTTACCATTGCTGTTGTAGGTGGAATTAACCGAGTACAGGTCAAGGTCCATGCCGCCCACTCGGCGAAAATACGGGTCAGACTTGTCCTCAATCGATACCGACCGCAGACCGTCCTCGCCGTTGTTGCTGAATGAACTGTCCACAATTGTGAAGCTGCCAAAAGCCGCACCGTGGTTACGCAGACCGGTCAGAGTGTTCCCGTCCATCGTCACTCGAGTAAACGAGCTCTGGAACACCAGCGTGTCAAAGAAGTTGAAAGCGTCCAGAGACAGACCGTCGCCAAAGTTGTCGTTGATCGCCGTATCCGTGGCATTGAACAGCACGTCGATCTGCTGGAAGGCGCGAATACCCACACCACCCGCCGCACCCGCGGAATTCGCCACTCCATCGTTCGGATGGAATCCCGTTCCGCCTGGCGTGCTGCCGTTGCGTTTCACCGAGTTGCTGTCGAACTGAATATCCAGTCGCGCATCGGCCAGAGCATCCACGCGGAGCCCGTACTGACCGTTGTCCTCGATGAAGTTGTCGTTGATGTTGAAGTCCAGACGGTCCAGCGTCGTATTCGTCGCGAAAATATCAAATCCGTCGCCCGCGTTGTTCGTCGACTTGTTCTTTTCGAATTTGACCGAGTTCAGTCGAGCGTCCTCAGTTCGCTCGAAATGGAAACCGTCACGTCCGCTGTTCAGGAACGTGTTGTTGATCACGTCCAGATCCTGAATCCTGGTACGTTCGCCCATCTGGAAAAACAACCCGTTGCCGGCATTGCCCAGATTGTCAACACCAATCACGTTATTCCGAATGACAGACCGCTGCAGCAATGCCGATGCGTCCGCATTGATCACACTGTCGTCCAGTCGAATTGCAACCCCGTCACCAGCATACGGAATGGCGGTTGTTGGGGGAGTCCTGGTGGATGAAATCGTATTGTTCCAGATCTCAAACGAACCCGTGCCAAAATCCAGTGCCTCCAGAGCAACAGCAGCACCGCGATTGCCCTGCAGAGTGTTGCCGCCGCCAGTAATGTTGCCCTGGCCCGGAGACTCGGTCCCCACGTTCACATTAAAACCAAGGTCCTGGTTCTGCACCGTGCTGGTGGGCACATCGGAAGGCAGTGGCAGTGCCGTGCCCAAACCAAAACTGTATGACTGGAAATGAACGCCAATGCCTTCGTTCTGAGAAATCGTATTGCGGGCCACGTCCGCCCGCACTGTCGTTCCCGCCTCAGACACCGAACGGATACCGCCACCCAGGTTGCCTGTGAACAGGTTACCAACCACACCCTGACGCACAACGTCACCATTGACCGCAGCTTCGGACAGCCGGACAAACGATCCGCCAATCGTGTAGTCACCATTCCCCGCCTGCCCTTTGAGCAGGAAGCCATCAGCGGAAACAACCGTGACACGGAACGTGCCATTCGCTGCACTGTTGCCCTGCACACCAGTGATCCGAATCTGATCGCCCGTTCTTAAGCCGTGAGCGACAGAGGTAATCTCGATGTCCGCGGTGTTCGACGCAGCAGTCAGTGCCTGAGCAGCACCGTCCACGCGAAGGTCAATCTGCGCAAAACCACGCGCCGCATCAGCAGCCAATGAACCGCCAAGGAAATCCGGTACATACCAGGCACCGCCACCCGCGAAGATGTTCGAACGACCCCAGTCAATCCCCGTGCCCTGCAGCGAAAACGTATTGTTGCTCAGGCGAGTCACCAGGAAGCGACCGTTCGCATTGTGGTTCAGGCCAAAAATCCCGTCCTGAATCCCCTGCAAAATGACTTCCTGACCCGTCTGCAGACCATGGTTGGCCGAGGTCACTACAAAAGGAGCACCGTTGCGACCGCCAGTCACATTCTGCACCCGACCGGACGCAGTTGTCACCGGCAGCAGGTTCAAACCCACGCCGCCGTTGTTCGCAACGTTGTTGTCGAAAATACCACCCGCAAACCGACTGTCCGACATGCTGAGCCGAATGCCGTCACGACCCGAACCGGAAATCTGATTGTCCTCAATCAGACCCGTCACGTCACTGTAAGTCCGCGAATTCAAAAACAGGCCGTAACCCTGCGAACCCGTGACCGTGTTGCCCGTCACCTGCAGGTTTCGCAACGGAACCGCCGAAGCGTCCAGATTGATCCCGTGCGCCAGACCGGCTACCACGGCGCCAGGCAAAAACTGAGAACCCGACTGACGGTCCGGGTCGCCCGCCATCTGACCGGTAATCTGCTTGTTCTGCGTATAATTGAACGTGACGTCCGCACCAATCAGCTGGTTGCCGAAAATCGACGCGGGAATGTTGCCCACAAGGTCAATGTCCAGCAGAAACTGCAGCGTCTCGCCAGGATTGAAGTCCGAAAATGTCACAGTCAGGGTCTGATTGTTGTTGCTCAAAACTGAACCGGTCACGCCAGTCGACGTGCCCGTATTGTTCACGGCCGTGAACGGCTTGCCAGTCACCGGATCCGGATCAAATACCAGACCGATATCCCGCAGATCAAACACAAACGTCTGCAACAGGTCGCCACGCACCGATGTGTTCGTCAGATTGAACGGCTGAATAAAGGTGTCGCCCTCGGCGCGAAACTGCACGTCCGCACCCGCCGCAGAACCAGCCGTCAATGCGTTGTTTGTGATCACCAGGCTGTTCAGCGATGTGATCGTCTCGCGAGTCCCCGGGTCGACAACTCCGGTGGCTGTGACCTTCACCGCATCGCGATCCCGCGTCGCGATGCGAGGATTGTTCTCAATCCGAAATCCGTCAGCAGTGCTGATCTGACCGCTGGCCGTCTGCACGTCCAGCAAAATTCCCTCAACACCAGCCGGTGCATCAATAATGTTGTTGCTGATCAAACCGTTGCGAATGTCCGTGCCACCGGTCGCAGTCACCAGAATACCACCAAAACGACTGCCCTGAATCACCAGTGACTGCGTGTCCGTATTGGACAACAGCAGGTCCAGACCACGGCCCGTCTTCGTGGAATCCACATTGTCAAACGCCACCGACTGCAGCCCGGTCACACCAGTCAGATCAATGTTGATCCCCAGACGATTGCCCGATTCTGCCACCACGCTGTCAAAGGCCAGTCGCTGCAGCGGAATGCCCGACAGGTTGATCGAGATCGCTTCGCCGCTGGTCGGGGTCAGACTGATCCCCTGCAACACCAGAGCGTTGAAGTCGTCGCCGGTGCTGAGGATCCCGTCAGGACCAGCCATGCTGGAGCTGGTCACCACCAGGCCACCCGCCAGATTCGTGAATCGCTCGAAATTGTCCTGGTTGATCACCAGGGCGTTCACGGCGAGCATCTTTCGCTCTTCCAGCGGCTCAAGACGAGCAGGCTGCTGAGTTCTGGTGCGGTTGACTCGACGCACGCCGGTCGTAAAGAGATTTCGACGAGCAAATGAGAGCCAGCTGTTCAGAAGCATTTCGCGTTACCTGATTCAGACTTTGTCGAAAAAAATTGCTGTCTTTCGGCAGATTCTGCAGGAAGTCCCCGCAGGCGCAGTTCAAGACCTCATCACTTCATTCAGTCGGAATAACCGGCAGAACAGGTTGAGGAAAAGCCGGAGGCCGACAGGGAAACGAACAAAACCACAATTCAGACGAAACCAAAAGGTTTCCCCAACAATCCGCTGCTGCCGATTCTGCCTCTGGACACCATTGCCCCCGACAGCCTGGCAAGACACCCGCAGATTCGACAAGACCGGTCTCCGTAACCAGACCGACTCCCAATCACAAACCGCCTGATCGCTGCAACCCACACTGCCGGAACCTCCCGAACAGGCCCGCTACCGCCTTCACAACGGCAATCTCTGCCGGTTTCCCACCCCAGACACCACCTCACCCCAACACAAAACGGACTGCAGCAATTCGATCGCTGCAGTCCGTTGCTCAGATCCCGACACCCCGGGATTTCCCCGCTGTCCAGTGACCGTCAGGAAACATACTCCCGGCTCTTTTCCAGACCCGGCAGCGGAATCGGATACCGACCGCTCTCGTCAGCCTTCAGCGGCGACTCAGACTCCAGCGTCAGCTTCTCGATGTCCGGAGCAAACTCGTGCTCACTGTTCATCATCTGCTCCAGGGTAATCTCCTGACCCGTATGAGCCGCCATGCGGCCCATCGACGTCACCAGACTGGCCATCGCCCCGCGCTCAACCTCGTTGTACTTCTCGTTGTTCCGAATGGCCGCAATCAGATGCTTCCACTCGTCCACATACGGATTGTTCTTCTCCTGACCAAAGGACCAGATCACGTTCTCATCCTTCATCGCATGGCCCTTGTAAATTCGAGCCCGCGATGGCCAGTGACCACCATTCGAAATCACCGCCAGTCCCTTGGTGCCGTGAGCATAACTGGAAAAGTCCTGGTAGCAGCCCGGCATCGTTCGACCATTCATGAACAGCTTCGTGCCGTCCTCAAACGTGTACTCCATCGAATACGTGTCGAAGTTCTGATCCACACTGTCGCCACGATAGTGCCGACCACCAGCCGCAATGCACTTCACCGGCCACGCATTCTTCATCCAGCAGCTTTCATCAATATTGTGAATCAGGAAGTCGCTGACTGCGCCACCGCTGAGCCACAAAAATGCGTGAAATTTGCTGATCTGCCAGAGCAGCTCGCTGACGCCTTCCGGCTTCGGACCCGTCGCAGCAGTACCCGTCGGACCAGCCTGACGATACGCACGCAAGGCCGTTACCTCACCAATCTCACCGTTCTGAATTCGGTCGTGCAGTTCACGACGAGCTTCACAGTGACGGCACATCAGACCCACCGCAACCTTCAGATTCTTCTCGATCGCTTTCTCGTTCAGTGCCAGAATCCTGCGAGTCGTCGGGCCGTCCACCGTCACCGGCTTTTCCATGAATACATTCAGACCCTTCTCAATCGCATAGGTGTACATCACCCAGCGAAAGGCCGGCGGAGTCGTGAGGATGACAACGTCACCAGGCTTCAGACAGTCCATCGCCTGCTTGTAAGCATCAAAACCGACAAAACGACGCTCGGGCGGAACATCCATCTTGCCCGACTGACCATGATCCGCATTCAGACGACCATAACTGCCCTCCAGATTCCTCTGGAAAACATCGGCCATCGCCACCAGCTTCAGCGGTCCGTTGTCCACCGCAAACGCATTGGCCACCGCACCAGTGCCGCGACCACCACAACCCACCAGCGCCAGCTGGATGGTGTTGTCTTCCGCTGCGTACAGCGACGGTGCTGCAGCAGACAAAACACCCGTGGCAGCCGCTGCTGCCGTTGACGACTTCAGGAAACCACGGCGAGATCCGCCGGACGATGGTGTGGACATGGCTGGAAACTCCGGAAACAGGCGGGATAGTCACTTCAGAACAGACTCAGCAGGCAACCAAACACCGCCGTATTATGTCAGGGACTGCACGGAAACGAAACTCCGACCACCGCGTTTCACACATTCCCCGGGAAAACGAGATTGTTTCGGCCGATTCACCGCGATGCACTGCTCGACCCGCGGAATCCCGCTGGTCTGCCCGTCGCGTCCCGACGTGCCCGGTACTGGTCCCGGATGGCAGACAAACTGCCGCAAAATGCCAGATTGCCGCTAACAAACCGTTCCCTTCACGACTTTTGACACTGTCAGACAGTGCCTCAGGAGATTCTCCCATGGTCCAGCGCCCCCAAACCAAAGCCAAACTTGCCAAAAAAACCAAACGCTGCAGCAAATGTGGTCGCATCGTCCGCGCCGCAAAACGCTGCAAAACCTGCCACGCAGTCCAGTAATCCAAAACCGCTGCCCGCCTCCAGGCAACAGGCACCAGGCAACACGCTCCCGGCGGATCACCCCGCCGGTTCGCTTTTGCAGACAAAATACAGCCGGAACGCCAGTATCGACACCGGGACCGGCACCCGCACCCCCACCCGCGGACTCCCGTCCGCGGCTCGCCCACAAATCCCCCCTCGCCCCCGTGAAACGGGGGAGAGGGGTCGGGGGTGAGGGGGCCACACTCCCCACAGAACGCCAAAGGCACCCCACTCACAGAAACGCACAGAACTGCGCCACAGATGCCGCCGGCCGCAGTGCAGAGCACCCACACCCGCGGACTCCCGTCCGCGGCTCGCCTGACGGACCGCTGACCACTGTCCCTAAAAGACTCAACTCGTACTCGTACTCAGTCCGCCCTGGCGGACGGTACTCGTACTCGTACTCGAAAAACGCCACTCACCACCGCCCTTCGCGATTCCCTTCGCGGCTTCGCGGCTTCGCGTGAGACAAACTGCCTGCACCCCAAACGCAAAAGCACAGAGCTCGGGCTGGAAAGCCCGAGCTACATAAAAGGCCCACCCGCGGACTCCCGTCCGCGGCTCGCCCACAAATCCCCCCTCGCCCCCGTGAAACGGGGGAGAGGGGTCGGGGGTGAGGGGGCCATGGCATCCATGCCATAGAGAGTAGATGCGAGAAAGTTGAGAGGAGAGCTGGCAGTTCATCACACACCACAGCAGCCCTCGTGCGTTTCCCTTCGCGGCTTCGCGGCTTCGCGTGAGACAAACTTGCCCGCACCCCAAACGCAGAAGGGCAGATCTCGGGCTGGAAAGCCCGAGCTACATAAAGGGCCCACCCGCGGACTCCCGTCCGCGGCTCGCCTGACTGGCCACGCAATCCTCCCCTCGCCCCCGTGACAACGGGGGGAGAGGGGTCGGGGGTGAGGGGGACATGGCATCCATGCCATAGAGAGTAGATGCGAGAAAGTTGAGAGGAGAGCTGGCAGTTCAACACACACCACAGCAGCCCACTGCGTTTCCCTTCGCGGCTTCGCG
>Ga0172376_10006179_pt1 | contig 13098 bp, 17 predicted proteins | sample Lak35m_FD_121114 | JGI IMG/M metagenome (GOLD analysis project Ga0172376, IMG submission 121114) | Freshwater microbial communities from Kabuno Bay, South-Kivu, Congo - kab_092012_35m | ecosystem: Environmental > Aquatic > Freshwater > Lake | place: Democratic Republic of the Congo: South-Kivu...
GGCTCCGTTAGGCTTGGTTACCTTTATACCACCAAAGAAGCGGTCACCTTTACGAATGAAAAACGTTTTAATTTCGTTATTCTCCACTGGAGTCATTTCCACATTCTCATTAACCGACCCATTTTCTTTTGGTATCACGCTGTCATACACTGACATGTCCAGAACCTTACCAGACGCGCTTAGATTCGTTAAATTCTCGATTACGACATGAAGGTCCATGTCGGTCTTAGCGTCCTCCTTAGAGTACTCCATTAAGCGTAGGAGCAGCGGTATGTTTAGTTTTATTACGTCTTTAGGGTTCTTAAAAGATTCGGGTGATTTCATGATGTGATTAATTTATATCGATAAATATCACCCGAATCGATTATTTACTTATTAACGAACACTTTGTTCTCTTTCTTATCGAACGAAATCTTTATCTGTGAGCCTTCTTGGATGTTACCCATAAGTATCTCATCAGCTATCAAGTTGCCAATATGCACTTGTATCGCTCTACCTAACGGTCTTGCGCCATATTCCTCATGGTAACCTTCTTTGGCTATGAACTCCATCGCAGACTTGTCCAATTTAATATCATACCCCATATCTGATAACCTTTCTTTCAGCTTATCAATTTCAATGTTTATGATTTTATGGATATTTTCTTCAGACAACTTATTGAACACGATGGTTTCATCAATTCTGTTGAGGAACTCTGGTGGGAACTTCTTTTTAAGGGCTTTTTCAATAATCTGTCTATCTCTATCTGATTTAGTAGCTATTGTGCTTTGAGTTTCAAACCCTACGGTTTTACCCATACTTGACAACTCTTTAACACCAACATTGGATGTCATAATGATAAGACAGTTCTTAAAATCCACTTTACGTCCCATACCGTCAGTTAGTTGACCTTCATCCAATAATTGCAGTAAAAGATTATAAATATCTGGATGAGCTTTTTCGATTTCATCAAAAAGGACTACACTATAAGGTTTTCTACGTACTTGTTCTGTGAGTTGACCACCTTGTTCATAACCAACGTAACCTGGCGGGGAGCCGACCAAACGGCTTACATTGAACTTCTCAGAATATTCTGACATATCAAGTCTGATTAACGATTCTGAATCACCAAAAAGTTGTTCAGCGACTCGTTTCACTAATTCGGTTTTACCAACTCCCGATGGTCCTAAATATATAAAGACACCTTGTGGTTTCTTTTTATCTTTAATACCTAAACGATTTCTTTTGATAGCTTGTACAGTTTTTTCGATGGCTTCATCTTGACCGATAATATTATCTTTTAAGATTTTATCCAAGTTCAATAGTTTTTTATTCTCTTGACTGGATAATTTACTCAAAGGTATACCTGTCATAGTAGATATCACGTCACAGATTTCTTCAACACCAATCTCAGTCTTTTTTAAATCTAAAGATTTCTCTCAATCAGCCGTTGCCGTTTCCAAAGCTTTATCCAATTTAACCTCCTTATCTCGTAGCTCAGCTGCTTCTTCATACTTCTGTTTATGTACAACATCTAACTTCTGTTTGATAAGGACATCTCTTTCCGCTTCAAGCTTCTTAATATGTTCAGGTTTTTCGTGGTTGATGTTAGCAGCAGCGCCAGCCTCATCCAGAATATCAAAAGCCTTATCAGGTAAAGCCCTATCTGTGATATATCTATCAGCCATCTTAACACACTCCTCTATCGCATCATCGGTATATTTCACTTTATGATATTTCTCATAGGTACCCTTAACATTCTTAAGAATTGTTATCGCTTCTTGGACAGTGGGTTCATTGACCAATACTTGTTGGAACCTTCTGGTCAAAGCACCATCTTTCTCGATATTTTCCCTGAATTCATCCAGAGTGGTGGCACCAATCACTTGTATCTCGCCATTGGCCAGAGCTGGCTTGAAAATATTTGAGGCATCAAGACCTCCATTGGAATTACCTGCGCCAACTATGGTGTGTAACTCATCCAAGAATATGATTATATCTGGGTTCTGTTTAAGTTCATCCATGATGGCTTTCATCCGTTCCTCGAATTGGCCCCTATACTTTGTACCTGCGACAATCGATGTCAGACTGAGCGACAATATTCTTTTCTTTGCTAGGATTCTGGGTGCTGTACCATCGTGAATCATTTTTGCGATACCTTCAACAATTGTGGTCTTACCCGTCCCCGCATCTCCAATCAATATTGGATTTCTCTTCTTACGTCTGGCTAAAATCTGTGTAACTCTTTTAATTTCTTTTTCTCTACCTATGACAGGGTCGATTTCTCCCTTTTCAACAGCGGCTGTCACATCACGACAGAAACTGCTCAGTGCAGGGGTGTTTTTAGGTGTTGGTTTTTTAGCTTTATTACCGTTCGATGGTTTTTCATTATCCATGGTATCATCAAATTCACCAGCGGTCATAGCTTGTTTAAACCCTTTATAGGTGAGATTGAACTTTGTCAGTACGCGATTTATCTTCAATGATGGGATATTGAGCACCGACATCATAAGATGCGAAGTATCAGCTTTGATGTCACCTAACCAAGCGGCTTCGTTATCCACCGCATCAAGAACTTTCTTAAGTTCTTGGCTTATTTTAATATTACCGTGAGTTACTTTAGGTGTAAGATTGCTATTATATACTATTTCATATAATGTGTCGTGGAGTGTGTTGGTGTCGACACCCATTGATTTTATGATGTTTATCGCTTTGTTATTCTGGTCTATGATTAAGTTCAAGACCACATGTTCAACCTTTAATTCTTGGCTGTTATTATTGATAGCATCAGCTTTTGCCGCATCCATCACCCTAGTTAATTCACTGCTAATATTATCTTTCATGCTTTATTTTTTTTTTAGTTATTACGCTAGCAAAGGTACATTAATTTTTCCATTCACATAGCACTTTCTTTTTATTGAAAATTACGTATCTTTGATAAAAAGTAAACTAACATGGACTATATTGGATTCGGAGATATCGAAATTAAAAAATTAGGTGATTGTGGCGGTGTAGGCTGTTCTTCATGCAACTGCAATGTTGAGGTGTATAATGATTATAAACTTTATGTGACATGTTCAATGATTGTATTGGTTCCTCAAGATCAATCTGATGTTATCATATTACCAATGGTCGATAATAATATACATAACATAAGGCTTAAAAGATCGGGATTATGATTTTAAGAAGAGACGTTAAAGGTAATCAAGTTACCGCATACTATAACTCAAGTAACATATTGAGTTCAATATATGACACCAATAATAAAACGTTGGAGGTCGTCTTTAAGAGGGGTGCCAGATATCTGTATGAGGGTGTGGATAACGTGGATTATATGAGGTTTGAGTTGGCCGATAGCCAAGGTCAAGTTCTTAATTCACATATAAAAAAATACACCTTTACTAAGTTGGATGTCATTGAATCCAAAAAGCTTGAGGAAGATGTCGACAAATTTAAGGAACTTGAAATTCAGAACGTGGTCACTGGTGTGATTGACAGGCTATTAACCATAATATCAAGTAGCGATGAACATTCGCCAGATACGTTAAATAGAATTATCAAAGAGTGTGAAAAAGGTTTGGAAATCACAGAAAAATATGTTTGAGGAACCAGATTGGTTTGAGGTTCTTGGAGATGATATGACCTCAATAATAGTTGTGTTCATAGTTATTTGTTATATTTTCTTAGGTGGTATATTTTTTTTTCTATGATTGATATTTATCAAGAAAAAAAGAATGTTTACACCAGACCATCTACACATACTTGTTAAAGGTACTTGCCATAATCCACCAACTGAAGTAGACAAGTTAAATGATTGGTTTATTAGGTTGGTTAACAGAGTCAGGATGGTAGTTGTCGCTGGCCCGACATCAGTATATGTATCTGAAGAAGGTAACGAGGGGTTGACAGGTACGGTAACATTGGCCACAAGTCACGCGTCCATACATATTTGGGATAAGAATACACCACCTATGTTTCAATTCGATTTGTATTCATGCAGTTGTTTTGATTCAAAAGAGATTATCGAACATTTAAATGAATTTGAGTTGATATCAGCAGAATGGATGCTGATAGATAGAAATGATGGTTTTAAGATAATAGAAGCTGGCAGATGTTGAAAAATGAATTGGGGAGGTTGCATATAGCATTCTGGCTGTTAAAGGATATTTTCTGGTGTTTTGGGCTAACTAAATTAGCTGTATTCATGATAATACCAACTTCAGTCATAGCGTTATACATGCTCATCAGTGAGAAGGATAATCAACTTGAGAACGGCATTCTAACCTCTTGGTTATCGCTTAATATATTCTGGATGTTACATGAATTGGTTGAGTTTCCGCTGATTTTCATATATCCACCAATATTGATAGGTTTGGTGATGACAGGTTATCTGATGAAAGAAGTTATAGGTAACATCTTGAAAAAATGGAGGAGCTAAATGAACTCCCTATAGAGCCGATTGATGAGGAATTAATATCAGAGTCGGATAGCCGAGATAAGGAATTTATTGACGGATGTGTATTCACGCCTACTTCGGATGGTGATATTTGTTTTTAGCATATTTATAATAAAATAATCTAGACATGTCGGCTTTTCACGGAGTACCTTCAATCATACACCCAGCCAGTGGTGCAACTTTAAGCGCCTATACATATTTTCATGTATATGTCGGTACAGGTGGTGGTTCAGCGACAGTGAATGGTATACCGTTCATACTGTCCGAAGCTTCAACCATACAGATAATGATTAACTCAATATCTGATGTCGTGGGTAATATATATCTATTGGGCGTTCCTATCAATGTGTTCCAAGGTACACCGACATTAAGTGGTTATATACCGCAGCAACTCACTATGCCTAACCCAGTTAACGGTACATTCACCATATATGCTGGTGAAACATATACAGTTAATGGTAACTTGACTGTTAATGGTACTTTGGTTATCGAAGCTGGCGGTACATTGATTATAACAGGTGGTACAATAATAAATAATGGTACCGTTAACAACAGTGGTACAATAATTTTCAATTAATTATCATTTTGGTGATATCTGCATATTTATTATTATAAAATATAGATATGTCAAGTTTTCACGGTATACCACCAATCATACACCCAGCTAGCGGAGCAACGCTTAGCGCATACACATATATGAAAATATACGCTGGAACAATTGGCGGTACCGCGACAATAAATGGTACATCGGTGAGTTTGGCGGCAGGTAGTCATTTTGACATCATGATTAATAGTATATCTAGCGTTAGTGGAGATATTTACTTATTGGGTGTACCTATCAATGTTATGTTAGGAACGTCTATAATAGGGGGCTATGGAGGCCCCGTAGCTTAAAACAATAAAAAAATGAAAAGAACAGCAATTAAACCAACAGGTCTTAAGGGTAAAGAACAAATGGACAGAATCATGGAACTCATGAATCAGACCCCCATTAAAGAGAACGTTGACCGTTCGGTAATTGAGTTAACTAAACTTGGCCCTGATGGTAAAGTATATGGTATTGTAAGAGAAAACCATGAATACTATATTAAAATCGCAGAGAACTCTACTAATCTTACAAAAGAAAGTTTCGATTATATAGGTGGACTTAAGAATAAAAAATCTTTTGTTTATCCATCTTACGCAAAGGCTATCAAGCAATTGAATCTAAAATTCATGTCACTGTGTGAATCACTCGGTATCAAGTCTGATGCTAACATGTTCATAAATGATAAACTTGTATCAGAACATCACCCTTATAAATCTGACCAGAAACTTTCCGCTACAAAGGGTATGGGTGATAGCCAAGAGTATGTTGTTGATAAGGCGGGTAAAGCTTTGTCATTTGACAGTAAAGAAGGTAAAGCTAAGGACGGTTTCGGTGATAACGTTGCCGATAAAGATGTTATCGATGAGTTTGAAGATGTTAAATTGACTGAAAATGAAATGCGCATCAATAACATTCTCACAGGTAAAGGTAAAGACGTTGTGGTTAAGGAAGGTAACATCGTTGTAAAACAACCAATGAGTCTGCTTTCTACACTTGAAAAACTGGATGAGGTTGTTTCAGTTGTTACTGGCGAAAAGAAAAAACAAAAATTGTCAGAAGCTGAAGAAATCCTACAGTCACTTTCAAAAGAAGAAATCATGTCAATTCTTGAGAATATGACAGTAAAAAAAAAACTCTGAGCGAGACTAAGGCTGATGGTATGTCAACAGGGTTATTCTCTGAGGAAGAGGATGATTACTTACTTGACGAAACCAAATATAAACTTAAAGTTGATGCACCTAAGTCAGATGCACAACCTGAACCTACACCTGAGCCTGACTTCGGTGGTGAGATGGACTCTGAACCAGACTTTGGTGCTGATGAAGCTCCGAAAGACGATAACCCTTTTGATAAAGAACCTTTTGATGCTGGGGTTGAGGTTGACGAAAAAGAAGACCCGAAAAAATTCATACAGCAGTTAGCTGGTAAAATAGGTCAGTCTTTAAGAGAATATGAGAAAGAATTGGGTAGCCCTGATTTTGAACTTGAAAAGTTCGTCATTAATTCTGTGATATCAGCTACAAATACTGCTGATATGGATAAAGATGACCAAAAAGATATCATTGATAAGGTTGAGACCAGTGGGTCTGGTAAAGACTCGGATGCTGATGAAGAATCTGAAGAAGAAATCGAAGTTGATGCTGAAGACGATACTGAAGAACCTGTAGAAGAAATGTCATTAGGTGATGATATCGAAGAGATTTTCGCTGAGTGGTCAAAACCAATGCAAATAAAAGAAGCCGTAACCGTTTCTGAAGGTCTTAAATATCATTTGGACAATAGGATATCTTTGGGTGAATCTGTATTCAGATATGGTTCTGAGAAATATATTAAACTCATTAAAGAAGTTAAATCACTGTATAAGGCTGGTATTATTTCTTTGAATGAGAACGATGAATTCATTGTTAATAGCGCAACACCAAGCGTTGCTTTCGTTGATGGAAAAGAAATAGTCTTGAATACCATTTATGAAGAAGAAGAGTCAGATGAAATCATGTCTGAGGACGAAATGGTTCAAAACTTACCTAGTTTCGCCCAGATTGCAGCTTTAGGTGTACCAGTGTTGGCTTATATCGTAAGAAACATACTTAAAGGTAACGAAGAAGAAGCTAAAAAAGTCCTTAATAAAGAACTAAAGGATAAAAATCCAGATTCAGTAAATGAAGCATTGAAAGGTATTAAAGGCATCATTAAAGAGGCTGAATACAAAGGTAAGAAAGTAGAGTTGAATAAACCCAAAAGAGGTGGTTCAAAGAAATTCTATGTATATGTGAGAGACCCCCAATCTGGTAATGTCAGAAAAGTCTCTTTCGGTGCAAAATCTGGTGGTGGAAATCTGGCTGTTAAATTAAGAGACCCAAAAGCTAGAAAAGCATTCTCAGATAGACATAATTGTCCAGAAAAGACAGATAAAACAACCGCAGGATACTGGAGCTGCGCCTTGCCAAGGTTCGCTAAGAGCCTTGGTTTGAGCGGGGGTGGTCGTTATTGGTAATAATAACAAAGAATGTATATAAACTATGAGTTATTTAATCGCAAATTTACCACCGATACAATGTTTCGTAAGAAAGGAATTTCTCTATGACTTCCAAAGTGGTCATGGTGAATACGAGCCTTGTTATTGGGTGTCGGTAAAATCGATTAAGGGTAAGGCTTTATATATTGAAAGCCTGTTGACTAAATATGGTGCATTGTATGATAAGTTACCGATATCAGCATATGTGTGGAAAACTGATTTAAATATAGGTGAATTATTACCCTTAGATTATATTGAGATATGGGACGCTTTTTCTTATCACATATCCGTGTTAACCAAAACAACGTTAAATAACTTAAAATGTAAGGTACTTATGAAAGATAAAAAACTATATGATGGTTCATATATATTCACCATAGATAGTTGTCACAGCGAACCTAATGAGTTGAATGTTTCTTTATCTGAAACACCTAACGAACATAAAAGTTTCAATATCATAAAATTAGATAATGGGCAATTTGCCGCCCAACCTAACAATAGGGTGTTATTCTATGACCAATCGTTAACACCTAATGGTGTTACGATACCTGATTTTAAAGTGTCTACCAATAATTTTTATTGCGAGGACGGCCTTAAGTGGACATCAGGTGATAAAGATGACTTTTTTTATAAAATAGAAAAAAAATAATATACAATTAAACTAATGATTATGAAAAAAATAATATTGGAGTCATTAAGAAACCTATCAGAAGGTGATAATAAACATGTCAACTACATGTTTTTTCAAAACCTTAATACTATTAAGGAAGCGGTAGATAGTATGTTGGCGATGGACCCATCAACATTGGATACTATTATCACAAATGGTCACGATTGGGCTGCTGACCATATATCAACATCAAAAGACGATGTTGAGGAGGTATATAATTTCTTTAAAAACAAAATATCAGATGTCCAAAAGTAATAGACCATATACACAGGAAATACTAGAATCTGGTATCATTAAACGAGTTTTTGATGCTAATACTGATTCTCATGAATTGACTTGGCACAAGGATAAAAAAGACCGTCTTGTAACGGTCGTTAATGAATCTGATTGGATGATTCAATTTGATAACGATTTACCTAAGAAATTAATTATAGGTGAATCAGTTATCATACCTAAAGAAACATACCATAGAGTCATTAAAGGCGATAGCAACTTAGTAGTTGAAATCCAAGAATTCGACTCATTGGATGAGGCTAAGAAAAAAGGTAAGGGTAAGAAAGACGCTTGCTATTATAAAGTCAAAAGTAGGTACTCGGTCTGGCCATCGGCCTACGGGTCAGGTGCCTTAGTTCAGTGCAGAAAGGTGGGTGCTAAGAATTGGGGTAATAAATCTGAGGGTTTGGAAGAAGGTGAATCTGATGTTAATGAAGTATCAGATTATATGGCTTACATGTTAACGTCATATCGGGATATCCGAGTTGTCATGTCACATGAGGAAAAAATAAATTTCAGACCAACTCCCATAGACAAACAAAAAGTCGGTTCAAAACCTATAGGTTTTTGGTACGGATTTGGGGATTCTTGGGTAGAATGGGTAAAAAGTGAAATGCCTGACTGGGAAACAGACCACATCCATATTGTTAAGATTAATAAGAATAGAGTGCTAAGGATTAGTTCTTATGATGAATTAGTGGCTTTCACTAATGAATATGGTAGTCAGATTAGTGGTATGGGTCCAAATTACGTATATATTGATTGGGTTAGGGTGGCTGAAAAATATGCTGGCATTGAAATAAACCCATATATCAATAAAGCTAGAATGTCGATGATGTGGTATTATCCTTGGGATGTTGCCAGTGGGTGTATCTGGGGTGAAGATGGTATCGTGTCGATTGAACTTTTCGATGAGAATGATGACTATGAGAATTACCCAAGCGTGGTTGATGAGAACACATATGAAGTTTATGATAATTTATCAGAAAAAACCGATTATTCAAAAGAAAAATCAAAAGGTTTACATGGTTGGTTTGAAAGACGTGGCGGTGAGGGTTCTCAAGGTTGGGTAGATTGTAATACATGTAGAAAAGACCCAGATACTGGTAGAAAAAAATGCAAACCTTGTGGTCGCAAAGAAGGTGAGGAAAGGGCCAAATATCCATCTTGCAGACCGACACCATCGGCTTGCAAAACAAAAGGTAAAGGAGAAAAATGGGGTAAGAAAAGCGAAAATACCGTATCTTTGATAAAAAATATGTTGAAAGAATTTGTTGAATCAGAAAAAATTGATGAGGTGATTGGTATTTATAGATACGAGAAGGATGAAAGAATGAGTGAACCTGCTATTGTTGAGCCAGAGGTTAAACCAGATGTGGAAAGAACCCCTAAACGCAAAGTTGGTGATTCACCTTTCACACCTCCAGCAACAAGACCTAGTACAAAACCTAAAGCAAGCAGATGAAACTAATATACATAAATAAAGTCGGTAAGGATTGGGATGGTAATACCATGTATGAATTCATATTCTCCGATACCACGGAAGGTGTCGATGGTGAATATTGGGACACATACCCAGCAAGCGGTCAACCTGAGCCACCAGATAAGCAATATATCGATGCCGTAGGCAGAATTGAAACTGATGAGTTCTCTTTGGTGTGTATACAAGACAGTGATACGTTCTCAGTTTGGGATTCAGTTGACGGTGTTGTGGCTATGGCTTGGGAAGACATCACGGATTATGATGAATACCCTGAGAATAGACTTAAATTCTTCTTTGGTGATGACTTGAAATCAGTTAATGATAAGTTATACGCCAAAGACATAATAATTGAATGGAAATATAAGAAAAATGAAGTACACTAACGACATATTAAAAAAGTTGCATGAGGCATCTAGTGAGCCTTTAACATCTAGGATTAACAAATCTGCTGATGAAATAAAGAATGCTTACGATTCAACTGTAAGTAAGATGAAATCATTACCAAATATAGGTGACACTGAAGCTGGTGAACTGTCCTCAGCAGCTATTTCAAGCGCAGTTAAGAACGAAGGTTCAAATATTAATGAAGTCGGCCCAGAAAAGGTTCATACGGTTAAATTCGATAGGTGTGTTGCGGATGTTAAGAAGAATAGCCCTGATGTTGACCCCTATGCTGTATGTCAAGCCTCTTTGGGAGCATCAGCAATAAAGAAATCCCACAGACGTAAACCAGAAGATGATTACGTGAGAACTAATGAGAATAATGAAGATTTTTTTAAAAAGAAAAACAGATATGGAAACAAATGAACAACTTTCACCGAAGGTCAATAAGAAAATGGCTTTATTGAGAATAAAAGATAGTCTTGAGGATTATATGGATATGTTCAGCAGACAAATGGATGATGATGAGCTTAGAAGAGTGGCTGATGCAATACGCTCATTGGTGTCAGTCATTAATCTTTCTGAGTCAAAAATTAAAATCACCAAAGGTCAGCTTGGTGCGCTTATTGAAAACGTTAAAAAAGAAAAGAAGTAATCATGTCAGATAACAGATATACCAAATTGATACGTAAGGCCTTGAATCAGTCATCTGATAAAGGTATGTTATATGAGGGTTTCGGATACCCAGAACATATAACCGAACGTATGCACCCAGATATTGAGGAGGCTATTAAGAATAGAAAAACCTCAGTCGGTGACCACCCAGCATTACCTAGGACTGGTGTTAGAGCATACGACCATAAACTTCTGTTGGATAGATTCTTAGAAGTGACCAATGCTTGTAAAGAAGCCTTCGATGTCAATCAAATCGATGAAGTTACTTTAGAAAATATAACCAAAAACACAGGTAAGTTATTGTTGGGTTGCATGGAGTCTGAAAGAAAACATAGACCGATGCTTGAACAGATGGCAATAGAAACTGTGATGGAAGATTATGGTATATCAGAAGACCTGATTGAATTCGATGCTAAATTGGTTGATGAACTAACCATGAGTAAACAACTGACCAGAGAATTTGAGGACGAAGAGTTCTCTATGGAGTTTGATAAGGCCGAGGATATGGATAATGCCGAGGGTGAAATCATGAAGAGGAGATTTGTCAACGCTATGGTTCAAGGTGGTGCAAATAAATGTAACCACATGTACCATATGAAGAACAAAGAACTTATGGACATTGACCCCACCTTACTGAATAAGTATAAGAAACTTATGGCGTTCAATGATTATCTGTACTTCACAACCCCTAAACCAGACAGTAGCACCCCAGCAGGTGTTGTTAATGTGAATTACACTGATGACGGTAGAATTAAAATATCCGCTGAAGCTCTTATTTTCCCAGTACTTATACACGAACTGGTTAAGGGTGTGTTGGAGGCAATATCACTGCACGGTTTCACTGATAATGAGAAACTTAACGAGTTCGTTGTCTCTCAAGCCGATTTCATCGCAGCTGAACCTTGGGATTTAAGAATGGGGCCAGCCCTATGGGGTAGAATGTTATCATGCATGCCACCAGAAGACCATAACATGAAACATCATGTGTTCCATAATCTAGTTAAGAAACCTGTTAATGAGTTCAATTCTTGTATGAGAGAAATCATGGTAGGTACGAAAGAGGGTAAGAAAATCGTATCTGAAATCATTAATGAGGTTAAGGAAAATATGGAACTTGATGCTTTGGAAGAAGAGCTTAATTCAGAGGTAAATTCAGCTAAAGAACGCACAGTCGCTGAACTTAGAGCCGCTTTAAAGTCAGGGATGCAAGGGCTTATAGATAGGATGGAAAACTAATATTCTCATTATCAGCATATTTATTGTTAAAGAAACAATAATTTATGCTTACTGCAACTGAGATATATAAGGAATACGCCAATTGTCTTGTCGACCCGATTTATGTAATTGAGACGTATTTTAAAACGTTTGATAAAACAAGAAACGGTTATGTACCGTTTAAATTATTCCGCAAACAAAAAGAGATTGTAAAATCTCTTAAAGACCATAGATTCAATATAGTAGCCAAACCTAGACAAGCAGGTGTATCCACAACTGTGGCGGCTTCTAGCTCAGTTCTATTGGGTTTCGCTGACGAGAATAATCCAGAGGCTATATTGATTGTAGCTAACAAACAGGATATGGCCTTTGAATTCTTGGCTAAGATAAAATATTTCTTAGACCAATTACCTAGGTGGGTTTGGGGTCCAGATTATTACGGCACACCTGAGAAGGAAAAAAAGAGCATCTTCAGTTCTGACTCAAAAAAAGAAATCAAGTTACCTAACGGTTGTAGGGTAAAGGCTGTTGCGACATCACCAGACGCGCTTAGAGGTTATACACCTACAGTTCTTATTATGGACGAAGCTGCGTTCATTGACGATGGTAAAGATTTATTTGGTGCAGCTCTTACGGCTTTAGGTACTGGAGGTCGGGCCATACTCATTTCAACCCCAAATAGCCTCGATGAATTATATTATGAAACCTATGATTTAGCTTTAAAAAAACAAAATAATTTCAATATAATTGAAATGAGATGGTACCAAGATGACCGATATAACATAGGTCTAAAATGGTATAAATACACCGATAAGGATAAAAAAAACAAAGAGGTTATTGATGAGGAGGATTTCACCTTTGA
>Ga0172376_10006180_pt1 | contig 13098 bp, 11 predicted proteins | sample Lak35m_FD_121114 | JGI IMG/M metagenome (GOLD analysis project Ga0172376, IMG submission 121114) | Freshwater microbial communities from Kabuno Bay, South-Kivu, Congo - kab_092012_35m | ecosystem: Environmental > Aquatic > Freshwater > Lake | place: Democratic Republic of the Congo: South-Kivu...
TCGCACCGAAGGTGCGCGCGCTGGCGAGGGCGCTGGTGGGACGTTGGCAGGACCGTTTGCCCGCAGGCTGCCGCCATGCGGCTGGTATGCGGCTGGTATGCGGTTGGAACCAGCGGTTGGAACCAGCGGTTGGGCGGAAGCCCCCGGCTGTGTTTCGCACCGAAGGTGCGCGCGCTGGCGAGGGCGCTGGTGGGACGTTGGCAGGGCCGTTTGCCCGCAGGCTGCCGCCATGCGGCTGGTATGCGGCTGGTATGCTGCCGCCATGCGGTCGGGAAGGTGAAACGGAGCGAGCACGCGCAAATTGGGAGATTTCAGTTCCGCCTGCCAGTTGAACCCACGCGTCTGGATCGAGTCACAAAAACGCAACGCCTTGTCACGTTGGACCTTATCCAAAGAACGAAAGAACGCACTTTGCGTGTGCGAAAATTGACTGGCGGCAGGGTGCAGCGGGCGTTCGCCGGAGCGGCTGAAATCCGACCACCGTTGTCTTTCTGCCCGGTACCGAAGGTCTCAGATTCACCGCCTGACGCGATGCCTACGGGGCAACGACAAAATTTCCGGCCGTGGACCAGCTGCTGTGCAGACCTGAGCCATTGATGGCTTTGATCCACCAGACGTAGTTTGCGGGTGCCAGGGGTGTCGTTGCGGTGAAGCTGGTGGTTTTCAGATTTGTCTGGCGAATCACCTGATCCTGACCGGTGGTGAGATTTCTGACCCAAAGATCGTATTGAGTGGCACCGGGAACAGCCGACCAGGAGAATTTGGTCGTACCGTTTGTTGTGACGTTGACCGGAGCAATCTGGGTTGGAGCCGTGGTTACGATAAACTGTGAGAACAAGCTCCAGTTGCCGCGAAACGCCTGCGAGTTGACTGGCTGCACCCAGACGCGATAAATCCCGAGGGGCATAGGTGTAGTGATTTCTGACTGCGTGCCGACGACATTGAGATTTCGCAGGAAGGGCGATTGTCCTGTCGACATGTTATTCACCCAGACTTCATACCGCGTCGCGCCGGGAACCGGCGTCCAGACAATTTTGGGTTTCGAAGTCGTAATTGTTCCGCGTGGGCTGCTGATCAGGGGTCGTGGTGCCACTGCAAAGGCCCGAGCGGCGCTCCACTTTGTCAGAATGCCGTCGGAGTATCTTCCCTGAACCCAGACTCGATACTCCCCGAGCGGCAGATCGGCGGTTGGTGTGAACGCGAGGCCTGTCACACGTTGTCGCATGATTGCAGTGCTGTTTGTTTTTGTGGAAATCCAGACGTCATAACTTTCCACTTCGGGAATGGGATTCCACGTAATGACCGGGCGAACTTCGAGGCTGGAAGCGGGGGGGCCCGTGAGGACAGGTGTGGGGAGCACCGCCAGAGGAAACAGTGGCACGGGATTTTCGACATATCCGGCTGGTCGCCGTGCGACTGGATTTGCACCCCCGATTTCGGCATTCATGCTGAATGCCAGTGACTGCAGAGTTGCGACAACTTCGGGATAGTCCGCTGCCACGTTTGTTGTTTCCCCGATATCAAAATCAAGGTTGTAGAGCCGTGGATTAACAACGGCATCCGCAGCCACGCCGATTCCGAGATCATTGGGCTGAGGAGTGATCGCGAGTTTCCATGAACCCTGTCGCACGGCCTGCAGTTCCAGAGCAGGAAAATAGAACTGTGCGTTTCTGGGTGAAGCGGCAGAGGTGCCGAGCAGCAGGGGCGACATGTCTCTGCCGTCAATTACGGGAGAATCCGGAACCGTGCCGCCGGCGAGTGTGATAGCCGTAGGCAGCAGGTCAATGTTTCCGACGACGGCATCAGAAATCCTGCCGGCGGCAATTGTCGCGGGCCACCACGCGATGGCTGGAACCCGCACCCCGCCTTCCCAGGTCGTCGTTTTTCCGGCTCTGAGCGGAGCGGCGCTGCCAGCATCGGCACCTTTTGCAAGCCATGGGCCATTGTCACTGGTGAAGATGACAAGAGTCCTTGAGTCGAGCTGGTGTTGTCGCAGCGTGTAGAGAATCTGCCCGACGCTCCAATCGACTTCTTCGACCACATCACCAAATCGACCATTGCCGGACTGGCCGGAGAATTCCGGTCCAACCTGAAGCGGGGTGTGAACGGCACTGTGGGGAAAGTAAAGAAAAAACGGCTGCGATTTGTTCGCGGTGATGAAATTGATTGCCTGACTGGTAAATCTCTCAATCAGTGAACTTTGACGATCCTCGGTAACGAGCTCCAGCACAGTCTCGTTCAGCAGAAGTGGCACCGCGGCTGGTCCACCGCTGGCAGGCCGGTACTGCATATCATTGGAATATGGTATCCCGAAGTACTCATCAAACCCCTGTCGAGTCGGCAGGAATGCAGGTTGATCGCCAAGGTGCCACTTGCCGACGCAGGCCGTTGCGTAGCCTTGCTCCCTGAGCCGTTCTGCGATGGTGAATTCTGCTGGATTCAAGCCCTGCGAGTCACTGATTCGAAACACGCCGGGAACCGAGACACGCGCCTGATAGCACTCCGTCATCAGCTGAGCCCTCGACGCAGAGCACACCGGACTGACATAGAAACTGGTCAGTATCAATCCTTCGCGGGCCATCCGATCAATGTTCGGTGTTGCCTGCTTCGTCGCACCAAAAGCCCCGACGTCTGCATAGCCAGGATCGTCAATGCAGATGATGACGATATTGGGTTTGCTGACCGGTTCTGCAGGACTTGTTGAGTTCAACCCGGCAATCGCGCAGATTGCAGTGGCTGCGAAGAACAAAGATCGACATCGCTGCTGCGTTGCATTTCCTGGGCTTCAAAGACGGTGACTGTTGTGGTTGGTTGTCGGGACTGTCAGCGGCCGCGTTGTGATCGGGATGTGAACGGAGACACAGATGCGTTCTGTATACCACAGGAACGAATCGCTGCCAATTCCCGCTGTGACAACACGCGACCTGTCAGCAGCGATCAGGCAACAGCAGCAGGGCAATTGTTCACCATTCTCAGATTGTCGCACTTTTCTCGCCCTGGATGACTCAGTACAGTTCGGCGATGCGGACCGGTCACGTTTTCTTTGGAGTCTTCTGCATGGACATACCAGCGCAGTTCGGCTGTGAGCCGTTTGATCATCCTCGAATGCCGCGTCGGAGTCTGCTTCAGGCTGGTGGACTCGCGTTGTTTGGCATGGGGTTGTCCGATTTGTTGCGTCTGGAAGCGCGGGCGGCTTGTGTTTCCGGTCCGCGCGCAGCGGGGAAAGCAAAGTCGGTCGTTTTTATCTTTCAGTCCGGTGGGCCATCTCAGCACGAGACATTCGATCCGAAGCCGCAGGCACCTGCGGAAATCCGCGGGGAATATGGTGTTGCACAAACGCGGATTCCTGGGGAATTCATCTGTGAATACCTTCCGCGTCTGGCAGCGCGGTCCGATCGGTATTCGATCGTTCGCACGATGCACCACACGGCAGGCCGTGAATTTCGCAACGAGCACAACAGTTGCATGTATCTGTTGCACACGGGCACAACATCGCTTCCGATTGGCGACAGCAATGCCTCGATTGCAGCGCCGCGTGCCGGCCGCGTCAGCTGGCCTTCAATCGGCTCCATGATTGCTGCTGCAGCGCCGACCGATGCCAGTGTCGGCTGGCCAGCGATGATTGAACTGCCGCGTGCCAGTCTGATGAAGTATCCGGGCCGTGATTCCGGGATGCTGGGACCCCAGTATGACCGTCTTGGTGTGGATCTCGCCTGCCGCTGCAACGCGCCTGACGCCGGCGGATCGTGCCCCAACTGTTACAGCCATGATGATCCCAATCTGGATCCGGAGCGTCGTCCCGGCCCCGGTGCCAAAGCGTGGTGGAACAACACCAGCTGTCGCAATCCCGAATTTCATCTGCCGGATTTTGAACAGGCTGAAGGTGTGACGGTGGGGCGTGTGCAAAGCCGAGCTGCTCTGCTGCAGCGGCTGGATGATCTGCGCCGCAGTCTGGATGACGAGGATGCTGCTGGTACGGCAGCGAGATGGGACGCCTACCGCCGTCAGGCCATGCGCTTCGTGCTCGCAACCCGACCAGGAAATCGAAACCCGTTTGACCTCACGCAGGAGACGGATCGAACGCGAGACCTTTACGGGCGCGAAGAGTGGGGGCAGGGATTCTTGACAGCTCGCCGGCTGATTGAAGCGGGCGTCAGAATGGTGCAGGTGAATCTCCGTGGCTGGGATACTCACCAAAACGCCTTTCGAGATCTCAAAGGTAAACTCCTGCCGTCACTGGATCATTGTTTAAGCGGTTTTCTCGATGATCTTGCTGATCGAGGACTGCTGGATGAGACGCTGGTGGTGATGTGTGGGGAGATGGGACGGACTCCGCGGATTTCGCCAATTGCCGAGGGTGGAAAGAACGCGTCAGGCGAAATTTTCACGCCTGGCCGACATCACTGGGGCGACGTCTTTCCCTGCTTCTTTGCCGGCGGGGGAATTCAGCCCGGCCGTATTATCGGTCGCACGGATGCTCAGGCCGGACTGCCCGAAACGGAAGCCTTCACTCCGGAAGATCTGGCAGCGACAATTTTTCACTGCCTTGGGATTGGTCCGGATCGAGTTTTTCAGGATGTCAGTGGGCGACCATTTCAAATCCATCGCGGTCAGCCGATCGCGGGACTGTTTTAGAAGACACCCCTGTCATCTGCCATCACATTACAGCCGCAGATCCTGCTCGAAGAATCGCTGACATTTTGCACCAAATTCTGTCGAGATTCTGCATTCCGCCGCGAATACACCGGGATCAAACATGAATCGCTCATTTCACAACCGTTTGCAGCTTGTTGCGGGACTGGCTTTTTGGCTGGTGCTGGCCGGGTGGGCGATTTCGGGATTGCTGCGACAGACGGCCGGCCGTCCCCGGATCCTCGCGGATCTCACCATCGCCCTGAGCCGCTGGTCTGCCGGATCAACCGTGCAGACCCGTGCGGCGTCCGACGCCTGGGTGCTGCTGGCAGCCAATGATCCGGTGTTCCTGCAGATACCCGACGGCAGAATCATTCAGGTTGGCAATGTTCAGACGGCATTCGGCCCGACAATGGATCCGGTGTACACGAAAGAGGCTCTGCTGCGACTGGATCGGGCGTTGCTGGCATCGTGCTGTCCCAACGGATTTCAGCTGGAGTGCCACTCCTCCGGAGAAGCTCTCAGCGGCGTTGTAGAGACCCTTTTTTCCGCAGAACGTCGGCAGCAGATTGCCGCAATACTCGCTCGCGACTGGCAGAAATTCGGCACTGAGATGACCGTGCGAATGGAGCCTGTTGTGCGAAAGGGAGCAGCTCGCTTCGCCACCACCGTGGAGAGCGAACTTCCGAAAGTGCTTGCACGACGTCGCGAAGATCTGGCAACCCTGGCCGATCGTTATCAGACTGAAATTGTCCGTCAGAAAATTGTGCCGCTCGTCCGCAGGGAAGTGCTTCCAATCATCGAAGAAGAAATTCGCCCGGAAGCCCTTGAACTCGGCAGGGAACTCTGGGACCGCGTCTCGCTGTGGTCCTTTACCTGGCGATACCTCTACGACGTGTCACCGCTCCCGGAACGCAACGCCGTTCGTCGGGAATTCGAACGTTTTCTGACCAATGAAATCCGACCCGCCATTGAAGCTCGCACTGATGACTTTGTGAAAGTCACCGAACGCGTTGTGGCACGCATCAGCCGAAACGAACAGGTCCGCAGCACCATCCGGGAAAGTCTTCGGAGTGCCGCTGCCGATCCGCAGCTGCAACAGATCATTCTCGATGTCTTTCGTGAATCCAACCTTGAAAACGAAGCCGTTCGCAACGAGATCACGGATTGGCTCAAAAGCGATGAAGTTCGCGATGTGCTGCAGCTCGCCACCGCCCGCTTCGAACCCACAGTTCGGGAGATTGGCGATCTGATCTTTGGCAGTCGTGAGTCAGGAATTTCGCCCGAATTCGCCCGCGTCCTCAGAACACAAATCCTCCTCAAGGATCGTCGCTGGCTGATGTTGATACCCAACCCTGCAGCGACGTCCAGTCCAGCCACCGCTGCTGATGCCTCCGCAACGGTCACTCTGCGACCGGCCGCGACTGGTCAGGCCTTCCCGCTTCGTTTTGAAGCGCTCGAGCAAAGCCCCCTAACACAAACCGTGGCTCCCCCAGTAGTTCCAGCGGAAAAACCGAAATCCAGCAGCCGGTGAAGCCATCCAGCATTTCACCTTTGCGCCTTGGCGCCTTCGCGCCTTTGCGAGAGATAAATACCGGAACAGCAAGACGTCCAGCGGCGTGTGGACGTGAAACAGGGCTGTTGGTCTCACGCAAAGGCGCAAAGGATAGGACAGAAGGTGCTGATTTCCAGAATTTCATCTTTGCGCCTTGGCGCCTTTGCGAGAGATAAATACCGGAACAGCAAGACGTCCAGCGGCGTGTGGGCGTGAAACAGGACTGTTGGTCTCACGCAAAGGCGCAAAGACGCAAAGGACAGGACAGAAGGCGCTGATTTCCACCATTTCACCTTTGCGCCTTGGCGCCTTTGCGAGAGATAAATACCGGAACAGCAAGAAGTCCAGCACCGTGTGGGCGTGAAACAGGGCTGCTGGTCTCACGCTAAGGCGCAAAGACGCAAAGGAAAAGACTGAAGGTTCTGATTTCCACCATTTCATCTTTGCGCCTTGGCGCCTTTGCGAGAGATAAATACCGGAACAGCAAGACGTCCAGCGGCGTGTGGGCCTGAAAACTGTTGGACGACCTCAGGTGTCATTAGCGTATTGTCACCATCCCACCGCCCGGCTCTCTCCGACTTCCGTCCGCCGCCCACTATGACACCTCAAATCCAATTCATGCGATGTTTCTGGTGAAATGGGTTGTCTGCGTGGAGCGGGTTGTTTTGTTCGTGTTCAGCCTCTCAGGTACTCCGTGAATTCTCGACGAATGCTGGAAATCTTTATCCGCAGTCCTGCACTGCGTTGGTAGCATCCATGAGTGGCCGGCCGTAGCAGTTTTACGAGTCGGCGGTTCAGTGTCGCGGGTCGTGTACGGAGATTCCGATGCCTGGCACCTTGTTTTCACTCGGTATGAGCCCGAGCGGCGTTAATGGCAGCGTTGAGCAGATTATCAAGGGAGTTCTTGCGGAGTGTTCAGGGCTTTGCATCGACCGTCTTGTGGTCCGTCGAACCCCGGACGGCGTCTGTCTTGATGGAGTGATCCGAATGTCTGAAGGCACGCCTGATCCAGTTGATCTGGTGAGAGCAGCCACGGGCATCGGAGAAGTGCTGAATCGGCTCGTCGTGTTCCGCGAGGCTCCGCTGTCGTCGCCGGAGTGCGAGGCGGCGGAGGGGTTATCGGAAGTCTGGCAGGGCTGAGCTTTCGCCGTATGCGAGTCCGGGATGAGGTGTGTTAAATGTCGGGAGCGGGGCTGAGAGGCCGTTTCTCAGAGCGAAACGCGACATTGGCAGGATTCAGGTTGTTTCGTTCTCACCGAGGATGACATTTGCTCAAAATCTGTCAGACTTTGCAGTGAGTGCGTGGTGACGATTGTGATTTGGATGGGATTGATCGGATGGGTTCGGCGTGGAGTGCATTGCGGGGGCATCAGGAGCAACGGGCGTTATTTGCCAGGTCTGTCCGCAGCAATCGATTGTCTCATGCCTATGTGCTTGCGGGAGCGGACGGGATCGGCAAGCGCGCATTCGCGCGATTGCTGGCACAGTCAGTTTTCTGTCGGGAGTGTCCGGAGGGAGAGATTGAGGCGTGTGGTGAATGCCGCGCCTGCCGCAGCTTTTCTGCCGGAACATGGCCTGACTATATCGAAGTGGGAGTGCCGGAGGGCAAAACGGAAATCCCGGTGGCGGCAATAGCCGGTTCGCCCGACAAACGTGGTCGGGAAGGCCTGTGTTTTGAGCTTTCGATGGCACCACTGGCATCCACTCGCCGCGTGGCCATCATCGACGACGCTCACAAGCTTAACGCCGACGGCGCCAATGCACTGCTCAAAACGCTTGAAGAACCCCCTGCCAAAGCCCTGATTCTGCTCGTCTGCGACAGCCCTGATTCGCTGCTGCCAACAATCCGTTCCCGGTGCCAGATCATTCGCTTCTTTCCGCTTGTGGACGTGGACGTGCAGGCCATTCTTCTGGAACAGAAATTCACCGAAGATGTCTCCGTAGCGGCTGCGGTTGCGGCCGTCTCGGAAGGCAGCCTGACGCTCGCCCAGCAGCTTCTGCATCCAGGGCTCCGACAACTTCGGGAACTGGTCTCGAAAGAACTGGCTCGACTGGATCAAATGAAGCCACTTGAAATCTCCAGACAGATCACTGAGGAACTGCAGAAGATTTCAGCGGGGCTGGAAGAACAGCGGCAGCATGCTCAATGGCTCCTGCGTTTCGTGGCCGACGCCATCAATGCCGCTCTGAAACGGCTGGTCTCCGGAGATTTCGCAGACCCGCTGCATCAGCGACTGGGTGTGCGTTCGGGAACTGATCTGCTGGCGATGCTGCTGGACCGAGTCCTTGTGGCGTCGCGGCATATCGAAGGCAATTCTCCGTTGCCCCTGGTGCTGGACGCGCTCTTTGACGACTTGGCGCGCACGCTGCGACTTGGCCCCGCGTCGGCTCGATAACACAAACTTGCGATGGCTCATTGACAGCCGATCACGGGACGGCTGCATTCGCTAAAGGCGAATCATCCGTTACAGAGCAATCATTCGGCACAAAAGGACCGGCGGCTCATTTGCGCGCCCTTCGCCGCCGATTTTTCTTGACTACGATGTCCTGTCAGGTGATATTCGCAGACCTCCCTGAGTGGTTTTAAGTCTCACGCCATATAAACCCTGCGGCAGGCGCTTACATGTCTTCAGGAATCAACAGTGCTCAAGCGGCACTTCTTCACGGGGAAACGGGCCCGGCTGTTTCCGATTGGGGTCAGACGGTAAATCTGCCTGCCGCGCCGGACAATACTCTCGCTGCCTGGCTCCTGCAGCGGCTCAACCCCGGTTCGGTGATACTCTGGTTGACCACCGCTCTGGTACTGGGACTTCTTGGCGGGCAATGGATCTGGCTTTCCAGCCAGCGTCCTGAACCGCTGCTGATTATCCCGGCGGCCCGCTCGACCGACTTTGAACTGGACATCAACACAGCAACGTGGGTTGAGTGGGTGCAATTGAGGGGTATTGGCCCCAACCTTGCCAACCGGATTGTGGCGGACCGCAGGTTGCGGGGGCCATATCGATCGCCTGCGGATTTGCAGCGGGTTTCCGGAATCGGCCCCGAGACTCTACAACGTCTGGATTCAGCGCTTACAATCCGTCATGAACACTCAATCACCGCAAACGAAACCGGCATCCCCTGAACTCTCCAACCGCACGCGCAGCAGCCGTCTGCGATTTCAAAGCTACCGCAGCAAGGTGCGTCTGCGTCAGTTGCCTGGGGGCAGTGTTCATTCGGTGGGTGCACCTCGTGCGGCCAAAGACCGTGTGCGTTCCTCATGGCAGCTCGCGCTGGAATTTCTGCGGCTGCTCAAACCATCCCGTGGTCCGCTTGGTCTGGCGTTGTTCACGGTGACGCTTTCAACGCTGCTGGGCCTGCTGCCACCGGCCGGCACCAAGTTTGTCGTGGACTACGTGCTGGACGGACGTCCGCTCCCGGACTGGTTCCTGCGCGTATCATCGATCCGCACTCCGCTTGCACTGCTGACTTTGGTCGTGGTTTCGGTCACCACGATTTCGATCCTCCGAATTGCCATTCATTTATGGGGTCGGTGGCACGCGACGCGAATTTCGAAGAGCATTCAGTTGTCGGTGCGTCGTCGAGTATTCGAGCACGCGGTGCGACTGCCACTGCACCGCGTCCAAGAGCTGCGATCCGGGGGTGTGGCATCGATATTGCGTGAAGACGGTGGCAGCGTTGGTGAGCTGGTGTTTGGGATGCTTTACAACCCGTGGCGGGCCGTGATTCAATTGCTCGGCAGCTTCGCCGTGCTTGCCTGGGTCGACTGGACTCTGCTGCTGGGAGCGCTCGTTCTTCTGCCCACCGTCTTCATCACTCACCGCGCCTGGATCAACAGTATTCGCCCGCAGTTCCGTGCGATTCGCAAACAGCGAGAGCAGATTGATGCTGGTGCAGCGGAGTCGTTTGCCGGGATGCGGATCGTCCGGGCCTTCAGTCGCCAGCGTCGAGAAGCATTGCAGTTTGCGGAAGAAAACAACCTGATGGCTCGCCAGGAGCTCTACGCCTGGTGGTGGATGCGGGTTGTTGAGGTCATCTGGGAAGCTCTCATCCCCATCGCCAGCGCCGGGCTTTTGTTCTATGGTGGCTGGCGAGTGACCAGCGGCTACATGTCAACTGGCGACCTGATGATGTTTCTGGTGTACCTGCTGATGCTTCTGGAACCTCTCGCTGCCCTTGCCACCAGCGCCACACAGCTGCAGAACAGTCTGAGTGGACTCGACCGCATCCTTGATCTGCTCAGTGAATCTCAGGAGATGCAGTCCACGCCCGGCAGTCTCAAAGTGCAGCCCGGGCTGGTCGCTGGGGCGATTGAATTTGCGGGTGTGAACTTCAGCTATCCAGGGGCCTCGGGACCGGCATTACAGGACATACAGCTCAGCGTTCCCGCTGGCAGTATCGTCGCTCTGGTGGGTCCCAGCGGCGCTGGCAAGACGACGCTTTGCAATCTCGTGGCCCGCTTCTATGACCCGGATTCCGGCAGCATTCTGCTCGATGGACGTGACATCCGTGACTATGACGTGGAATCGTTCCGAACGTTACTTGGCGTGGTAGAGCAGGATGTGTTTTTGTTTGACGGCACGATTGGTCGCAACATCGCCTACTCTCGCCGCGATGCGACTTTGGAACAGATCCGTTCAGCAGCAGCCGCCGCAAACGCTCTGGAATTCATTGACCGCCTTCCGGCGGGCTTCGATACTGTAATTGGAGAGCGGGGAGTGAAGCTGAGCGGTGGCCAGCGTCAGCGGCTCGCAATCGCTCGAGCAATCCTCGCAGACCCGCGACTGCTGATTCTCGATGAAGCCACCAGTAACCTCGATACCGAAAGCGAGCAGCTCATCCAGCAAAGTCTTGCCGTACTCATGCGCGGCCGCACGTGTTTTGTAATCGCACACCGACTCAGCACGATCGCCGGGGCGGACTTGATTGTTGTCGTTGAAGGCGGGCGAATCCTGCAAACCGGCACTCACCCAGAACTCATGCAAAGGGGAGGACGCTACAAGGCGATGGTGGAACAGCAGGTGAAAATGACGCTTGGCTCCATGATGTCGTCTCCGTGAACAGCTGGAGTAAACAGGATCGCCTTCCCGTTTCGAACAAATTTCCCTTTTCGCCTGTTATCCGGATGAACTGTTTATGGGTCGATTTGACGTCGCTGTGATTGGTGGCGGGATTGTGGGACTGGCGACGGCCTGGCAGTTGCAGCAGCGCCGGCCTGATCTGCGGCTGGTGGTGCTGGAGAAGGAAGGCGAACTGGCGTATCACCAGACCGGCCGAAACTCCGGCGTGCTGCATTCCGGAATCTACTATCGCCCCGGCACCCTGCGCGCTCAGAACTGCCGCGCTGGCAAACTGGCACTGGAGGACTTCTGCCAGCGTTACAACGTCGCCTGGCAGCGGACGGGCAAGGTCATTGTTGCTGTGAACGAAGCTCAACTGCCCCAGCTGGAATTGATCTATCAGCGTGGTCAGCAGAATGGAGTGCAATGTGCAGTGATCGATGCTGATCGCCTGCGGGAGCTGGAGCCCCACTGCGCCGGAATCCGGGCGATTCATGTGCCGGAATCCGGCATTGTGGATTATCCCGGCGTCTGTCAGAAGCTCGCAGAACTCCTCAGAGCCAGTGGCGCTGAGATTCGGCTCAACTTCCGCGTGACTGATATTCGTCAGTCTGCTGATGCCGTGAGTCTTGACAGTCCAGGCGGGGCAGTCGAAGCACAACAGGCGGTGAACTGCGGTGGATTGCACAGCGATCGCCTTGCAAGACTCAGTGGACAACTTTTGCGTGAGCGTGTGGTACCGTTTCGGGGAGAGTACTATGAGTTGCTTCCGGAGGCGGAGCATCTGTGCCGCACTCTGATATATCCAGTCCCGGATCCGCGTTTTCCGTTTCTTGGAGTGCACTTCACGCGAATGGTGCATGGGGGTGTGGAATGTGGTCCAAACGCAGTGCTTGCGCTCGCGCGCGAAGGCTACACATGGGGCACCATCAGTCCGCGCGATCTCTTTGAATCGCTCACCTACCCCGGTTTCCTGCGACTGCTGGCTCGCAACTGGAAAACAGCGATTGGTGAGGTTCACCGGTCGCTCTCCAAAGCCGCATTCGTCAAAGCACTGCAGCGACTGGTGCCGGAGATTCGTGCCGAACATCTGCGTCCCTGCCCCGCTGGCGTCCGCGCTCAGGCGCTGGGCCTCGACGGCAAACTGCTCGATGATTTCCTCATCCTGCGACATGAGCGCATGATCAACGTCTGCAACGCACCCTCGCCTGCAGCCACAGCCTGTCTGAATATCGGACGACTGGTGGCCGATGAAGTGCTGAGCGATCAATTGGCAGCAAAGTCTGTCAGTTCCAGTAAGACTTGAGCGCACGATTACGGCAGCAGGGATGCAGGTTTGGAACCTGGCACTTCCGGTGTTGAGTGGCAGTTTTGGGGTGCGGGTGGAAGTGGGCGGCGTGATGTCTCCGGAATGTTTCACCCCGGGGTTGAAGGAACTGGCCTTACAGGTCGCAATCCTGCTGATGCGTTCCCGGCCTGAAAGGCCAGCTCTGCCAGCCCGGCACGAAATGCCAGGTCAATGCCCCTCGTGCGGTCTTCGCCCTGTCAGGGCAGTTCTCAGTCGATTCCGCCGTATTCCCAGGGGGACACGACGGAGGGCAGATGGCGTTGAATACAGCGATAACCGCGGCACTCAAAATGATCAAAACCGAATTCCTCTTTCGCCTCACGAAAACAGTCTTCAATCGGCCAGCGTTCAAAGGCCACGTGAAGTAACTTTCGCAACGTCCATCCGTCGCGTCCTGGTACGCGATTGGACAGAAAGAATTTGGTTTCGCTGGTGAGGACGTTTCGAGCGACAATCAATGTACACTGGTTGCTGACAAGATCATCAGTGTGTGTCTTCCGCCA
>Ga0172376_10006183_pt1 | contig 13095 bp, 9 predicted proteins | sample Lak35m_FD_121114 | JGI IMG/M metagenome (GOLD analysis project Ga0172376, IMG submission 121114) | Freshwater microbial communities from Kabuno Bay, South-Kivu, Congo - kab_092012_35m | ecosystem: Environmental > Aquatic > Freshwater > Lake | place: Democratic Republic of the Congo: South-Kivu...
AACAGCACGCTCATAATCGAGGTGAACCGGCCCCAACACACCCAACGCGCCACTTGCCTTGCTGGGTATCCCGTAACGACTGAGTACCATTGACAAGTGGCTCATTTCTTCCCACTTGCCCTCGCCTGCTATCACCACCTCAACTGCGTTGATGTTGCTATTAGAAAATTCATTGATGATGATCGAGAGAATTTTGTTCTCCTCAAATAAACGGATAGCCTGTTGCGCACCTTGCGTTTCATTAAAACTAGGCAGCATCTCGCTCAAACCGTCTCTGAAGATCGTGTGCGAAAGATCGCTCGCGCCGTCCATCAAATCGGCAATGAGGCTACAAACCTCTTGTTCAAAGACCCCCATTTGAAAACCCTTGCGACGTATGTCGTTGGCGTTCAAGCTGGCACACATGCCGTTGATGCGGTTCGCCGCGATGGAAAGGTTGTCCTGTGAGAGTGGGTCTGCTAGGGTTAGCATCTGTTGGTGTACAGAGCCGACTTGCAACACCAACACCATCAAACACAACCGTCCTTGTATGGAGATCAACTCTAAATGTTTGAAACGGCGGGTTTCGGCAATCGGATAGGTGATGATGGAGGCGGTGCGTAGCGTGCGCGTCAACTGTTGTGTTGCCATCCGCATCCATTTTTCAATGGCGAGTGGTAGGGATAGTAATTGGGTGGAAATGTAGCGTTTTTCTGACTGACTCAATGAATCAAACGACATGCGATACTTGACATAGTATCGAAATCCCTGATCGGTGGGAATCCGCCCGGCGGACGTGTGAGGCGCGTACAAATAATTCTTCTCATCCAAAACCATCAGCTCATTCCGAATGGTTGCGGGACTATACGAGAGTTGGTAAGTCTCCTTAAGGAATTTGCTGCTGACGGGTTCAGGGTGATTGATGTACGCTTGTATCACCAGAGAAAGAATTTCTTCTTGCCGTTTGGTAAGTTCTGGTAGGTCTAGTCTGTCAGACATCTTGTAAATATCAACGCGAAGTATGGTTGTTCACTGCTGTGCATGATACCATCACGAGCGATTCTAGTCAAAATCCATAAGGAGTGCTGGTCAAATGGGTCAAGGAATCCTTGAAATAACCGCTAAAAATTTCGATAAAGAAGTGAATGCTTCTGAGTTACCGGTGTTAGTTGATTTCTGGGCAGAGTGGTGCGGTCCGTGCAAGATGATTGCTCCGATTGTGGACGAAATTGCCACTGAGTATGCAGGCACCTTGAAGGTTGGCAAACTTGATGCCGACACAAATCAAGAGTTAGTGATGAATTTTGGAATCATCGGCATTCCCACGCTGATCTTGTTCAAGAACGGGGAACCCGTTGCTCGCATTACAGGTATGCAACCCAAGGCGAAAATCCTTAGCCAATTGACCCCCCACCTAACCTAATCTAAGTCGGGTTGTATCGGGCTGTAGACCCCATATTGGTGATTTATAGCCCGATAGAATTCAGTTCATCGGTTGATCTTCAACTGCGAAATAGCAGACTCTGCTGACTGTTCCCCTTCCTAACTGTCCATCTATATAGCCTCGAGTGTGAAAGACTCCACTAATGGGCGGTTGCCAAGCCCGTCCCGTTCCAGAATGTTCCTTAGACAAATCATTCCTGCTTTTGAATTTCGGCTTGAGCAACGTGTCGAGGTCGCCTTGGTCTTTCCCAATGTGCGTATCTGACATTTTGTTGTCCGTGGATGACGGACGCGGCGAGCGATCAAGGCGGATGGGGGTCGTTTGTGGCGGTAATTGTTGCTCTTTCTGAGTGGTGTCAGTTGGCAACTGCGACAACAGTTGTCACGATTTGAATCACGCGCGTTTTAACTCCCCGTCTTTAACGAGGATGGGCAAGTCATTAGGAATCTAATTTAGGAAATTCTTCACAAACACTATGGAAGATACCCATCGCTTAAGGTATTTTGATAGACTATGGTGGACGGCTCAACAACCCCGTATCCAGAACCACGAGCTTTATTTGTGATGGTTGTCAATGAGTGTATTCAGGGAGTGCTACCCAAGATGGACAACAAAATAGCCGGAACACGAAACTACTTTCAACCCCAAGATTCAAACTTCATGCACAGGGACACCATCAAACTTTTCGCAGGCAGTATGTGTCATGATCTGGTGTCAGAGATTGCACAACACCTGAACCAAGCAGGTTACAAGAACGTCCGTCCAGGGAAGTATGTGCGCAGCGTTTTTGCCAATGGCAACATCTTCATCCGTTTGAATGAAAGCGTGCGGGGGCAAGATGTCTATCTGATTCAAACCATGTCCGACCCTGTACATGATAACATCTTCGAGATGCTCATCATGATTGATGCACTCAAGCGCGATTCTGCCCAGCGCATCAATGTTATTTTCCCATACATGGCGTATGGTCGCTCTGACAAGAAAGATCAACCGCGGGTGCCAATCACTGCCCGCATGCTGGCGAATATGATCGAGGTTGCTGGGGCAGACCGTTACATGACGATTGACTTACACTCAGGTCAAATTCAAGGGTTCTTTAACATCCCCGGCGATGTGCTACGTGCTGTCTATTTATTGACGGACCGCATTCGCGCGATGAATATTCCTAACCTAGTTATTGCTTCAACCGATTTAGGCTTCGCTAAAGAAGGGCGTGAGTGGGCTTCGCTGTTGTCGTCTCGCTTGGTCGTGGTTGAAAAACGCCGTACCAGCAATGATGGCTCTTCCGAAGCGATGTCACTCATCGGTGATGTGGCAGGTTGCAACGTGGTTGTGGTGGATGATGAGGTGTTAACAGGGGGGAGTTTGGTTAATGCGGTCAAGATTCTGCGTGAGCACGGGGCACAAGATGTATACCTGGCATTCACCCATGCCTTGTTGGCAGGGAACGCTGTTGAGCGGTTGCGACAACTCAATGTGAAGCACATCTTCACCACCAACACCGTGCCGGTTTCAGAGGAGAAGCGGTTGCCGAACATGGACGTGTTATCGGTGGGTCCGTTGCTGGCAGAAGTGATCCGCCGTGCCCACGAAGGGCGCAGTGTGGGCGAACTATTTGACGAATAAACTCCTAGTGCATGGAGTCGTGTGACGAAAAAGGCTTTCTAATGTCCATCTAATATGGCTATGATATGCCGATGGAATGGCACAGGGTGCTGTATTTTTGCTCTCTAGTTGAGGACTGGTTGAAACGGTATGGTGTTTAACTCGCTTCGTAAGATGGTTTTGGGTGATCCAATTGAACGCACCCTTAAAAAGTATCGTCCTATTGTTGAGGCAGTGAATGCACAAGAACCGCATTTGCAGTCTTTGACCGATCAACAAGTATGCGCAAAGACCGATGAATTCAAACAACGACTTGCAAAGGGCGAAACTTTAGAGGACTTGCTTGTTGAAGCGTTTGCCCTTGTTCGCGAGGCTTCGCGCCGAACGATTGGTCTTCGGCATCATGATGTTCAGATCATCGGTGGGATGATTTTGCATCAAGGCAAAATCGCCGAAATGCGCACCGGCGAGGGTAAAACGTTGGTGGCTACGCTGCCAGTTTATTTGAATGCACTTGCTGGGCAAGGCGTTCACATCGTCACCCCAAATGACTACCTCAGCAAGGTCGGCTTGCAAACGATGGGGCACATCTATCACTTCTTGGGCTTAAGCGCCGGGGTGATTCAAAATATGGGCGCAAACCCAAACATGGCTTCGTTCGTGTATGATCCCACTTATGAGTCAGAAGATGACCGCTATCAGAACTTGCGCCCCTGTCTCCGTCAAGAAGCCTATGCTGCAGACATAACCTATGGAACAAACAACGAATTAGGCTTTGATTATCTGCGCGACAACATGGTCTACGATGCATCGCAGATGGCACAACGCGGCTTGAACTTTGCCATCGTGGATGAGGTGGATAACATCCTCATAGATGAGGCGCGTACTCCTCTGATTATTTCCGGTCCAGCGGAGAAGCCCTCCGATTATTACCGCACCTTCACCCAAGTTGTCAACCGACTGAAGCCTAGTTCTCAAGAAAGCATTGACAATGAAAATCCAGATGGGGACTATGTTGTTGATCTGAAAGACCGCATCGCATTCTTGACCGAAGCAGGTGTGGAACGAGTGGAAAAAACGCTTGGTGTAGACGCGCTCTACAGCCCAGACAATTCTGAGATGATCCCTTACTTGGATAACTGCTTGCGTGCGCGGGCACTATTCCACCGTGACAAAGAATATGTGTTACAAGATGAGCAGGTCGTCATTGTAGACGAATTCACTGGGCGCATGATGATCGGTCGTCGCTTCTCTGAAGGGTTACATCAAGCGATCGAAGCGAAGGAGGGTGTGGAGATTCGACGCGAAAACGTCACGATGGCAACCGTGACCTTCCAAAACTTTTTCCGTATGTATGGCAAACTAGCAGGCATGACGGGTACGGCAGCAACCGAAGCAGAAGAATTTGAGAAGATCTATCAACTTGATGTTGTCACCGTTCCCACCTATAAACCCATCGTTCGTTTGGATCAACCAGATTTTGTCTATGCCACCGAAGAAGCGAAGTTCCGCGCCGTTGTCAAGGACATTCAGGGTCGTCAGCAGAAGGGGCAACCCGTGCTTGTGGGAACAGCGTCCATTGATACCTCGCAACGTCTTTCCAGTTTCCTCAAAAAAGCCCGCATTGAACATGAAGTTCTGAATGCAAAACAACATGAACGCGAAGCCATCATCATTGCCCAAGCGGGGCGCAAGGGTGCGGTCACCATTGCGACGAACATGGCGGGGCGTGGGGTGGACATTCTGCTAGGCGGCAACCCAGAGGGGTTAGCGCGTGAAACGCTACGGCGGAGAGGGGTGGATGTCACCACTTTGTCGAAGGAAGAGTGGCAAGCCGCACTTGCCAATGCCCTCGCTATTACCAGCAAAGAGCGCGGGGAAATTTTGGCATTGGGTGGGTTGTATGTTCTGGGGACAGAGCGTCACGATGCACGACGCATTGACAATCAGCTACGTGGGCGCGCAGGGCGACAGGGCGATCCGGGCGAGTCTCGCTTTTATTTGAGCATGGAAGATGACTTGATGCGTCGCTTTGGTGGGGATCGCGTGAAGGGCGTGATGGCTTGGGCAAACGTTCCAGAAGATGAGCCTATCGAGTCGCGTGTGATTACCAGCACGCTTTCACAAGCGCAAATCCGCATGGAAGGGCATAACTTTGACGTGCGCAAGAAGGTTTTGGAATATGATGATGTGGTCAACAAGCAACGTCAAATTATCTATCGTCAGCGGTACGAATGGCTCGTCCTGGAACCGTCCGCTCGTCATGAGAAGTATCTCGATATTCTGCGAGAGATGTTGGCGGACGTTCTCGACGATTACCTAGATGAATCCAATGCCATTGATTATGACGGGCTATATCGTCAACTGCTGACCATCATGCCTGTTCCCACCACCTTAGTTCCCGCTTCAATGGCGGAGATGACTGTTGAGGACATTGAACACGCTGTGGATGCGGCATTGCTCATGGCATACCAGATCAAAGAGGAGCAACTGGGGCGAGATGCCATGCAACAGGCGGAACGTCAAGTGATGCTCATTTCCATCGATAATCATTGGCAACGCCACCTCACCGACCTCGACATTTTGCGCGAGGGAATTTGGTCACAATCGTTGGCACAGCGCGATCCCGTAGTTGAATATAAGCGTACTGCTTTTGAGATGTGGCAGGTGTTGCAAGATGGCATTCGTGCTCAAGCCGGTCATATGATCTTCCGTGTAAATGTTCAGCAACGCACCCCAGCTCGCCGTCCATTGGTGGCAAGCCGCGCAGGGGAGAATCTAGCAGATGCAACGCCTCAACCGGTGCGTAAGTCTGCAAAGCATGATATTGGGCGCAATGACCCGTGCTGGTGTGGCAGTGGCAAGAAGTATAAGCAGTGTCACTATAAGTCTGATCGTCAAACTGAAGCAACAACCTAAACTAAGATGAGGTGTTGCTCAAATGCCTGCCTGCACGACATTTCGAGAAGGTCATGCTTTTGTTGCTGTTGAGTTTTTCGATACCAAACGGCACCATCTTTAGCACAGTCTGCATTCTTACATGATACCGAACGTCACGCGCTTGTCGCCTAATGTGGGCAGACAGGGCGTGCGTTCCAATACGAGAGAGCACAAACATGTTGCGTGTTGGGGATTTAGAAATCTATTTGTTGAATGATGCCACCTGCCTGTTGGATGGTGGGGGGCCGTTTGGTCTAGTTCCTCTCACATTATGGAGTCGCTATATCCCTCCGCAACAACTCAACTTGGTAAGTTCACATTACATCTGTTTGTTGGTGAAAACCGGCAACCAGATCGTGCTGATTGATACGGGTTATGGGGAACATTTTCCGATAAAGGCGATGGAGCGGTTGCACATGCAACGCCCACAGGGTGACATTTTGGTTGGGTTAGCACGTCTGGGGATTCAACCAACTGCGATAGACTGGGTGATTAACACGCACCTACACGCGGATCACGTGGGCGGCAACATGCGTCAAGACTCCAACAACAAATGGGTGCCCTCCTTCCCTAATGCGCAATATGTCACCCAGCAGCGCGAATATGAGGATGCTATGCACCCGAACGAACGGACGCGCGCCACGTATGACCCCAACAATTATCATCCCCTCGTACAAAGTGGGCAGATGCGCTTGATTGAAGGGGACACGGAATTGTTGAGTGGCATACATTGTGTGGTGACGCGCGGACACACCCCCGCTCACATGAGCATTCTTTTCGAGAGCAAGGGCGAATCGGCGTTGTTTGCGTGCGATATGGCTTCGTATGCTGTCCACTTCCAAAAGCTGGGTTGGATGACCGCTTTTGATGTTGAACCCCTGCAAACCCTTGAGAGCAAGCGACTTTGGCAAGAATGGGCAATTCGCACCCAGTCCCCTGTTTTGTTTCCCCATGATCCTCTCAACGCAGTGGCAAGGTTTAGCATGGAAGCCGACGGCTCGGTCGGACTACACCCTATTCCCGTGCCCTATGTCTGATTCAGCGATCACCACGCTCTCGCCGTTTTGGCAATCAAAGTTTGAAGTTGCCAGGTAGGGTTGTCGTTCACATTCTCGTAACAGTGCGGCACAACTTGCACGGTGATTGTTCGCACGGTTCCCCCAGGCAATTGAAAGAGGGGTCGGTTGCTGTTTTCTAGTGTCCGTCATTCCACCAAACACATCGTTCACGTGCCAGCACTTGGGATGAACTCAACCAGATGTTAGATTCATTTGGCATTGTGGACAAAAGTGCGTGCCCCGCTGTCCAACAATTATTTTTTGAATGGGGTGTCCACACGTGATGCAGGGTTGGTTGGTACGGTTATAGACCGCTAATTGATCTTGCATTTCTCCGCGTTTCCCATTTGCTGTGCGATACCAACTCACGCTTGAACCCTCCCGCTCAATCCCTTCTTGTAATACCGCGCGGATGTGATGGTGGAGTGCGGTTACTTCTGACTCGCGTAAGGTATCAGAAACTCGCAGCGGGTGGATGTTAGCTCGAAACAAGGACTCATCAGCATAGATGTTGCCCACCCCAGCAAGGAATGTTTGATCCATCAATAACGGCTTGATGATTCGCTTGCGTTGGTGAAGCTGCTGATTAAAAACGGCTAAATCAAACGCTTCACTGAGTGGCTCCACCCCCAATTTCCCCAAGATACTGGCTTTATCCGCCACCAAATGAATTTCACCGAACTGTCGGCAATCTGAAAAGTGTAATTGGTTGCCATCATCTAAGCCTAGTTTGAGGTGTACCCAACGATCTACCTCATTCGCGTTATCCGTTTCGCCAATATACAATCGCCCCGTCATTTTGAGGTGAATGATGAGGGTATCATGGGTGAGGTCGCAGACGATGTACTTGGCTCGGCGGTTCACATTTACGAACTGTTGATCCAAGATGCGCTCTTGAAACGCGACGAGGTTCAGGTGTTTGATCTGTTTCTCGCGGTTGCACCACACCGTTTGAATCGTTCGCCCAACCAACCACGGGCGAATTCCCCGCACTACTGTTTCAACCTCTGGTAATTCTGGCATACCCATCCATCCTAAATGCTACGTTTCCACTCCAAAACAGAATAACACCATTTGCGTCTCATGAGTTAAATAGAAGCTACCTTCGGCATTCAACTGCAGTCTTTTTGCCACTGTGGCTTTTTTTAGTCGCGACGGGTTAGCTATAATGCCTAAGAAATTCCTAACCATTTCAAAAGAAAACACAAGTGAAAAAATACAATTTATTGTGTATTCTTTAACTGTTGGTTAAACTGTACACTTGTATCGTTCGCTCAAACAATGAGGAGATTCATCATGAAACGTTTGGTATTAGTTGTGTTTATTGGGTTGTTAAGTATTGTTTCCGTTTTGCCGACGATGGCACAAGATAGTCTCACTTTTGGGATGGTATTGGTTGGTCCTAAAACTGATCGCGGTTGGAGCCAAGCTCATTTTGAGGGGGGCACCTATGTAGAAGAACAACTTGGCGCGACCATGCTTGTCTTTGAAAGCCTCAATCCTGCTGATTCACCAGAGACAACTTTGGCAGATGTGGTTGCGGAATTTGTCGATGCAGGTGCTTCGGTGGTCTTCACCACTTCTGATGACTTCAAGGCAGAAACTCACGAAGTGGCAAAAGCATACCCTGATGTCACCTTCATTCACGTCTCCGGCGACGGCGTACTGAGCGGGCAAGCTCCTTCCAATGTCGGGAACGTGATGGGTAAGATGGAGTGGGGTAAGTTGATGGACGGATGTGCCGCTGCTCTTGCCACCCAAACCGGCAAGATCGGATATGTTGGGCCCCTCATCAACGATGAAACCCGTCGCTTGGTCAATTCCACTTACTTGGGTGCGCGTTACTGCTATGAGAATTATCGCGGTTTGAACCCCGATGATTTGGAATTTTCAGTTACTTGGATCGGCTTCTGGTTCAATATCCCCGGTGTCACCCTTGATCCGACCGAAGAGACCAACACCTTCTTTGATGGTGGTGCCGATGTGGTGATTTCTGGTATTGATACCACCGAAGTCATCGTCGTCGCGGGTCAACGTGTCGATCAGGGCGAGGCAGTTTTTGGTATCCCCTACGATTTTGAAAGTGCATGTGAACTTGCGCCGAATGCGTGCTTGGGAACGCCCTACTTCAACTGGGGTCCAGATTACCTTGAAATTATGCAAACAGTTGCAGATGGCACTTGGGCACCCTCTTGGGATTGGAACGATCCATACTGGGAAGACATGAATGACAACACCAAGACCGCCGTTGGCTTTGTTTATGGTGCCGCTTTGACCGAAGAAAACGTGGCACATATGGATGACTTCAAGGCGATGTTGACTGCGTTCGCAAGCGATGAAGCCAACGCCGATACCATCGCATTGTGGCAAGGTCCGCTGAACTTCCAAGATGGCACACCCTTGGCAGCAGAAGGCGAAGCGGTTTCACTACAAAATATTTGGTACATGCCCCAGTTGTTGGAAGGCATGACGGGCGCAAGCTCTAACTAGGCGACTCGCTCGCTCCGTTGACAGTTCGTTTCAAGGTGGAGTTGCCTTACTCGAGGCAATTCCCCTTGTTCTAAATGAAGATCTGAAAAGTAGTTGTTCTGATGAATATTCAGTTACGCGGAATACATAAACACTTTGGTAAGGTTCATGCCAATAATGACATTCATCTAAAGTTTGAAGAGGGTCAAATAGTTGGCATTTTGGGGGAGAACGGCGCAGGGAAGTCTACCTTGATGAAGATTCTTTCCGGCTTTCAATCTGCCTCATCGGGTGACATTTTGGTAGATGGTAACTTGATAACCTATCGTGGTCCGCTTGACATGATTGCGCACGGGGTTGGAATGCTTCAGCAAGACCCCTTGGACGTGGGGGCATTCACTGTGTTGGAAAACTTCATGTACGGCGCAAACTACCAAACCGTATTGAATCGTCGCCAAGCCCTGCAAGATTTGCACAATTATACGGCTCGTTTCGGTTTTGACCTTGACCCCCTTCGCTCGATCAGCTCGTTGAGCATTGCTCAGCGCCAACAACTTGAGATCGTTCGATTGTTGGCGTTGGGGGTGAAAACGCTCATCTTGGATGAACCGACAACTGGTATTTCGGGCGAGCAAAAAGCAATCTTGTTTAATACCTTAAAATACCTCGCCAACGAAGAAGGCATGATCGTCTTGTTCGTCTCGCATAAGCTGGAAGATGTTGTCGAGCTTTGCCATCGTGTCGCGGTGTTGCGTGAGGGGCGTGTGATTGGGGAACGCGCCATGCCTGTGACCACCCATGAATTAGTGCAGATGATGTTTGGGGATGTGCTGAAGCCACAAACCCGCGCCCAATTAGATTTGACCAAATCACCATCTGTCATCACCATGACCGACGTAACCCTTACCGACAAACGCTTAGAGATGCCCAATATCAATCTGGCGTTGCGAGCTGGCGAGGTGATCGGTTTCGCTGGCTTAGACGGAAGCGGGCAATCATTGGTGTTGCGCGGGCTAGTGGGGCTAGAGCGAATTCAGGATGGGCATGTTCACGTTAATGGGCGTGATCTAACCAACAACCCCTACAAGGCACACCTACAAGCCGGTGTCACTTTTTGTGCAGCAGGGCGCGTGGAAGAAGGGTTGGTGGCGGGGTTGTCTTTAACCGAACACTTTGCGCTCTTTGCCATGTCGGATCCGTTCATAGACTGGTCTAGTGCACAAACCCAAATGAACCATAAGATCGAACACTATAAAATTCGTGGCAAAAGCCATGACCTCATTGAGGCGTTATCGGGTGGCAACCAACAGCGCGTGTTGATGGCGTTGTTGCCCCAGCAACCGATTGCCCTTGTTTTAGAAAATCCAACGCGCGGACTAGATGTAGACAGCGCACGTTGGATTTGGCAACAACTGTTGACACGGCGTGACACCGGCGCAGGAATTGTCTTTAGCTCCCCTGATTTAGATGAACTGGTCGCTTACAGTGACCGCATCATTGTTTTTTACGCCGGCAAAATGGTTGAAGTGCCGAACGTTCGGCAAACCAATGTCGAAGAATTAGGGCGTATGATCGGCGGTCAGTTTGAATCATACGAGGTGGCATAGGATGAGAACTCGTTTAGGCTTAATTCAACTTGTGGCGGTGATCGCCTCCGTTATTTTGTCCTTGTCGATCAGTGCCCTCTTGTTGGTGAGCATCGGGCGCAACCCACTCGAAGTGGCGCAGGTCATTTGGGATGGTTCGTTTAGCGACTTGAACCGCCTTGCGGGGGTCTTCAACTTTTGGATTCCGTTCACCCTCGCTTCACTTGGGTTGGTGGTGACGTTTCGCGCGGGGTTGTGGAATATCGGGGTAGAAGGGCAAATGATGTTTGGCGCAATCTTCGCCAGCGGGGTAGCTCTGTTCGTGAATGCTCCGAGCATCGTGACCATTCCTCTCGCCATCATCAGCGCAATGGTTGGTGGGCTACTGTGGGCGGTGGTCGTGGGGCTACTCAAGACGCGCTTAGGGGTACATGAAATCTTTGGCGGAGTTGCCTTAAACGCGCTGGCAAATGTTTTCACGAACTTTCTGGTGTCTAATCTGTGGTCTCCTGCTGGTGGGAACGCGCTCGATACCGGTCCCTTTCCGCCCCATGCCCTGCTCCCAGAGTTTAGCCCAACCTTCACCACCAATATAACATTGATTATCTTGGTGCTGCTGTCCTTCATCGTCTTGACCGTTGCTTTGTGGGGTTCGCGCTGGGGGTTAGAGTTGAAAGCGACGGGCAAGAATGCCCGTAGTGCCCTGTTGTTGGGGGTGCCCACCGAGCGAATTTCGCTTTCTGCCTTCGCCATCTGTGGCATTCTCGCTGGAATCGGCGGTGCCTATCGTGTCCTCTTCACCTTTGACACGTTGCGCCCATTAGTGAGTGGTGGCATTGGCTTCTTGGCGATTCTGGTGGTCTTGTTGGTCAATCATCAAGTGATCTTGGTTCCGCTTATCACCTTCATCTTTGCTGCTGTGATGTTTGGTAGCACACGCTTGAAAATCAGGATGCAACTGGATTCCTCGTTAGCAGAAGTGCTACAGGGGTTATTGGTGTTGTTGGTGATGCTTAGTAGCGGATTACGTAAACGCATAGAGAGCATGAGGCAAGCAGGCTAAACACATGAATGAAGAACTTTTGAACTTGCTGGCAGGTGTCGTGCGCAACGCCACCCCGCTTGTGATTGCAAGCATGGGGGAGACCATCACCGAGCGGGCGGGGGTGGTCAATCTCTCATTGGATGGTAGCATCATCCTTGCTGCCATGACCGCCTTCGTGGTGACTTTCCTCACGCAGAACCTTGCTCTGGGTATTTTATGCGCTATGTTGGTGGGGGGATTGGTGGCATGGGTAATCGCCGTGGCGGACATAGAGTTAAAGCAAGATCAAGTTGCGGTGGGTTTTGTTTTGACGCTTCTTTGTGCTAGTCTTGCGCAATTCTGGGGTCAAGATTATGCCCGTGAAGTTGGCTTGGTCATCCCGCACTTCGCTGTACCATTTTTAGGCTCGATCCCAATTGTTGGTGACATCTTCTTTGACCATGATCCCACCGTCTACTTCAGTTATATTTTGGTGTTTGGCACATGGTATTGGCTCTTCCGCACGTCGCCAGGGTTGGCACACCGCGCCATTGGTGAACGTCCCGAGGCAGCTTTCGCACGTGGGGCGCGGGTGAATCGTATGCGCTATGTCTATACTGTTGTCGGGGGAATGTTGGTAGGGTTAGCAGGAGCTGCTTACTCCCTCAACCTCAAGCCCGGCTGGTCTACCCCACCCAACATGCGCGGGGATGGGTGGATTGCCTTAGCAATTGTGATCTTCGGCGGTTGGCATCCGCTACGTGTGTTAATCGGCGCATACTTGTTCGCTGGGTTGCGCTCGATTTCCTCTTCCATTCAGCGCAGTGACTTCGGTTTTCCGGTGACATTGCTAAATGCGTTGCCATGGGTGTTGATGTTGGCAACCTTGATTACTGTCAGCAGTGGGTTACTTGAACGCCTCTTAAATATTTTGCCACGCTCTGCTCAACAAAGCCTACGCCCCTTCTTGCGAAGCGATTCTCCTGCGGC
>Ga0172376_10006184_pt1 | contig 13094 bp, 16 predicted proteins | sample Lak35m_FD_121114 | JGI IMG/M metagenome (GOLD analysis project Ga0172376, IMG submission 121114) | Freshwater microbial communities from Kabuno Bay, South-Kivu, Congo - kab_092012_35m | ecosystem: Environmental > Aquatic > Freshwater > Lake | place: Democratic Republic of the Congo: South-Kivu...
AACCGCCAAAGAAGATCTTGCTAAATGCTTAAGTGCAGGAGCCGTTGACTTTATTAGCAAGCCTGTCCATGCTCTCGAACTAAGGGCTAGAGTGCAATCAATGCTCAGCCTAAAACAACAATATGATGCTTTGCAAATATCCCTTGAGCGCCAGTCCGTCTTAGAAGCAGAAAAGAGAGAGTTATTAGAAAATCGTAATATTGAATTAGAAAAGCAAGTATATGTCCGAACTGCTGCATTGAAAGTTGCATCAGATTTGATTATCCATAATGCGCTGCACGATCCTCTTACCGATTTACCCAATCGCAGGTTTCTATTAGATCGGATCGATCAATCGATTAAGCGATCGCAACAATTAGATTCCTATAATTACGCAATTTTGTTTCTAGATTTAGATCAATTTAAAGTCGTCAATGATAGTTTGGGGCATATCATTGGCGATCAACTGCTAATTAGCATTGCTGAGAAGTTAAAAGCTCATTTGGAGGATGTTTATTTAGTAGCTCGATTTGGTGGTGATGAGTTTGTCATTTTGTTAGAATATATTTCTGATATTGACGAAGTAATTAAGATTACAGAACAGATTTTAAAAGCTTTTCAATTACCATTAATTTTGAATGGTGGAGAAATTTTTATTAATGTCAGTATAGGCATTGTCTTAGGAAATAAAAATTATCACCAAGCTGCCGATCTGCTCCGTGATTCCGATCTCGCTATGTACAAAGCGAAGGCCCAGGGAAGCAATTCCTACAAGATTTTTGATGCCAACATGCATAATCAGGCGATTAAGCGACTGACTCTAGAAACAGATTTGCGTAATGCGATCAATCGCCAAGAATTTATAGTTTACTATCAGCCAATTGTGGACATTCTTAATGGCGATCATTTAATCGGTTTTGAAGCCTTAGTCCGTTGGCAACATCCAACAATCGGCATGGTTTCTCCATTAGATTTTGTGACGATTGCTGAAGAAACTGGATCAATTGTCGCTCTTGATAGGTGGATGTTTTACGAAGCTTGTAAGCAACTTGCCCAATGGCAGGCAAAATATACAAGTTCTCCCGCCCTAAAAATGAGCATCAATCTATCGGTACAGAATATTCGCAATCCCAACCTATTAACAGATATTGATCGCATATTGGCAAAAACAGGGCTAGATGGAAGAGCGATTACTTTAGAAATTACTGAAAGTATTTTAATTGCTGATATCGAAAAAACAATCGAACTGCTCGCTCAAATTAATGCAAGAAATATCCAAGTTAGTATTGATGATTTTGGCACTGGATATTCATCGCTAAATTATATCCATCGTTTACCTGTGGATTACTTGAAAATTGATCGCTCCTTTATCAATCAAATGCAAGAAGGAAGCAGTAATTGCCAAATTGGGCACTGGTCATCTAAAACGTGATCGACGTATTTCCGCCTTTTTTATCGGCTTGAAATGGACGTTTCAGCACCTATCCCTCATTAGCTGACCAGTGCCCCAAATTGTGCGTACCATAATCGCTTTTAGCAATCAACTAGGATTAGCTGTTGTCGCTGAAGGTATTGAGACACTAGAGCAGCTAAAAATTTTGAGGGACTTAAAATGCGAATTTGGTCAAGGTTATTTATTCTCCAAGCCTTTACCCGTGCAAGAAATTGAAGCAAAATTTATGATCCAATAGTTGCTACCTATTGGTAGGATGAATAAAGCCCACTCTACTAATCCTTACATCAACTCACATCAGTACTAAGCAAGATGAGAAGGAGCGATTTCGTAAGTCATGAAGTCATAGGCAGGAATCGTATTCGCAAAAATCATTCTCGCTTCATTAACTAAATCTTCTAAAAGAATGGGATTACCAGGGGAATAGCGCGGACTGAAATGAGTCATGATTAATTGCTTTACATTCGCCAATAGCGCCACTTGAGCCGCCATCGTACTAGTGGAATGTAACCGCTGAAAAGCCATGTCAGAATCTTGATGGGCAAACGTTGTCTCATGGATTAGGACATCCGCATTTTGAGCTAATTCCACTGAACTATCGCAAAAAATTGTATCCGTACAGTAGGCAATCTTTCTCCCGATCTGGGGAGCGCCACAAAATTCCTTTCCATCTATTTTACGTCCATCGGGAAGCGTCACTGTTTTACCTTGCTTCAGTTCACCAAAAATTGGACCTGGGGGAATATTCATCGCGATCGCCTTATCGACATCAAACTTACCAGCGCGATCGCGTTCTACCAAACGATAACCATGAGCTGTCACCTTATGCTTGAGTGGAGCCGCCATCATATAAAATTCTGAATCTTCGCAAACTAGTCCCGTCTTCACCTTATGCACTTTGATCGAGTAAGAGAGGCGTGTCTCGCTATAGCGCAAACAAGCATCAAGGTAGTCACCTAAGCCTGATGGTCCATAAATATCAATATGGCTAACACTCCCCGCCATGCCACAACTAGCCAGCAACCCTGGTAAACCAAAAATATGATCGCCATGCATATGCGTGACAAAAATCTTGGTAATTTGGCTAATTTTTACATCACTTCGCAGTAACTGGTGTTGAGTTGCCTCACCACAATCGAGCAGCCAAACTTCGGCACGCTGGGGTAAACGCACTGCCACACTAGAAACATTGCGCCCGCGTGTAGGCACACCCGAACTAGTACCAAGAAAGGTGATTTGCATATCTAATCATCTACAAAAATCTCGATGCGGCGGTTACTTTTGCCATTGCTATCAGCAGCACTACTAGCCAAAGGACGACTAGCACCATAGCCAACCACCATCCAATAATAGTTCTGTTCGCCGCGTAGTCTTGCCAAATAGTCCTTAACTGCTGTAGCTCGTAAATATGAAAGAGTTAGCTCATCCCCTGCACTGCTCAAATCCATATGACCATTAATCCTGACTCGCTTGCCCGTTGCTAATGGCAATTGAGCCGCAACTTCATCAAGTAAGCGAAAACTTTCTGGACGAATACTTGACTTGTCCACATCAAACAACGCATCAGAAGAAAGGGTAAATTGCTGTTTTTTATAATTTAAAAAGTTAAAGGAGGGTTGCCATACTAAATCTGGTCGCGTAAAGGCGATCGCTAAGCCAATGCTCGTACCTGCGATCGCACTTACGCCCAGAAACATGCTGCGAACGATAAATTTCACAACCGAACGACCCATTTGGCTAGAATTGCCAGAGGGTTGCCCCGAAGATTTACCCATTGACTTATCTGGAGTCGGTAAATTTTCCACAATTATTTCTTCTTTGCTTTAGAGCTAACAGTCGTATCAATCAGTTCTAACTCAGTAGCGCGAAACGAAACGATCTTTTCCCAGTTTCCACCACCAAAAATCACGGCGACTCGATCATCGGTTACCCGTTGCACTTGTCCCTGAAACCCATAATAGGTATCACCTTCATTGATAACCCGCACCGCAGAACCTGGAAAAATGATTGGCTGCATACTCTCTAAAAACTCCTAACTATGGTTTTAACTAGGTTAATTCTATATCCTTTGCCACTGTTCTGTGTATTGCTCAGTGTATTGTCAGCAATTCTCATTATTAAAATCGGTTTTTTGAAAGCCCGCTGTTGGCGGGCTTTCAAAAAACCGATTTTAATAATGAGAGATGGGTAGTTGCGATCGCAACTACCCATCTCTCATAGAGATGAGTTACAGCGCTTCGCACTGTAACTCATCGTGAATTCGATATCGCCATTTGAGGCTTGTGAAGCACGGCGCAAATGGCTAAAAATGGTAAGAACCGCTTAGCGGTTCTTACCATTTTTAGCTTTCGTCAAACTGACGTTTATTTACGTGAGTCATCACGATTATCCGATGAAGACCATCCGAGCAAATTGGACAGCCAGCCGCGTTTTTGTGGTGGAGGTAGAGATGCTTTGTGGGTAGTTGTAGGCTTTTTAGGTTCACTTTTATTAGAGCCACTATCTTTGGAGCCAGTTTGACTAGTACTTTGGCTAGGACTGGGATTATTCAGATCCTTAATATGCTTGAGTGCTAATGGCTCTTGAGGATTGATCTGAAGCGATCGCTGCAAGCTAACTTTTGCCATTTGCGGCTGGTTGATATTTTTATACACCACACCCAGCATGGCGTGACTTTTACTATTGTTCTTATCTAGTTGTAAGATCTCACGCAAGTCCTTGAGCGCAGACTTCCAATCACCCTGACTAATATAGATTTCACAGATTTTTAAGCGATCGCCGATTGCACTAGTATCACGCTCCTCAATTCTGGTTTGAATTATTGTTTCGTCGGGGTCGGGGTTACGATTAATTGGCGGTTGATAACTATTGTATTGAGGAGTTTTAGAATAACTAGTCTTTGGAGTTGAGTTAGGATAGGGCACTGGTCAGCTAATGAGGGATAGGTGCTGAAACGTCCATTTCAAGCCGATAAAAAAGGCGGAAATACGTCGATCACGTTTTAGATGACCAGTGCCTTAGGATAGGGTGGCGAATATGGCTTGGGGGTTTTGGTGGGTGACATAGGCATCAGCACTGGAGGCATATTGTCTGCACCGTAGTAATAGCCTTCTTTGTAGAGAATATAAACCAGATTTAGTTCACTGATTTGGGCTGTATATTCCAGAATAGTTTTGAGTGATTGATACTGTACCTGCGCGATCTTGGAAACTGAGCGCTCGTAAAGACCATCGTTAGGAGCCATCATTAACTCACAGGCGATCGCCGAATGAATCGGGACATTACGCGATTTTTGCATTAACCGTTTAGCCAGCAACTTAAAAATGCCCTGATAAGCTTTACGCTCTTCCTCCTTCATCAGAACGTTATAGGCTGGGTTAACTAGTTTGGCTAGATATTGCGTGGCGATTTCCTTTTCTTCACCCGAAAAGCCATAAACATCAGGATGGAGTATCCGCGCAATACTCAAATAAACATGGCGAATGTAAACAGGACTGCTAATAATTGGCAAGCCCAAAGCGGCATAGTAGTCATGATTAAACTGACTAATGCCTCGATCAACGCGGATAAACTGGGGCTTGGGCTGATTCATGTTTACTCGCTCTGCTCATGGTCAGATGATGATGGCGATTTGATTTATCTAGATTTATTTAATACTTATACCAATAATAACAATTGCCAAAAGTGTCGTCACACTTTTGGCAATTAAAAATCACACCTAGCAAGAGTTTTAAAACCTAAAAGTAGAAAGGGCGCAAAGCGCCCTTTCTACTTTTTAGTAATGCAATGGTAATACAGTAAGCGGTAACAGGGAAAAGCCAATCCAAAATAGAGATCGCCAAGAAAATTGTGGTAATGGTTCAGGATCGGCTAGTAAAAAACTCACCCGTTCTTCTAGACGATTGTCTGCATTCGTCGCCCCAAAAGCGGCGGCAAAAGTTGGAGTTGAGTGCACATTGCTACTCACCATGGCAAGTAGCGACTCAGCGATTAATAAACCATCTGTATATTGAGCCGCCCAGCGATCGGCGCGAAGCTCTCGCAACAGTAGCAACTCTTCCCATAAAGCTTGTGTATTTGGCAACCAAGGCATCACTTGACGCAAGCAACCGAGCCAGAAAAACCAGAATGTATCGTGGTAATAAGCATGGGCGCGTTCATGCCATAAAACTGCTTCAAGATGCTCGTTATCAAGGGTATCAAGTAAACCTTGGCTCACAAAAAGTTGCGATCGCCAAAAGCCAATTTGAGCAGCAAATAGCATCGGCATATTCAGCAAGCGGATCGGTTGATTAACCGAATTAACATGCTCTACATCGGTAACCATCTCTTGCAGTTTTAGGAAAGATTGCCAGCCACTCCAAGCAAGTTGACCACTCCGAACCATGCTGTAAATCAAAAAGATTAAGGCGATCGCATAGCTGAGTCGTCCTGCTTGCAAGCCGATCATTTGTCCTTCAGAGCCCATACATAGCACAGCGATCGCGGTCATTACCACCAGCAATGGCGGCAGCACAAAGCACACCAGAGCTTTCTGCCAACGCATCTGCCAACTTACAGGACAGGTAACATCACTGCTATTTTGCCAACCATAGCGCAATCCCCATGCAAGTCCGAGAGAGCCAAAGAGCATCACAAAATGTATAGAGAAAAAGGACATGGGCTTAACCTTCTTGTGATTGTTCTCTCGATTGACGGATGTTTTTGAGACGGACAGCGATCGCTTCAAGCTTGTCCATACTGGCATGATCAAGATCATTAGCAAAAGCAGCAACAATGTCTGCATCGCCCACTTCTAAAAAGCGATTGAGTTGGTGATAGGCTTCTAGTGCCTGGGATTCTTCACGAGAAATTAGTGCTTGCCAAGAAAGCGCTCGTCCCTCTTTTTCACAATGAATCCAACCCTTTTGCTCTAGGCGGCGCAGCACCGTCATCACTGAGCCATAGGCTAACTCGCGATCGGGATCAGACAAGATGCGATCGTGTATATCTGTCGCACCTAGCCTTGTATGATCCCAAATAATATTAAGGATTTCTGACTCTAAACGTCCTAAAGATAATTGTTTAGGGCGATATTTCGGTAAAGGGGTCATAGCGTCTTAAACTTGCACTTTAACTATCACTATACTGCTTTAGGCTAGCGTAAAGCTGTGCTTCGTAAACCTTTAGAATTTAAGAGGTGGTGCGAAGCATCGCCCCCTAAGAAATAGTTTAGGAAATAGGTTATGAGTCTTACAACTGGGCAAATAGTCGGTGGACATTACGAAGTTACGACACGTTTGGGTGGCGGCGGATTTGGTGAAACCTATCTTTCACGGGACTTACACCTGCCCGATCACCCAAGCAGAGTCATTAAAAGGCTAAGTCCGCACATCAAAGAAAAAAATGTCTTGCAACTATCGCGACGACTATTTGAAACTGAAGCTCAAGTTCTCTATCGACTCGGAACTCATCCCCAAATCCCCCAACTATTTGCTCACTTTGAAGAATTATCAGAATTTTATCTAGTTCAAGAATACATCGATGGCAAAGATCTGAGTCATGAACTACCAAGAGGCAAGATTTGGGAACAGTTTGCAGTTGCAGATTTATTACAAAATCTTTTAACTATCCTCAGTTTTGTCCATCACAACAATGTAATTCATCGCGATATTAAGCCTGAAAATATCATTCGTCGTCATGATGGACAGCTTTTTTTAATTGACTTTGGCGTAGTGAAGCAAATCGTTACACCCACAGCAATATTGGAAGGACAATCAGATAATGATGGCTATACAGTGGGAATTGGAACTCCAGGATATATGCCCAGTGAGCAGGCGCATGGCGAACCCAGATTTGCGAGTGACATCTATGCGATCGGAATGCTTGGCATCCAAGCTCTGACGGGTACTCTACCCAGTCACCTGATCAAGGATGAGAACTTAGAAATAGTGTGGCGAGACTCGGCTCCAAAAGTCTATCCCGAATTTGCCGATATTCTTACCAGAATGGTAAAGTTTGATTTTCGGCAACGCTATCCTAGTGCGGAAGCAGCTTATAAGGAGATCAAAGAATTTATCGATCGCTATCCGAGTTCTCAGGTCAATCACAGTTTGTCAACGGTACTGATCAGTGAAGGGACAAATCAAGCCAACAGTCATAAAATCTCTGCCAATAATGAGCCTGTGCGCGATCGCCACTCAGCCCAGAAGCCAACAGTATCTAAATCAGGTATTTGGGAATACTTTCAGCCTTGGCACTTGGGCTTAGGAATCATTACTCTAGGCGCAGTCATCATCACAGCTCTATTTCTGATGTTTGGTTATTCTAAGCCAATAAATTCTAACAGCAGCCCTAACGAGTCTTTAGAAAAAGCGGAATTATCAGAATCTCCAGCTAACTCGACTAATTTGACTAACTCATCGAATATAGGTTCATCCTCAATCAGAGAATTTACAATCGATGGCGCAAAGGATGCTATTTATGGAGTGACGATTAGTCCTGACAGTAAAATCTTGGCAGGGGCAAACTCAGAGCGCACCATTGAGCTATGGGACTTACAAACAAATAAAAAATTGCGGACTCTGAAAGGACATACAGGAAGGGTCTATGATGTGCAATTTAGTCCTGATGGCAAGCGTTTAGTTAGTGGCAGTGACGATCGCAAAGTGATTATTTGGGAAGTAGCCACAGGGAAAATCCTCTATACGTTAGAAGGACATCAAGAACGGATATATACTGCCATCTTTAGTCCTGATGGGAAGATCATCGCTAGCTCTAGCGGCGATCGCACCATTCGCTTATGGAATGCCGAAACTGGTAAGCCCATCAGCACCCTCTCTGAAAAATCTTGGGTTTATGATGTTTCATTTACGCCCGATAGTAAAGTCTTGGCAAGCGGCAGTAAAGATGGGACAATTCGTCTATGGAATGTGGAGACAGGAAAAGCCATCAAAACCTTAGTGGAAAATGGCAGTGCTGTGCGCTCAATCGTCTATAGTAATGACGGTAAAAATCTTGCTAGTGCAATGGAAGATAATACGATCCGTTTATGGGATGGAGGGACTGGACAGTTAAAGGAAGTTCTCACAGGACATAATGGAGAAGTGCATACAATCGCTTTCAGCAATGACGGGCTTATGCTAGCTAGTGGCAGTGCTGATAAGACAATTCGGATTTGGTTTTTAAAAAATAAGCGATCGCCTCAAGTTTTGTCAGAGCATGAGCGAGGTGTGTCATCGGTTGGATTTAGTACTGATCAAAAGCTATTAATCAGTGGCAGTCTTGATGGCACAATAAAAGTCTGGAATTTGGCAAAATGAAGCGATCGCTATCTTTACGCAGATTATCTAATTCCAATTTTTCAGAATCAGTAAGTCCTGTATCTTGTTGTTTTGCTAATAACGATTCGTAGCATTCCATTTCTAATTGAGTTTTTTGGCTACGGGCAATTTGCCATAGTGAATCATCATCAAGTCGATCTAAGCTGGCAAGGTCGGCTTGAAATTCTTCGGATACGTCTTTCCATGAGGGTGGGCTACCAATCTGTAAGGCTTGTAAAATTACGTCTTCTAGCGATCGCTCTTGTTGCTCCTGCGGCGATCGCTAGGCGTTGGTACAATGACTCTGGTATTTGTAAAGTAACGATTTCAGCCATATTGTTTCTCAATAATGTTAAATTTAATTTCCGCTAATTTCTACTAATGATTCACCTGTAGCTAGAATTTCTAAGGCTCTAGGCAAAGTGGCAGTTAGAATCTCTTTTAATTGAGCATTGGAAGTATTGCCAAACGTCAACCAAATAATTTGTGGGGGTGATCCGAGACGTTCAACTAGATCGACAAAATCACTATCTTTGGTCATGAAAATAATTTGCTGAGCTTTGCCTGCTTCAAAGATTTCAGGATCTTCTGCATCCCTTAAACCCAGATCTCGTAAAGCGAAGGTTCCTATGCCAAAAGTTCTAGAGATCCAAGGGGCGATCGCTGGTGACAAATGAGCATCAATCCAGATGGTCATGCGACTAATACGGGATGGTTGAGTTTACGCGATGCATAGGCTAGTGCTGCTTTGAGGTCATCTCTTTCTAGATCGGGCATTTCTTCTAAAATCTCTTCGGCACTTAGTCCAGCTACAAATAAGTCGAGAACGTCTGAGACTCGGATTCTCATGCCGCGAATGCATGGACGACCGCCGCATTGTCTAGGGTTAATGGTGATTCTTTTAAGTAGTTCTGGCATTTGAGCAGTTCTCTAATACATGAATTAGTTGTATGTTATTGCGTCGCTAGGCGTTGGTACAATGCTTCGGATATTTGCAAAGTAATGGTTTCAGCTATATTTTTTCTAAGGTATTGATAACAACATAAATTCTGGATAAATTAGGAATTGCAGAAAATATTGAATTAAGTTTCTTTAAGCTTCTTTTGTATAAGTTCTTGGAGTTCTGCAATTTTTTGTGCTAACTCAACATCATCAGTTGTATTAGCTGCACGCAACAGTTTATTAGCAGTTTCTTTCATTTCTTTAAATTTATTACGACGCTTTTCATATTCGAGATTATCAAGATTTCTGGCAATTGTCTTGGGGTCTGGAACTCTAAACGTAATATTCTCAAGATTTTTTAATATGGTATTAATCTCTTGAAATAGTGGTTCAGCACTTTTTACACCTGTTAAAATACACCAACCTCTAGTTCGAGTCATTGCGGTAAAAGCTTGATTACGTGATTGAACAAGTGGGTTACTTTTACTTCCTACCTCCTCAAAACCTATAACATAAACTACAGAAGCCTCATTACCTTTAGCTCGAAATATTCCAGTCATAGTTACATGATCTGGCTTTTTAAAAACATACTCTTCTGTGTCGCGGCCAACGCTAACTGACTTGATCCCAAGGTTCAATAATAATACTTGTAGGTCATCAAAGTTAGAACGCATTCTTCGCGGATCAAGAGATATAACTACTATCTCTTCTGGTTTTAGTTCGTCTTCGCTAATATTCTTATGAATTTGCTGAGCAACCCAGCCCAACTCATCTGAAATACTACCGAAAGATTTACACTGAATTAAATTACTTACTCCTGCAATTTTTTCAAGCAAGTTTGGTGAATTAGCTTCTGGTCTTCTTATAGAAACTTTTTCCCCTACAGTAAAATTTCCAGATATAACTTCATATCCAATTTCTTCCCAACCTTCTCTAGTGGGTATGAATTGAACTGCTCCTTGAGGTCTTAGTAATCCCATTCCAAAAATATGCGCTGCAACAAGAATGGGTCTAGGAGTTCTATAACAATGGTATAAGATAACATCTTTTGGAATTTCTCCATTAGCGTATTCCCCCTCAAGATTTATAATTGGCGAGCCATCAGCGTAGGTTCCAAAAATATCAATAGTAGTGGGAATATTAAGACTTTCCAAGCTTTGAACTTCGTCATATGCCCAAATCAATCGTTTTGGATCTCGCAGAAGATCGAGACAAAGTTTATAAAAATCAAAATGAAAATCTTGTGCTTCATCAATAAGAATTGCATCATATAACTCAGGAATTATCTCTGAATTATCTCTTAGCTCTCGACAACAGTTTCCTAATAACTCGTTATTTTCTTTGTAAGTAAAAACATTTTGAGCTTCTCTAAAAGTTCTTGAAGTTCTATTCATTTTTCGAGAGACTGAACTATATAAACCATCAACTTCTTTACCGCCCCATCCATGCAGAATTTTTATTTTTGTCCAGTCAGGATCTCCATCTGCCCACCATCGATAAAAACGGGTAATATTTGTTTGAATTTGCCCGTACAAACTTTTGGTGTAAAACGTATATGCTATATCCCATTCAGGATATCTGGAATGTATCCATGCAGCTTTCATGCACATAACTACTGTTTTACCCGAACCTGCAAGTCCTCTAATTCTTTGCGCTCCATCGGGGATCTGAATGGCTACCTTATGCTGCTCTCTATCAATACTTTGAGTCTGCTCTTCAACTTTTCTAAGCATTGAAGCTTTAGAATTAAGTTTTTTCCCTTCTGGTCTAATTTCTCGTTTTAATACAGGAACACCCTGAAGGATACCAAGAGCTATAAGCCATTGTTCGTCAGTAATTCGTTCTTGTTTTTCTTCTGCTGGAACTGATTGTATTCTATTCTTAAGAGCTATAGGCTCCAAGTCATCGGAAAAAATAATCGTAGTTGGACAAGCTGGAGACAGATCCAAACCTTTATTTTTCCATTCACTACTAGAAATGAATGGTAAAGCAACAAAAACATGGCCTTGAATTATCCCGTACCTACCTTTCCGAAGCTTACTTTCTGTAGAAAATTTATTAATTATAGAAAACATTTGATCCTCGCCTTGTGTATAAGGAGTTTCTCTACTAGAGTACCAATCCCTCATTACCCAAGAAGCTCCTTCTATTCTTTCTATGTTGTCAATTTTACAACTTTTGCATTCAATAACATAAAGCCCTAAATCTCTATGTAACATCAAAATGTCAGGTTCTCTTCTAGATCTATCAACTGAAAATATGGGATACCGATGATAACAAATACCTTCATCATTGATTAATAGAGATTTCAATGCCTTCCAGATTTCCATTTCTGCATAAGCACCTTTTTGTTCTTCTTTAGTACCAGACCAAATAAATTCCATAAATTTTTATCTTTGGGTATATACTGCGATCATAGCTCAAAAATAACTTTTTGGGAGAAAAAATCCTCTATCTCTACCTTGCTCACATTCTGATTTTTGAAGTAGTTGTTTTTATCTACAAGGTTCTGTTAGCGATTATGACAAAAGGCGATCCGCTTGATTACTAAGTTTTGCTAAACTAAAACTAACTTGAGCATGAATCGAGAAAAACAGTATGAACACAATTAAAAGTGAGATAGTACAACGCTTAGAAATTATCCCTGATGATAAATTGCGAGAAGTTCTTAGCTTCTTAAACTATCTGGTATGGCAAACTGAAAACTCACGTACTCAAGAAGACACAGACTGGCTAGAAATCGACTTGTCAGGGTTAGATAACTATGAACCCTATGAATGGCAAGAAGGAGAACTGCAAGAAGGTCTAACCGTCAAATTTATTGCCGAAACAGGGAAAATTGAGATCAGCGTATGACGGCACATATTTTACAAATTGGTGATGTCGTCACAGCAAAATTTCCTAGTCAAAATCCTAGCGGTAGAGAGCAAGAAGGCTATAGATCCGCAATTGTTTTAGGAATCCCCAGCTGATTAGGAAAACTGCGCTTTCCTCTAGTCTTCGTTGTACCCATGACAACAGATCGAGGACAAGATTAGGCTGCCAACTCTCCTGATTTATATGTACAATTTTCAGTTGGAATAGCTGGATTAAAATCACCATCAATTGCTCTATTAGATCAAGTTCGTGCAATAGATATTTCTCGCATTGTGGCATATCGTGGCAGACTCACGCCTCAACAGTATGAAGCGATCGCAGAATCCCTTCAGAAAATAATGGAACCAGAATAAAAGATTCATCACTATTTTTGTAGAGATTATTTTGTTTGATCGCCTATTTCTACCTTGCTGACATTCTCGCCTACATTCAGCAGGTTATTTAAGACAAAAAATAATATTTACGAGAAGAGGGGCCGAGAAACTGCAAAATTAGATTTTGTCTATTTGTAAGCTTAATCTGATATTTAAGATGGTCAAGAA
>Ga0172376_10006185_pt1 | contig 13094 bp, 11 predicted proteins | sample Lak35m_FD_121114 | JGI IMG/M metagenome (GOLD analysis project Ga0172376, IMG submission 121114) | Freshwater microbial communities from Kabuno Bay, South-Kivu, Congo - kab_092012_35m | ecosystem: Environmental > Aquatic > Freshwater > Lake | place: Democratic Republic of the Congo: South-Kivu...
CGGGACGAACTGCTCGATGTCTTCGCCGACCTGCTCGAGCACGGCGTCGATTTCCTCACGCTCGGCCAGTATCTCCAGCCCACGCTCGACTCGCTCCCGGTCGAACGGTATGTGCCGCCGGAGGAATTCGACGAGCTGGGCGCGATCGCCCGCGCGATGGGATTCAAGAAGGTGGCATCCGGGCCGCTCGTGCGGTCGAGCTATCACGCTCGCGAGATGACGGAATAGGTCGGGTGTCACCGCGAAGCCGTAGGGTAGCCTTCAGGCTGCCGAATGCGGGGCGGGGTGGAGAACGGTTTCGGGCAGGCTGAAGCGGTATGGGGGCAGGCTGAAGCGGTATGGGGGCAGGCTAAAGCGGTATGGGGGCAGGCTAAAGCGGTATGGGGGCAGGCTAAAGCCTACCCTACCAGTGGCAGGCTGAAGCCTGCCACTACTCGAGGCCGTGCTCGAGGAGTTTTTTGCGGAGCGTGTTGCGGTTGATGCCCAGACGGGCGGCCGCCTTCAATTGCACGCCGTCGCAGGCGGCGAGCATCTGCGAGATCAGCTCCCGCTCCACGCGGCTCACGATCCGGTCGAAGAGATTCTCGTCGTCGGGCGGGGCCGTCGTCATGCCCTGCTCGACGAGCTCCCGTGCGAGGCTGTCGAGATCGCCGCCGCGGCCGGGCACCGACACGGCCGGCCGGTCGCCCCGCATCGCCGGCGGCAAAAGGTCGAGCGTGATCTCGTCGCCAGGCGCCATCACCACGCACCGCTCGACGACGTTTTGCAGCTCGCGCACGTTGCCCGGCCAGTGGTAGAGGGCGAGCGACTCCATCGCCTCCTTGCGGATGTGGACGACGTAGCGATCGTTGGCCTCGTTGTAGATTTCGAGGAAGTGGCTCACGAGCTGCGGGATGTCTTCGCGGCGGGCCCGCAGCGGCGGCAGGTAGATCGGCACGACGTTGAGACGATAGTAGAGATCCTCGCGGAAGTGTTCCTTCGCCACCTCGTCGAGCAGCTCGCGATTGCTCGCCGCGATCACCCGCGTGTCGACGCGGATCGTCTCGGTGTCGCCCACCCGCTCGAACTCCCGCTCCTGGAGCACGCGGAGGAGCTTCACCTGGAGCTTCGGTGTCGTCGAATTGATCTCGTCGAGGAAGATCGTGCCGGTGTGCGCCGCCTCGAAGCGGCCGGCACGATTGGCGACGGCACCGGTGAACGAGCCGCGGACGTGGCCGAAGAGCTCGCTTTCGAGCAGGCTCTCGGAGAGCGCGCCGCAGTTGACCCGCACGAAGGGCCCGGTGCCGCGGGGCGAAAGCTCGTGGATCGCCTTGGCGATGAGCTCCTTGCCCGTGCCGGTCTCGCCGACGAGCAGCACCGACGCATTCGACGCGGCCACCTTCCGCGTCATCGTGTAGACCTCCCGCATCGCCGCCCCGGCGCCGATCAGCTCCTTGATCGGCGGGCTGCCGTCGTCAGCGGGTTGGGAAGGGGAGCGCAGCATCGGCGGTCGGGGCGACGGGTGTGGCGTCGTCGGAAGGGGGGGATGCGTTGAACACATGATTGTAACGTTCGGGATTTGGCACTTCCCAGCCCCGACAGGCGAGCACCTGCAGGAGCGCCGTGGCCTGCTTTGCCTGCTCGCGCCGCGCCGCCGCACGGCCTGCACGGGCCGCCGCATCGACGGTCTGCGGGCCGGCGAGGTGGGCGAGCGCCGCCGGAAACCGCGGCGGGCTCACCACGGCCTGCGTCTGCGGATCCACCACCGGCTCGAAGAAGCTGTCGAGCCGATCGACGAGCGCCACGCACTCGAGCGCCGAAAACTTGGTGATCTGCCGCGTGAGAAACCGGCCGCGCGGGTCGTCGTCGAGCGGGTCGATCACGACGAGGATCGGCGGGATGTCGCCGAAGGGCTGCTGCTGGATGAACTGCGCGGTCTCGTAGGCCGATGGATGATTGATCCGCGCACCGAGGATCACGAGCACTACATCGCGGCTCTCCCGCGCGAGGGCCACGGCTTCGCGGCCGGTGGAGGCGACCACCGGCCGATAGCCGAATCGCGACACGTCGGTGGCGAGATCGGCGGCGATCACGCCCTCGTGGTGGGCGACGACCACGCGATCGACGCCGGTGGAGGAGGCCGCGTGGCGGAGCACCTCGATCACACGGCTCGCGCCGGGGTAGGGCGGATCGCTTCCCGCGAGGGCGAGCGTGCGGGCGGCCGCGAACTGGAGGTTGAAGTCGGGCACGCCGAGCGCCCGCACGAGCGCCGCGTGGGCGGTCGGCGGCAGCGCGAGCGACTCCTTCGGCGGCTTCCCGTCCCGCCACGCCGCGCGGGAGAGCGCCTCGGCGGCAACCGCCGCCGCCGGAAACATCCCGCGGGCCACGGCCAGGTCGAGGACGTCGGCGATCGCCTCCACGTCGATGCCGTCGGGCCCTTCGAGCGACGCGAGCAGTTCGTCGGCCGTCGCGGGCTTCGGCCGGGATCGGGTCGCCTCGAGCTGCGCGAGGAGCACGAGCCGCACCGTCTGCGGCTCGCCGGCGCCGAGGGCGACGAGGTCTCGGGCGAGATGCGCGGCCTCGCGGTTCCGGGCCGCGATGTTGTCGGCCTCGTGGTAGCGGGCGACATCGTCTCGCGCGATCGCATGGCGGGCGCCGCCGTGAAGCGAATAGGGGGGCGGGGCGAGCACCCGGTCGAGCCGCTGGGCCAAGAGCGCGATCGCTTCCCCCCGCGTGGGCGGCTCCCACGCGTCGCCCTGGCCGCAGCGCTGGGCATGATGCTCGAGTGCGATGAGCGCCCGCGATCGCGCCAGCGGCGGCACGCCCTCCGCCAAGGCCGGGGCCAGGAAAAACTCCATCGTTGCGTCGTCTTCAAGGGCATCGAGCGCCGTGATCACGCCGGGCCAGTGCTCGATGTCGCTCGAGCCGAGCCAGGCGACGAGCACGCGGCGGGCATCGACGCCGAGATTCCGAACCAGGCCACGCGCGATGTTGCGGGCCCGCGCTCCCTCGGAATCAGTCGATTGCAGGAGATCGACGAGGGCCGGCAGAGCGTCGAGGCCGGTGCGGCCGAGCTGGTCTGTCGCCTCGCGCCGTGCCGCGAGCGAGTCGCTCTGTAGGTCTTCGATCGCCCGCGCGAGCGACTCCTCACCGTGCGCAGAGGCACAGACGAGCACGAGGATGCCGACGATCCCGAGGAGGGCTCTGCCTATGCCAAACGGCGCTTCCATACCGCCATTTGGTCGGCAACCCGGGCCGGCGCGGTCGAGCCGAAACTCGTCATCCGCTCCACCGCCCGGGATGCCCCCAGGGCGCCGCGCAGCGCGGCATTCCAGCCGGCATATTCCCGCAGGCATTCCTCATCGGAAAGGTCCGCCAGGCTCACCCCCTTTGCCATCGCCAGCCGCACGAGACGGCCGACCGTCTCGTGGGCGGTGCGTTGCGGCACGCCCGCGGCGATCAGCGCCTCCATCAGGCTGGTGGCATCGAGGTGGCCGCGGTCGATCGTCGCGGTGATCCGCGCCCGGTCGAACGCCGTGCCGGCCACGAGCGGCGCCGCCACGCCGAGCACCGCCTCGAGCGTGTCGATCGAGTCGAAGATCGCTTCCTTGTCTTCCTGAAGATCGCGGTTGTAGGCGGTGGGCAGCCCCTTGAGCAGCACGAGCAGCGACTGCACGTTGCCGATCGTCCGCGCGCTCTTGCCGCGCACGAGCTCCAGCACGTCGGGATTGATCTTCTGCGGCATGATGGAGCTGCCGGTGCAGAACCCCTCGGGCAGCACGAGGAATCCGAATTCCTGCGTGCTCCAGATCGTCCACTCCTCGGCCCACTGCGAGAGGTGAACCGCACAGAGCGCGATCACAAACGCGAGCTCGCAGACAAAATCGCGATCGCTGGCGCCGTCGAGGCTGTTGGCGGCGAGGCCCTCGAAGGCGAGCGCTTCCCGCACCCGCTCGCGGTCGATCGGCAGGCTCGAACCGGCGAGCGCGCCCGATCCGAGCGGCAGGATGTTGGTGCGCCGGCGGCAATCGGCGAGCCGGTCGCGGTCGCGCTGGAGTTTTTCACACCATGAGAGCAACTGGTGCGACGCCAACACCGGCTGGGCCCGCCGCAGGTGCGTGTAGCCCGGGATCACGAATCCATGCTCCCTCTCCGCAAAGCAGAGGAAGGCCCGCTGCAATTCGAGCAGTCCATGGTCGATCCGGTCGATCGCCCGTCGGCAGTAGAGCCGGAGGTCGGTCGCCACCTGGTCGTTTCGGCTCCGCGCCGTGTGGAGCTTCCGGCCGGCGTCGCCGAGCCGCGCCGTCAGCGCCGACTCGATGTGGAGATGGATGTCTTCCTTCGCGACCGTGAACTCGAACCGGCCCGACGCGATCTCCGCACGAATCTCCTCGAGTGCCGCGGCGATCGCATCGGCCTCGGCGGCTGTCATGAGCCCGCAGTCGGCGAGCATCCGGGCATGGGCGATCGAGCCGTCGATGTCGTCGTCGGCGAGCCGCCGGTCAAACGACACACTCTCGGAAAACGCCTCGACCCGCTTGTCGGTGGGCTCGCGAAACACGCCCCCCCAAGCCTTCTGCGACGCCTGCTGCGGTTCGGAATGCTGTGACACGGGCTCGGTCCTTTGCGTGGGTGGAAGCGCCATCTACTTGTACTTGCAGGCCGTCAAAAATCCATCCGGCAGGCGTTACACTGTGCCCTCATGACCACCCCCGACGATTTCCTGGCGCCCGGTGGTCGGCTTTCCGCGCGGCTCGCAGGCTGGGAGCCGCGGCCGCAGCAGCTCGAGATGGCGCGGCTGATCACGGAGGCGATCGCGGAGCGGAAGCATGTGGTCGTCGAGGCCGGGACGGGGGTCGGCAAGAGCCTCGCCTATCTCGTGCCGGCGGTGCTCGCCGCCACGGCGGACCAGGTCGAGCTTCCCGTGCCCGCCGACGCTGCCGTGGAAGACGGCTGGGATGACGACCGCGACGAGCCGGCTGCCAATGCGGCACCTGCGCGGCGCACGCGGCGGGTCGTGATCTCCACGCACACGATCGCGCTGCAGGAGCAGCTCATTAAGAAAGACATTCCGCTCGTGGCGTCGGTCATGCCGCGGGAGTTTTCGGCCGTGCTCGTCAAGGGCCGCGGCAACTACGTCAGCCTGCGCCGGCTGGCGCTCGCGCTCGAGCGGTCGGGCAGCCTCTTCAAGGAAGACGAAGAACTCGCCGAACTGCGGGAGCTGCATTCGTGGGCGCGGCGGACGGGCGACGGATCGTTGGCCGATCTCTCCTTCGCGCCGACAGACGCCGTCTGGGACGAGGTGCAGAGCGACTCGGGCAACTGCATGGGCCGCGCCTGCCCCACCCATCATCAGTGTTTCTACTACGCCGCCCGCCGCCGGATGCACCACGCACAGGTGCTCGTGGTCAATCACGCGCTCTTCTTTTCCGACCTGGCGCTGCGCGGCGGCGGCGCGAGCCTGCTGCCTGACTACGACATCGTCATCTTCGACGAGGCCCACACGGTGGAGAGCGTCGCGGGGGAGCATCTCGGCGTGGGCCTCTCGAGCAGCACGATCGACCGCATCCTCACGAAGCTCTACAACGAGCGGACACACCGGGGACTGCTCGTGCATTACCGCATGCCCGATCTCGAGCACGACGTGTTGCGGTGCCGACGTGCGGCGGAGGATTTCTTCGCGGGCGTGCGGGCGGCCGTTGGGGGACTGGGTGCCGTGGGAGAACGGGGCGACGGTCCCTGGCGGATCGCCGCGCCGCGGCTCGTGCCCGACACGCTCGGCGACGTGTTGCTCGGGCTCGCTCGCAAGCTCCGGACCGCCGGCGACGGCATTTCAAACGAGGCGGAGCGGCATGATTTCCATTCGCTCGCCGATCGGCTCACGACGGTTGCCGGCAGCCTCCGCCTCTGGCTCGAGCAGGGGCAGCCGGGGAGCGTGTGGTGGGTGGAGGCACATCGCAGCCGCCGCGGCCGCGAACGGCTGCGGCTTTCGAGCGCGCCGATCGACGTGGGGGCGACGCTCAAGCGCGAGCTCTTTGACCGGGTAGGAACGGTCGTGCTCGCCAGCGCCACGCTCGCGGTCGGCGGCGAACGCGACGACGATGTGGAGGCCGAAGCGGGGGGCGACCCGTTTGCCTACCTGCGCGGCCGGCTCGGCCTCCGCGAGGCGAAGTCGAAGCGGCTCGGCAGCCCGTTCGATTATCCGCGACAGGCGGAGCTGATCCTCGTCGATCGGCTTCCCGACCCGGCCAACCGCGAGGCCTACGACCGGGCCGTCGTGGAAATGATCAAGCGCTACGTGGACCGCACCGAGGGGCGGGCGATGGTGCTCTTCACGAGCATCGCGTCGCTGGCCAAGGCATCGGCCGATCTTGCGGGCTTCTGCGCGCGGAGAAACTATCGGCTCGTGAGCCAGGCCGACGGCCTCAACCGCTCGCAGATGCTGGCCGACTTCAAGGAAGGCCCGGCGAGCGTGCTGCTCGGCACCGACGGCTTCTGGCAGGGGATCGACCTGCCGGGAGACCAGCTCGTCAATGTGATCATCACGAAACTGCCTTTTGCCGTGCCCGACCGGCCGCTCGTCGCCGCGCGGATCGAGGCGATCAAGGCGGCTGGCGGCAATCCCTTCGCGGAGTATCAGCTGCCGGAGGCGGTGCTGAAACTCAAGCAGGGCTTCGGGCGGCTCATCCGCTCGCATACCGACCGAGGCGCCGTGGTGATTCTCGACCCGCGGATGCTCACGAAACCCTACGGCCGCGTCTTCCTCGGCAGCCTGCCGCCAGCCCGCCTCGAAATCGAGCCATTTCGGGAGTGAGCAACGCTACTGAGTAGCGGGAGGCGAGCGGGTCGGCCTGCCGTGAAGCAGGATCCGCTTCCGGAGGAAGCGGTCTACATAAGTTCGAGTTCTGCCCACGTGGTGGGATCGCTTTCCCAGGGAAACTCCGGTGGCGCGCAGAACGGCACGCGGCCGAGCCGGCGGTCGATGAGCGCTGCGAAGAAGCCGAGGCGGGGGATTTCGAGCGGATCCCAGCCGGGAAGCGCGGCGGCCGAGATGAAGGCGTCGATCTGCCAGCCGTCGGCGGAGAGCCGGCTCTCGATCGGGATCGAGCCCTCGGGAAGTTCCGCGGGCATTTCGCTCGTGCGCGGAATCACGCCGGGCACGGCGATCGGCTTGTCGGCGTTGCGGCCGCCGCCGGTCGGCAGGAGCGCAAGCCGCCTGCAATAGCGGCCGGCGCGGTGGCTTTCCCCCGTTGGCCGCGTCGCGATCCAGAGGTGGAGGCCGTCGCTGTCTTCCGGCTTCGTCGGGTGGCACCAGCGGGCGTTGCCCACGCCGCGGGCCACCGCCCGCACGCCGAGGCCGTCTTCATTCCAGGCCATGGAGAGCGTCATCAGGTCGGGCGCGTTTGCCATGGGTGCGAGCCCCGGCAGCCGACAGGCGTCGTCGAGATCCCAGGCCGATGGCGGCCAGAGTTTCCTGCGCCGCCGGCAAGGGAGGCGAAAGCGGAACAGCGCGGCGGGGTTGACGAGTGGGCTCATGGTGGCGGAGTGACTGGGTTATAGTATGACGGTTGCAGGATGTCTTGGCGCGATCGAGGGAAGCGAAGCCGATGCGTGTTTTGTTGGTCGCCAGCGAGGCGGCGCCGTACGCCAAGACGGGTGGATTGGCCGACGTGGCCGGCGCACTGCCCGGCGCGCTAGCCCGTCTCGGCTGCGATGTCACGCTCGTGATCCCCGCCTACCGCGAGGTCTTCGCGAGGGGGATCCCGATCGAGGCAACCGACATGACGTTCGACGTGCCGATCGGGGCGCGGCGGCTCACGGCGCGGGTGCTCCGGAGCCGCCCGCCCGGTTCGCAGGCCACCGTGCTCTTCGTCGGAAACGACGCCTGCTTCGACCGCCCCACGCTCTACGGCGGCGCCGAAGACTACGCCGACAACGCCGAGCGATTCATCTTCTTCTCCCGGGCGGCGCTCGAGATCGGTGGGCGGCAGGACCGGCCCTTCGACATCATCCACTGCCACGACTGGCAGACCGGCCTCGTGCCCGCGTACCAGAAGCTGCTCTACCAATCCTGGCCGATGCTCAACCAGGCCCGCACGGTGATGACGATCCACAACATGGCCTACCAAGGGCTCTTCTGGCATTGGGACATGCTGCTCACCGGCCTCGATTGGAAATACTTCAACTGGCAGCAGATGGAGTTTTACGGGCAGCTCAACCTGCTGAAGACAGGACTCGTCTTCGCCGATGAGATCACGACCGTGAGCCCGACCTACGCTCGCGAGATCCAGCAGGATCCGGGGGGCTGCGGCCTCGAGGGCGTCTTGGCTGCGCGGAGCGACGCGCTGGCCGGCATCGTCAACGGCATCGACACGACGGTCTGGAACCCCGCGGCTGACCCGCACATCCCGCGGCCTTACACGGCGGCCGATGTTCGCGACGGCAAGTATGCCGCCCGCGTGTCGCTCGCTGCGCGGCTCGGGCGTGCCGCCCCCGATGCCCGGCCGCTCGTGGCGCTCGTCGGGCGGCTCGTCGAGCAGAAGGGGATCGAGCTCGTGATCGAGCTGCTCGGCCGGATGGCCGGCAGCGGTCGGGCGCACTTCGTGATTCTCGGCACCGGCAACAATGGCACGGAGGAGGCGCTGCGGCGGGTGGCGGCATCGTTTCCCGGCACGATCGACGTGGTCATCGGGTTCGACGAGGGGCTCGCCCACCTCGTGCAGGCGGCCGCCGACATCGCGCTGGTGCCCAGCCGCTTCGAGCCGTGCGGCCTCACGCAGCTCTATGCCATGCGCTACGGCACGATCCCCGTCGTGCGGGCCACGGGTGGCCTCGTCGACACCGTCGTCGACACCACGTCCGAGACGCTCCGCAACGGCACGGCCAGTGGCTTCGTCTTCGAGGCCTTCGACACGCTGGCGCTCGAGCACGCCCTCTCGCGGGCGCTGGAGGCCCATGCGAACGCCGAGCTCTGGAACGGCCTCGTGCGGCAGGTGATGGCGCAGGACTGGTCGTGGGATTCGAGCGCCCGCGAGTATCTGCGGCTCTTCGAGCGCGTGCGGCAGCGGAAGCCTGGGTAATCTGCGCAGGAGAATGCCTGTATGCTCGCCGTCGGACGGCCAGAAGCCTGGCCGCGACCGATACCACAGGCATGACGCGGTTTTTCGTCAGAGCCTGTGCCCTCGCGATCGTGCTGGCTGCTGCTCCCGCGCTGGCCGGCGAGGCATTTCATTGCCGCAACTGCGCGCCGGGGCATGGCGGCATGCCCTATGGCAACACCGGCTGCGGCCCGCGCTATTGCGGCGAAAAGCACGAGCCGAGCTGCCCCGACCCGTGCGATGCCTGCAACCGTTGGCGGAGCTGCAATGGCGTGACGCAGGGGCCCGACATGCTTACCCCATGGCAGCTGCCACCCGGCCGCGGCTTCATGACGGCCGAGCAGGTCGGCTACGACACGCGGCCGGCGTGCCAACGCGGTGAGTATCACTTCCGCGTGCGTTGATCGGCTGCGTAGGTCGCGGCGAACGTGATCTCGTCGCCCCGGTTCCGGCAGGCTGTGCGGAGCGCCTCGACCGCATTGCCGGCCACGGCGAGATCCACCAGCGAAGGCAGCATACCGATGGACTGCATGACGCTTGGCATGCCCTGAACGGTCGGCCGCTCGAGCGCCGCATGGAGCGCCTCGCCCGGCCGATCGAGCCGCCAGAGCAGATAGACGAGCGTGTCGGCCGGAAGCGTGCCGGCGTCCTCGACGCGGGCCAGTGCCGCCGCCTTACGAAAATACCGGAGCGCGTCGTCGATGTCGCGGCCGAGCTGCGCCGCGTAGAAGAGCCGCGACGCTTGGCCGACGTCTTCGAAGGGCGGCTCGCCCGGATACGTCACCTCTTCTGGCAGCCGGCAGGCGTAGACCGACAGATCCCAAGCCTTCTCGATCGTGCTCCGCTCGGTGCAAACCCGCGCGATCCTGAGCGCCGACTGCAGGTGCGAGACATCGATGTGAAAGCTCGGGTCGTCGTGCATGCCGCCCGCCGCGTCGAGGAGGCCCGCGATCGATGCCGCTGCTGCGATCGTCTCTTGGGGCACGAGGCCGCGGCGCTCGACGTCGGCCGCCAGCGATTGAAAGAGCTCACGATGGAGGTGCTCGACGAGCACGGCCGCGGGCTGTCGCTGTCGCGCCGCAGGCAGCCGCGAGACGGCCTGCTCGTAGGCGGTGATCGCGTTGCAGGTTCCCTGCGATTCGAGCATGAGCCGGATGCCGAGCGCCGGATCGATCCCCTCCCAGAGCGCGATCTGGACGATCTCCTGCAGCCGGGATGCCGCGGCCTCTTCGTCGCCGCTCGGCGCACGGGCCAGTTCCGCGAGTGTGCGCGCCACCTCGGCCGGCTCGGCGGCGGCGCGCAGATACATCCAGCCGGCCGCCACATGCCCCTCGTTGAGCAGCGGCCAGCCCGACTCGCGGCAGGCTGCAAGCGATCGTTCGTCGAGCCGCTCGCGGGTCTGTTCGTTGATTGCCCCGATGTCGCCGGTCAGCGGCAGGCCGAGCGCCGCGCGGGCCTCGAGCAGCCGCAGGTCGAAGAGCGCGTGCCAGCGGCGGCGCACTTTGAGCGAATCGGCGAGCGCTGCGAACATCGCCGGAGTGCCGCGGGCGGCGGCCGTTGTGGCCAGCGAATCGAAGATGTCGGGGGAGTCGGTCATGAAAGGTTCTGACGGAGGGCTTCGTAGGCCAGGATCGCGGCGGTTGCCGAAACGTTGAGGCTGTCGGCGATCCCCCGCATCGGCAGGCGGACCGTTTCAAAGGCGATCCGACCGCGGTCGGCCGCCTCCTGCCAGTGGCGGGAGAGGCCGTGCGCCTCGCTGCCCAAGAGGATCGCCGTCGCGCCCGAGAGGGCGGCTTCGTGCCAGAGCCGCTTGCCGTCGGGCATGGCGGCGATCACGCGGCGGCCGTGGTTCGCGCACCAGGCGATTGCCTCCTCGGCCGTGGCCACGGCGAGCGGAACCGTGAACACGGTGCCGAGGCTCGCGCGAATGGCGGCGGGATTCGCCGGATCGGTGGCCGTGTCGCAGGCGATTACGCCCGCGATGCCCGCGGCATCGGCCGTCCGCAGGATGGCGCCGAGGTTGCCGGGCTTCTCGACGCCTTCGATCACGAGTACCGGCCGGTCGGCGGCGACGGTGAACGCCTCCAGCGGCCGGCCTGAAAACCGCACGACGCCCACGACGCCCTCGTTGCGACTGCCAAACGCGATCTTCTCGAACGGCTTTCGCGCGAGCGCCACGAGCCGCGTGCCCCGCGCCGCGAGCGATTCGAGCATGCAATCGCGGTCGGCGTCGGCCGGGGCGTCGGCATCCAGAAACACCGCCACGACCTCGACACCCGCGGCCGCGGCCCGCGCAAGCTCCCGCCGACCATCGACAAGCGCCAGGCCGGTCTCGCGGCGGGCATCCGCCTCGCGCAGCCGGGCTGCCTGCCGCACTCGCGGGTTGGACGTGCTCGTGATCTGTTCGTGCGGGTTCATCGGGTGGGGGGCTGTCGGACGTAGTCGCCCAGCGGCAGGGAGCGGCCGAGGCATCGATGCAGGCGAGCCTGCCGGAATCAATCGCGCCGGCGGCGCCATCACCGAGCGCGTCTGCCAGTGTGTCGTGGAGCCGGCGGTGATGCCAGCGGGGCGAGTGGCACGTGAGCAGAACGGGGCCCGGACGGCCGCCCGCACGAGACCGGCCCAGCAAGATCGCGAGATCGGCCAGCAAGTCGGCGAGATCGCGGTCGATCGCAAACGCCTGCCCCTTGGGTCCGTGCCCCCATGACGGCGGATCGGCTACGAAGCCGTCGTAGGCGGCGCCGCGCCGGAGCTCCCGCGCGACGAATGCCCGCGCGTCTTCGCAGATCCAGCGGATCGAAGCGCCGCCGAGTTTCGACGCCTCGGCATTGCGGCGGGCCATCGCCGTCGCCTGCTTCGACGCATCGACATGTACGACCTCGGCGCCGGCGGCGGCGAGCGCGAGCGTGGCGGCGCCGGAGTGAGCGAAGAGGGAGAGCATGCGTGCACCGGGGGGCGTCACGGCGGCCAGCCACCGCCACTGCTCCACCTGTTCGAGAAACAGACCGATCTGGCCGGACGGCGCCGGCCGCACCTCGAGCGTGAGCGGCGCCGCGGTGGATTCCTTTCCGAGCGGCACGTGGACGAGCCAGGGGTCGGGCAGGGGCGTGGGAAACTCCCAGCGGCCCCGCACCGGCCCGCCATCAGCGGCATGGAAGATCGCTCCGGCTTCCTGCCAGGCGGCGGGGAGGCGGCGGCCGGGCAGGGCGTCTTGGGCGAGGGGGCGATCGACGAGCACGCCCCCGAGCAGCTCGAGACGCCGGGGATTTCCGGCTGGGTCGGTACCGAAATCGATCAGCGAGGGGTCGCGAAACTTTTCGCCTGACGAGCCGTTCATGACAGTGGCAGCATACGCCGGTTTGATCGGCTTCGGGATCCGCCTGGGCAAAACTCCCAAGCAAACACGATTCACACAGGAGATCTCCTATGAAAAACGTCTGGAAATGGCTGGGGCTGGCCGCCTGCGGCATCGGCCTCTTGGTGGTGATCGATCGGATGAACGTCGTGACGGCGTCGGAAGACCAGCCCGCCTACGAGCGGACGGCCGACGTGTCGGACAAACTCGATCGGATCGCCGAGAAACTCGATCGCTTTCTCGACCGCATGGAGACGCGGCGGGTGCCCGGCGGCCCGCCCCCGCATGGTCGCCCGCCCCGCGCGGAGCACGACGACCACGGCGATGACGGGCCGCATCATGGTCGGCCGGAGTGGGGCGGTCCGCCGCGCGGACCGCATCGCGAACTTCCGCCCGAGGTGCGCGAGCGGATGCAGCACGCTCGCGAGGAGATGAAGGAGCGGATGGAAAAGGCCCGTGAGAAGTTTCGCGAACTCGAGGAGCGGGTGAAGGCGCTCGAGGTAGAAGTGGAGCTGCTCAAGGCGGCCCGCGCGGGCTAGAGAGTCATCTCGCGGAGATCCTTCGGCTCTGGCGTGCCACTGCAACCAGTAGGACAGGCTTCAGACTGTCACCGTTGTTGGCAGGCTGAAGCCTACCCTACTTGTTGTTGGCAGGCTGAAGCC
>Ga0172376_10006188_pt1 | contig 13092 bp, 11 predicted proteins | sample Lak35m_FD_121114 | JGI IMG/M metagenome (GOLD analysis project Ga0172376, IMG submission 121114) | Freshwater microbial communities from Kabuno Bay, South-Kivu, Congo - kab_092012_35m | ecosystem: Environmental > Aquatic > Freshwater > Lake | place: Democratic Republic of the Congo: South-Kivu...
CACTGAAACTGCGGAGCGTGAACCCGACCGACGCGATCGTGGGTGCACTGCGACATTTTCTGAAATCCGGCGAACTTCCGTCACTGAGCTCGGTTTCAACTGTGGATGGCTGAAGGGTTACAAGACCCCTTATTTGGTCGTTGTCTTTATTCGAATGAGAATCGAAATCAATCGGATTCCTGATCTTTCCGAAACTGTTCTTCGATCAATTCCTCAATGATCTCCAGCTCCTCCTCGTTCAGTTCCCGGGAGATCGTATAGGCGCCTTCGATCCAGCGGCCAAGGTCGACAAGTTTGCAGCGTTCCGAACAGAACGGGAAGAACGGCTGAGCGCTCAGCCGTTCGAAACCGATTGTCTTTTTGCAGATCGGGCAGCTGGCCGTTCTCATTTCGAACACGGGGATGTCGTGGAGCTGGAGCCAGTCGAAGAACTTGCGGATGAAGCGCCGGAACTGCTGGCGCTGTCGCCCGATTTGGGCGATGGCGACGCCGCTGAACTTGAACTGGAGTCCGCCTTGGCCGCTTTGTTGTACGAATCCGACCGGTAGTCGGTGATGTAGAAGCCGCTGCCCTTGAACAGGATGGCCGCGCCGGGGCCGATCTTGCGGCGCAGGTTGTCAGTCTCGCATTTCGGGCAGTGCTTCTGGGGATCGGCCATGATCGATTCGAAGGCTTCGAACTCGTGCCCGCACTTGTCGCAGACGTAATCGTAAGTCGGCATCGTCAGGAATCCTCGGGAATCGAATGTGTTGAAGCTGCGTCCGGCAGGAACCGTTGCGTTCGTTCGAAAAGTTCGGAACGATCAGCCGGCCACGGAGACGATGACCTTGGCGGGTCGAAGGACCCGGTCGCCCAGTTTGTAGCCCTGGGCAAGTACGCCGATGACGGTGCCTTCCGGCACGTCCGCGCTGGGGCGCTGCATGACGGCTTCGTGTTCGTCCGGGTTGAAGGGAACGCCATAGGCCTCGACCGGTACCACGTTGTGTTTGGCCAGTGCCGCCAGGAGCTGCTTCTGGACCATTTCCAGGCCCGACAGGATGCAGGCCGTGGCGGGGCCGCCGGAGCGTGCGGATTCGAGAGCTCGGTCGAAGTTGTCCATGACTTCGAGGACATCGCGTGCGACGGAACCGACGGCCTCAGCGCGGCGGACGTCGATCATCTGACGTTCGCGCCTCATGGCGTTCTGGAACTCGGCCTGAACACGGAGGATCTGGTCCTTGAGTTCGTCACGCTCACGCTTGATGACGGTGGGTGAGTCGTCGCCGGGAATGTCGGAGGCTTGATCGACGATGACTTCGGTCGTTGGGTCATCCAGGTTATCTTCGGCGCTCATGTCGTTCCTCGTGTCGTTGGGTTGAGACGATTGGCGAAAGCGTCTGGGCCATCGAGCCATCTCATTCCCGTTCTCCCGCTTCGCGGGTTTCGGTTTCCTCGTCGGATTCGGTGAAGTAGCTCTTGAGTTTCTCGAAAAAGCTCTTTTGGCGTGGCATGACCGACTCGTGGTCAAGCTCGGCGAGTTCGCGGAGCAGTTCCTCCTGCCGTTCCGAAAGCTTGCGGGGAGTCTCCACGACGACTTCGATCAGCTCGTCGCCACGGCCCCGGCCGTTGACGTCCGGAACGCCCTTGCCCCGCAGGCGGAAGATTTCGCCGCTTTGCGTGCCGCGGGGAATGTTGAGCTTTTCCCGGCCCTCGAGCGTGGGCACTTCGATCTCTGCTCCCAGGGCAGCCTGGGTGAAGTGGATGGGGAACTGACAGATGATATCGTTGCCGCGGCGATCGAACACGTCGTGAGGCCGCACGTGGATCTGAATCCGCAGGTTGCCTCGGGGCGCGCCGGGGTCGCCAAGTTCTCCCTGGTTGCGGATCTGGAGCCAAACGCCCGTATCCACGCCCGGCGGCACTTCCACATCCAGCTGAACTTTCTCGGACGTTCGGCCCGTGCCGCGACAGTCGGTGCAGGGGTCCGTGATCCGGATGCCTTCGCCGCCACAGGCCGGGCAGGTTGTTGCGACCTGGAAGAACCCACGCGACTGAATCACCTGACCCTGGCCGCCGCAATAGGTGCAGGTGGTGGCGACCGTGCCTTTACGTGCGCCTGAACCGCTGCAGGTGCGGCAGGGCTCGCCCCGGTTGAGCGTGATCGTCTTCGTGACACCACGGGCGGCTTCGAGAAGGTCGATTTCCAGCTTCATGGCCAGGTCGGCACCGGGCCGGGGGCCACGCCGGCGCTGGCCGAACATGTCGCCGAAGGCGCTCTGGAAGATTTCGCCGAAGGCCGACATGATGTCGTCGGTCGAACGGAAATCGTGCATCCCGGCGCCCTGAAGGCCAGCGTGGCCGTAGCGGTCGTATCGCTGGCGGCGGGAATCGTCGGAAAGCACTTCGTAAGCTTCGGCCGCTTCCTTGAAGCGGGCTTCGGCCTCAACATCGCCCGGATTACGGTCCGGGTGATTCTTCATCGCCATCTGGCGATACGATTTTTTGATATCTTCGATCGTGGCTTCGCGCCGGACGCCGAGAATTTCGTAGTAATCGCGTTTCGTGGCCATCTTCCGCCCTGTCAGGCCGCTGTTTAGCGCGGCTCGAGCCGCATGGGACCGCACACCGGTAAACTTGCGGCGACTCGCCCGCACGGGTCATCGGGAGCCCTGAGATTCCCCTATCGGAGCCGGGTCCGTCGATCGATTCGAATCGCTCTATAGATACGATCCGTCGATTTGTCGGTTTGGACGTGGACATTGTAGCGAAAAAGGAGAAGGCCGTCGTTACGACCTTCCCCTTTGTCATAACCGGAACTGGTCGAATTCCGGACCGGATCGACCGAATCTCAACGAACGACGCCTTCGCCCTTCGGGCTTTTTTCGTCTTCTTCCTTGAGATTGGTGATCATGGCCTCGGTGGTCAGCATGAGCCCCGCGATGGAGGCTGCGTTTTCGAGGGCCGAACGGGTGACCTTGGTGGGGTCGATGATGCCGGCCGCGAACATGTCGACATATTCGCCGGTATTGGCGTTGAAGCCGATGGAGCCTTCGCTATTGCGAACTTCGTCCACGACGACGCCGCCGTCGATGCCCGAGTTCGAAGCGATGTGGCGGATCGGTTCCTCGACGGCCCGAAGAACGATCGAAGCGCCGATGCGTTCGTCGCCCGTGAGCTTTTCGACGATGCCCTGTACGGTCGGGATCGCCTTGAGCAGGGCCGCGCCACCGCCGGGGACGATACCTTCTTCAGCCGCCGCGCGGGTGGCGTGAAGAGCGTCCTCGACGCGGGCCTTGAGTTCCTTCATGGCCGCTTCGGTGGCCGCGCCGACGTTGATCAGTGCCACGCCGCCGGAGAGCTTGGCCAGGCGTTCCTGGAATTTCTCACGGTCGTATTCGCTCTCGGTCTCTTCGATCTGGCGGCGGAGCTGGTCGATCCGGCGGGTGATCTCTTCCTTCGAACCGCTGCCCTGAATGATCGTGGTCGACTCTTTGTCCACCTTGACCTGCTTGGCCGTGCCGAGCTGGTTGAGGTCGACGTTTTCGAGCTTCACGCCCAGGTCGTCGCTGATGACCGTGCCGCCCGTGAGAATCGCCATGTCGCCCAGCATCGCCTTGCGGCGGTCGCCGAAGCCAGGAGCCTTCACGGCTACCACGTTGAGCAGACCTCGGAGCCGGTTGACGACCAGCAGGGAGAGGGCTTCGCCGTCGACGTCTTCCGCGACGATCACAAGGCCACGGCCTGACTGAGCGACCTTTTCCAGAACCGGGATCAAGTCGCGGATGCTGGAGATCTTCTTTTCGTAGAGCAGGATGAACGGGTCATCCATGATCGCTTCCATCGTGGCCGGGCTGGTCACGAAGTAAGGGCTCAGGTAACCCTTGTCGAACTGCATGCCTTCGACGAAGTCCAGGGTCGTCGTCGAAGACTTGCCTTCCTCGACCGTGATCACGCCATCGCGACCGACCCGCTCGACGGCATCGGCAAGCATGTTGCCGATGGTGGGGTCATTATTGGCCGATATCGTGCCGATCTGGGCAATTTCTTCCTTCTTCGAGACCGGTTTGGCCAGTTCCGTCTGAAGGAATTCGACGGTTGCCGCCACGGCCTTTTCGATGCCGCGGCGGAGGGCCGTGGGATTCGAACCGCTGGTCACCGACTTCAGGCCTTCACGATAGATCGCACGGGCCAGAATCGTGGCCGTGGTCGTGCCGTCGCCGGCAACGTCGGAGGTCTTCGAAGCGACCACGTTCACGAGCTTCGCGCCCATGTTTTCGAAGGGGTCGTCCAGCTCGATCTCCTTGGAGACCGTCACGCCGTCCTTGGTGACCGAAGGGCCGCCGAAGGATTTGTCAATGATCACGTTACGACCGGTAGGCCCAAGCGTGGTGCCCACGGCATGAGCCAGAACGTCGACACCGTCGAACAACTTGCGTCGAGCGGCGTCGGAGAAGATCAACTGTTTCGCCACGTTTCCGATTCTCCTGTTCGAAAGATCCGGCCGAATCCCGGTTGCCAGGACCCGGCCGAAGCTGACTTCGCCCGATCAGTTGACGACTTTGGCCAGAATGTCCGACTCGCGCAGAATCTTGACTTCCTTGCCGTCCACCTTCACGTCCGTGCCTGAATACTTGCCGAAGAGCACTTCGTCGCCCTTGGCCACGCCGACCGGAATCCGGTCGCCGGAGTCGATCGTCCGGCCTGGGCCGACGGCGATCACGGTGCCGCGCTGGGGCTTTTCCTTGGCGGTGTCAGGCAGAACGATGCCACCGGCGGTCTTTTCTTCGGCTTGAATCTGTTCGACGACGATGCGGTCATCCAGAGGATGCAGAACGGCCATTTCCGAAACTTCCTTTCGTGTGATGCTTGCGTTGAGACCTGAGTATTCCGGACGGTTTCGCTCTTTGGATAACTGCGTTTGCAGGTGGCTGAAAACCGTCCGGGACCCTTGAACGATTCGAATGACAGGATCCTCAATCGCGAACGACGATGGTTCGCGACCCGAAATCACATCATGCCGGGCATGCCCATGCCACCCATTCCACCCATGCCACCGCCGTGGTCATGATCGTGGTGGTCGCCGCCGGGTTTCTTCTTTTCCTTGATTTCGACAATGATCGCTTCGGTCGTCAGCAGGAGGCCTGCGACCGAGGCCGCATTTTGCAGGGCCGAACGGGTGACCTTGGCCGGGTCGACGACGCCGAAGGCGAACATGTCGCCCCATTCGCCCGATTCGGCGTTGTAGCCGTAATTGGCGTCTTTGTTCTTGGCGATCCGGTTGACGATCACGGCACCGTCGATGCCGGCATTTTCGGCGATCGAACGGGCAGGCACTTCGCAGGCCTTGCGGACGATCGCAACGCCCAGGGCCTGGTCGCCCGCAAGCTTCAGCGAATCGAGCGTCGCGGCCGCACGGATGAGGGCCGTTCCGCCCCCGGAAACCACGCCTTCTTCATTGGCGGCGCGGGTGGCGTGAAGGGCGTCCTCGACGAGGGCCTTCTTCTCTTTCATCTCGGTCTCGGTCGCGGCACCGACGTTGATCTGGGCCACGCCGCCTGCCAGCTTGGCAAGGCGCTCCTGGAGCTTTTCCTTGTCGTATTCGCTGGTCGTCTGGGTAATTTCCCGCTTGATCAGCTCGGTCCGGCCATGAATGGCTTCCGAGGTGCCGGCACCTTCGATGATCGTCGTGTTCTCGCTGGTGATGACCACCTTGCGGGCACGGCCGAGTTCGTTCAGGTCGACCGACTCGAGTTCGATCCCGAGATCCTTGAAGATCGCCTTGCCGCCGGTCAGAACGGCGATGTCTTCCAGCATGGCCTTGCGGCGATCGCCGTAGCCAGGGGCTTTCACGGCGGCGACTTGCAGAATGCCGCGAAGCTTGTTCACGACCAGAGTCGCCAGGGCTTCGCTTTCGACGTCCTCGGCGATGATCACCAGGGGCCGGGACGACTTCGCGATGGCTTCGAGAAGGGGGATCAGCACCTTCGGCGTGGTGATCTTCTCTTCGTGGATCAGGATGAAGGGGTTTTCGAGAACCACTTCCATCCGGTCCTGATCGGTCACGAAGTGGGGGCTCAGGTAGCCGCGGTCGAACTGCATGCCTTCGACAACATCGACGACCGTTTCGGAGCCCTTGCCTTCTTCGATCGTGATGACGCCGTCCGGGCCGACCTTTTCGAAGGCCTCAGCCAGCTTTTCGCCGATCGTCGGGTCGTTGTTGGCCGCGATCGTGGCGACTTCGACCCGTTCCTTCTTGGTGCTGATCTTGCGGGCCTGCTTCTTGATGTCGGCCACGACGGCTTCCACGGCGGCTTCGATGCCCCGCTTCAGGCTCATCGGGTCGGCACCGGCGGCCAGGTGTTTGAGGCCTTCCTTGTAGATCGCTTCCGCCAGAACGGTGGCGGTCGTGGTGCCGTCGCCCGCGGCGTCGTTGGTCTTCGAGGCCGCTTCCTTCACGAGCTGGGCGCCCATGTTCTCGTAGGCGTCGGTCAGCTCGATTTCCTCAGCGACGGTCACGCCGTCCTTCGTCACGTTCGGGCTTCCCCAGCCCTTGTCGATCACGGCATTACGACCACGAGGCCCCAGCGTGCTGCATACCGCCCGTGCCAGTTTCCCGACACCGACTGCCAGCTTCTGCCGAGCTTCCTCGTTGTAGGCAAGCGTCTTCGCCACGGCGAACTACTCCTCAACGATTGCGGACTTCGAAAAAGACCAATTCCTGTGGAACGTTCCACGAGATCGCATTCCGAACCGCGAACATTCCCAGCCAATACTGACCAGGATGTCGCAAGATGCAATTGTGTCATGCAATCCGCGTGCCGAGCCGTTGATCGATTTGCAAGTCTATGGAACGTAACGACTAGAGCTGTTGAATCCAGGGCCCATGATCGTGTTTGTCTGCCAGAATGGCAGTCGGCATCAAAATGTCCGGCGATACGATTCCGGCGGATCCGCAGACCGAGGTTCGGAAAGATCGTCGGGGGATGTACTAACGAGGTCATCGCGAAGCAAAAAAGCCGTGAACCCGATCGAGCGGGTACACGGCCTGAAGCGTGATGTCCGGAATCTCTGCAGATCCGGATGATCGTTCACCCGGCGAAGGGTCAGGACAGCAGCCGGTCCGCCTTCTTGAGCAGGTCGCCGACGGGCAGGCCGTGGGGGCAAGCGGCGTCGAGCTTGTCGACTTCCAGGTCGGCCATCATGCGGGCTTCCGGCGGCAGGGCCTGGTACAGGGCCCGGGCGTTCTGGCGTTTGCCGTAGGCTTCGTAGTAACGCATGTAGCGCATCACTTCGGAGACCTTCACGCCCTTCGAGGCCGTTTCGCAAAGGTGCCCGCAACCATGGCAGTAAAGGTTGGCGGTACGGAGGCGGAATTGCTCGAGGAGCTTCGACTCCATGGCGGTGAGGGGCTGGCGGCTGGCGGCGACGTTTTCGCGCAGGTCGCTCAAGGTGGTCATTTCGCTGACGACGACCTGCATGCGCGGGTCGGCCCAGACGGTCTTGATGGCCGCGACTTCCTTCTTGAAGCCCTTCTGGACGTAGTCGGCGTGGCGGTCGGGGTAGCTGACTTCGGCCCCGCCCTGGGTCTTCATGGCCACGAGGCCGATGTTGGCCTTGTGCGCCCTGTCGATCGCCTTTTCGAGTGCGGCGGCATCGACTTTATCGCGGAAGTTGTACTTCAGCATGATCTGGTCGATCCAGCCGCAATCGACAGCGGCGTTCACGAACTCGACCAGCAGGGCGTCGTGGCACGAAATGCCGGCATACTTGATTTTGCCGGCTTTTTTGAGGTCCTCGAACGCCTTCTTGACGCCGGGGTCATTGAGCTGTTCGAGTTCTTTCGGGCCGCCAACGCCGTGGATGTAGTAGGCATCGACGTAGTCGGTCCGAAGGCGGGCGAGACTTTCGTCAAGCCGTTGCATGTAGACCTTGGGGGCGTCGCTGCCTGCGACCTTGCCCTTGGAATTCTTGCTGACGAGGAAGACCTTGTCCCGCATCTTGGTGCGTTCGAGCACCTGGCCGAGCACCTTTTCGGAGTTGGTGTTCTCGTACGATTCGGACGTATCGATGAAGCGTACGCCTGCATAGAGCGCAGCCTGGACGAAGCTCGGGCTGAGGGCCCAGCTTGTGCCCATGCCGAGTTTGGTGACGCTGGCGCCGGTGCGGCCCAGTGTGGCGCGGGGGACGGCGTCGTCGCCGCGAGCGCCGTTGTCCTGTTGATAGGCTTTGGCCTGACCGGTGGTCGTGATTCCGACGGCGGCGCTGGCGGCCGTGGTCGTCTTGATGAACTGGCGGCGATGCGAGTTTCCGGAACCTGGGCAATTCATGGGAAAAACCTCCGATTCGTACGTGATTCGGCTCGTAGCGAAGGTGGCGAAAACCGCGACGAATGCGGCTCCCGGGCGGCAGGAATTCCGGTACGGAACGAACCGGAAAACAGAGGTAAGATCGAGGCGAGAGATACGCGATGGCCCTCTGGCAAGTGTGCCATCTTGTGAGAACCCATCGTAAATCGCATCACAGCGTTTGGCAAGTCGGTTAGAATGTGTTGACTCCGAAATTCGGTGACGCTGCCGATCCGGCTCTATTCCGATATTTCGGTCATGAATTGCGCGGCCGAATAGCGAACGGACATGCTCGAGGACCTTACCGCCGGATGCGATTGTTTCTCTCGGAAACGCATATTCTGATTGTCGAGTCGCTCGCCGTACTGAGCATCTTCGCAGCGATCGCGGCGACGGTGCACGTGCTTTTGCGACGTGGCGAAAATCGATCCGCCGTCGGCTGGCTCGGCGTCTTCTGGCTGGGTTATCCGCTGATCGGCAGCCTGATTTATCTGCTTGTCGGCGTGAACGTCATTCGGCGCGAGAAACGGGCCAGCGGCGAAGCGATCCTTTCCAAACGGCGCCGAAGAAGAGCGGTGCGGCCGCGAATCGAACTGGACGACGAACAGCCGCGACGCATCGATCCGCCGATGCCATCGATGCGAATGATGGGCGATCGCATCCTGGGCAACACGCTCTTCTGCGGCGACGACGTGGAGCTTCTGGTCAACGGCCCACAAGTCTATCCGGCCATGCTGGCGGCGATCGAATCGGCCCAGAGATCGGTCGCACTTTCCAGCTATATTTTCAAGGACGACATCGCCGGTCGACATTTCGTGGATGCGCTTGAAAAAGCTTGCCGCCGAGGAGTGGACGTTCGCGTGCTGATCGACGCCCTGGGGTCGAGCCACGGCGGCCGCAGCGTCTATCGTCTGTTGCGGAAGAGGGGGGTCAACGCCCGCCGGTTCATGCCTTCGCTCGGGTTGCCATTTTTCCGGTTCGCGAACTTGCGGAATCATCGCAAGCTGCTTCTGGTCGACGGGCGCGTCGGATTCACGGGCGGGATGAACATCGACGTCGCATTCTGGCCCGAACTTCGGCCCTCCGGTGTCATGCCCAAGGAAGACATTCACTTTCAGGTTCGCGGGCCAGTACTGGCGGACCTCCTGGCTGCATTCGAGCAAGACTGGCAGTTCATGACCGGCGAGAGTTTCGATCCCGAAACCTGGTCGATTTCCGGCTGGGACGAAGGGACAATGTTCGCCAGGGGAATCCCGGACGGCCCTGATTCCGACAAGCGGCTGACACGCAATTTCATCCTCGCGGCACTTGCCGCCGCCGAACGATCGGTGAAGATCGTGACGCCCTATTTCCTGCCGCCTGCCGATATCATGTCAGCCCTGGAAATTGCCGTGCTCAGAGGGGTCCGTGTGGAATTGCTCGTGCCTTCGCCCACGAACAGCCCCATCGTGGAATGGGCTTCGCAGGATTATCTGCGCAAGGCTCACGAGGTCGGATGTCAGATCTGGGCGGACGGCCGCCCCTTCAACCATTCGAAGCTGATGGTGATCGACGGCCGTTGGGCCATGATCGGATCTTCGAACTGGGATCCCCGTAGCCTTCGATTGAACTTCGAGTTCAATCTGGAATGTCACAGCGAAGATTTCGCCGCTTCGCTCGAATCCTACTGGGAGAACGAGATTCGTTCCTCGAATCCCTGGAATTGTGCGCAGCGGGGCGATTCCCCTCTCTGGAAAGAGCTCCGCGGCGGTTTCGCGAGGTTGTTCGTACCACTGCTATGAAACGCTCGAACGAAGTGCCACCCATGCGAGTCAGTGCCCATCTGACGCACGACCGTCAAGGCCGCCCCAGACTGGAGTGGTCCCGCGTCGAGGGGCTTGACGAAACGGTCGACATCGGACTGCCCGAGAATCGGGCTTCGAACTTCGTCATGCGGGTCAAACGCTGGATCGACACGCGTATCGGCGCCCGCGAAGACGAAATCCGGATGCTGCGCCGACTGCATCGGACCGATGAACTCGTCATCGTCGTGCCGGAAGAATCCGGCGGTCCGGATCGGATCGAACCATACCTGGCAGATTATTGGCGGACCCGGCAGACACGACACTATCGCCGCATGCTGGTCGCCGGAATCGCGGTTCTGCCGGCGCTGGTCCTGACGATTCTGCCGGGGCCCAACGTCGTTGGCATACCGCTGGCTTATCTGGCCTGGCATCACTGGCGAATCGTGCGGGGGCTCAATCGTGTGCGGTCCGGCGACATTCATGTCGAACTCAAGTCGCCGCCGAGAATGATCAGGTCGAGTCCAGCCGACCCGTCCGGTCCGGTTTCCGAGGCAAGCATCGGTCATGAAACGAATCAGGCTGCTGACGTACAACATTCATAAAGGGATCGGCGGCCGGGACCGGCGTTACGATCTCGGGCGAATCGTCGGCGTGATCGAAACGATCGACCCGGATCTCGTTTGCCTGCAGGAAGTCGACAGCCACGTTCGGCGTTCCGCACTCGACGATCAGCCGGCACTTCTGGCGGAACGCCTCGGCTTCCACGCCCTGTTTCAGCTCAACGTACCGGTCGGCAGTTCCGGCGGTTACGGCAATCTGATCCTTTCCCGCTGGCCCCTGGAAATCAGCCGGCAGCATTCCTTGCGAATCGGCCGCCGCAAGCCCCGGGGGCTTCAGATCGCCCGGATCGCGACACCGCACGGCTCCATGGCTCTCGCTAACTGGCATCTCGGTCTCACTCATGCCGAACAGGTCCGCCAGGCCCGGATTTTTCTTCAACACAGCCATGAACCGATGTGGCACGACCTGCCCATGATCGTGGCCGGCGATACCAACGACTGGGGCAATCGGTTGTTGCGGAAGACGCTCGCCCTCGGCGGATTCTGGCAAGCGAGCCTGCCGGTCGTCCGCTGCCGGTCGTTCCCGGCCTGGATGCCGGTCGCTTCGCTGGACAAGGTCTTCGTCCGCCAGGGGGTCTCGCGGGTTCAAGCCCATGTGCCCAGGTTTCGCCTGGCTCGCGTGGCTTCGGATCACCTGCCGCTGGTGGCGGATTTCGAGATCGCGGATTCTCGTGAATCGACAGGCCAGCCCGGACTGGAGTGAGCGATTCGCTCGCTCGCCATCCCAGCCGGGCAGATGTCGCAAAAATACGACATGCTCGGATCCGGCAAGACCAATTGGCCGTGAAGTGTTTTCGTGGGCAACGGTTTTCATGACAATGACCGCGAACAATCTGGTTCGATCGGCGTACCAATTGAGACTGCTGGCGATACGATCGATCAAGAGAACAACGGGAAGTTTCCAGTGATGAGCCGTAAAAAGACAAGAATTTCGGACGCTTTCAGCGACTTTTCCCTGGAATCGCGACAAATGCTGGCTGGCGGGCTCGATGGCTCCCTGTCCGTGGCGATCGCTCGGACATCCCAAGCGAATGACATCGCTGCGACCAATGCGGGGCTTGACGTCGGTACCGACTCAATCACGCATCCGGTGGCGGCCGTGGCGGGCCAATCGGTCGTTGTTCTCAGCCCGAACGGCCAAAGCGAGACGATCACGCCTTTCCGAGGCATCGGGCGTGGGCTTTGGGCGACCGTGACCGACACGACCGGCGATCACGTGCCCGAGCTGGTCGTGACCGGATATGCCGGCGGACGTTATCGGCTGGGCGTTTACGATCTCGATACTCTTGCCCCTGTGAGTCGAAAGCTTGCCGCGACGGACCTTTTCCCAGGCATGACACGATTCGCCGGCGAGGCACGCTTTTTCGTTTCCGACGTCGTCCAGACCAGCCATGGCGAGGAAATCGTCGCCCGTGTCCAGATGCCCAATGGCCGATTCCTCGAACGGACGTTCCATGCCGGGTCAGGGCGATTTCTGAAGGCGCGACGAGTCGTGGCTCCTGCACTTGCCGCACCGGCTCCGATCACCGTATCGGTCGGCTCAGGCACCGACGTCGGCTCGCTGCCCTGGGCGATCCGCAAAGTGGCCGCCAGTGACGATTCGCTCGCTTACACGATTCAGGTGGACAGCCAGTCGATCGACACGATCACGATGAACATGCAGCAGGTGATCTATGCGGATCTGAATCTCGTAGGCAATGGCGTCACGATCGACATGCAGCATAAGGATCGTGCCTTTTTCGTCATGGGCGGCAAGGTCACCTTCAGCGACATGACCATTACCAACGGTATCGCCAGGGGCGGTGACGGCGGCGACGGCGGTGGCGGTGGTGCCGGGATGGGCGGGGCGATCTTCGTGACCAATGTCGCCAACATTCCTGGCACCTACTCCGTCAAACGCACGACGAACGTGACGCTCCAAAGCGTAAAACTTACAGGTAACGAAGCCAGAGGCGGCGATGGCGGCACGTTCGACGCGGTGACTCTCCCGCTGCCGTGGACTCAGGCCGGCGGTGCCGGTGGCGGTGGCGGCATGGGCGGCAATGGCGGCTATTCCGCGGACAGCCTCGACGATCCGGACGCGGACGATCATCATGGCGGCGGCGGTGGCGGGGGCTTCGGCATCGGAGCCGACGGCGGCATGGGCGGATCCTCGAAGGACGTCATCTACCAGAAGACCTTCGGCACACAAGGTGCCTTGCTCTGGAGTGGCGATGCTTTGAGTCTTTTCGGCAATTTCGGCAATCGATCAGGCAGTGGTCTCGGCGATAAAGGAGACGCCATCGCCAACAGTGCCGCGCTGGGCGGTGGCGGTGGCGGCGGACTTCACGGTTATGGAGCCGGTGGCGGCGGTGCCGGTGGAGC
>Ga0172376_10006193_pt1 | contig 13083 bp, 13 predicted proteins | sample Lak35m_FD_121114 | JGI IMG/M metagenome (GOLD analysis project Ga0172376, IMG submission 121114) | Freshwater microbial communities from Kabuno Bay, South-Kivu, Congo - kab_092012_35m | ecosystem: Environmental > Aquatic > Freshwater > Lake | place: Democratic Republic of the Congo: South-Kivu...
ACCCGGGACAAGGCATCGGCACGGGGCGTCTCGTTCCTCCAGTCGCGGCCGTGTTTGCCGTTGGTGACGCACGCCGCATGGTCCTATGCTGGAAGAGGTACGGGAGGGCGTCGCGGGGCAGCCCGATGGCCCGCGGCGACCCCGCGGCCGGACGAGCGCCGGAAGGAGTACGTCGTGGACGAACCCGCCGCCGGAGACGTTTCGCCGGGTCTTGCCTCGGTCGGGGATCGACGGCTCGTCGCAGACTGTGTGGCCGGCGCTCCCGGCGCATGGGAGATGTTCGTCGGCCACTTCGGAGGCTTGTTCCACCACGTTGCCCAGCGCACCGCGGCCCAGCGTGGCCGGACGCTCGGAATCGCGGACCGGGACGACATCGTGGCCGACATCCTGCTCGCCTGCGTCCGCGACGACGCCGCGGTGCTCCGGGCCTACGCGGGTCGGGCGAGCCTGCCGACCTACCTCACGGTGATCGCACGCCGCGTCGCGGCGCGGTGGCTGACCAGGCAGGCTCGAGCCGCACCGCCCGTCGGTGCGCCGCGGCGTGTCGGGGCGCCGCCCGCGGCGCCGAGCGGCGTCGATCGGGAGGAGATCGAACTGCTCCTCGGCCGCCTCGACGAGCGCGAGCGGCTGCTGGTGCGGCTGCACCATCTCGAGGCACGAAGCTACGGCGAAATCAGCCGGCTCACCGGCATGCCACTCGGCTCGATCGGTCCGGCGCTCTCGCGCGCGAAGGCGAAGATGCGGCTGCCGGCCGCAGGCTGACGGCCACCCGTGCTGCCGGGAGCCCGCATCAGCGGAGGCCGGCGGTCGGCTGCGCGGCCACGGGGCCGATCGAAAGCGCGGGGTCCGCGAGATCGACCGGTTCGTACCCCGGATACGCGGGCATCTGCCAGAGCTGGGTCGGATCGGTCGCCGGAGCGTTCACGGCGTAGGACGTGACGTCCAGCGAGAACTCGACGCCCGACGCGGGCCAGGAGATCTCGACGAGGTGAGGCAGGGCCGCGCCCGATGCCGGATCGACTCGATGCCGGCTCGTCCGCACGCTCGCGAGCCGTTCTCCCTGCGCCGAAAAGAGATGCTGCTCCACGACCAGTCCCGTCGTGCCGTCGAGCAGCGTCGACTTGAACAGGTCGCCGTCGGGTGCGGCGATGCGGCTGCGGATTTCGATGCGGCCGTCCGCGACCGGAAAAGGCCCGTCGTGCGCGTCCTCGGGGCGGAACTGCACGAGGCCGAGGAGCTCCGGCATCCAGTCGGCCCGGATCGGCAGGAGGCGGCGGGCGTTCGACTGCGCGTACTTGTCGTGCGCGCAGAAGGCGATGACCGGCGGCTTGTGCTGTCGCAGCCACAGCCAGAACAGGTCGTCGTTGCTGCCGATGTCGAGCTCCGGCCCGGTGATCGCGGTCTGCGCCTGCAGCCGGAAGCGGCGCGGAGGCTCGCAGGCCACGCGTGCCGATAGCCGTGGCACTCCGGGCACGAGGAGCACGGCCTGCGGCACCATGAGGCTGCGCACGCGGACGGTGTTGTCGTGCACGGTCGCCATCACCTGCTCGAGGGTGGCACCGGCGGGCAGTGCGCGCGGCAACGGCATCGCGCCGATCTGGTAGCCGCGGAGGACCCGCGGGCAGGAGGCGCCGCTCGACGACACGACCGCCACGAGCAGCAGAAGCGCGACCCCTCGCGACACGGTCGCGCGGCGCGGTGCATGGAGCGCGCTCATGCGGCCTCCCCCGACCAGAGGAGCGCGGCGAGGCGATCGGCGACGGCGGATGCCGCCCGCACGTCGGCCGACGGCACGCGATACTCCCGCTCCCTGCGCCGGCAGACGAGGACCAGCGCGTCGTCACCGGCCGGCCGCCCGTCGACGATGCGCAGCACGCGGCGACGCACCAGGTGCAGCGCGAGAAGGTACCGCACGGCCGACTCGTCGGGGGCGTCGCCGAGTTCCTCGAGGGCATCGAGCAGGACGTCGACCGGCGCGAGCACCGGTCCGGCGGCCCCCGCGACGGGATAGGCGGAGCGCCAGGAGGCCACGGTACCCGGCGGCGGCCCGGACCACGCCTCGCTCGTGACATCGACCCGCTCGAGTCCCTCCTCGCCGCGCACGAGCGCCGAATGGAAGGGCTCCCCGGGGGCGAAGGCACGCCCGGTGATGGCACACGTCGCCTGCGGAGCGCGGAGCGGGAGATCCATGGAAGCCCTTCGCGTCGCGCGGCTGGGGGGGCGCGAGGGCGGAGATATAGGGCTCGACCGGACGCGTTACAAGCCTCGTGGCGGCTCGCGTCCGCCGGGCGCCGTGACGCCGGGCGGCGGGGCAGACTGGGCGATCCGGGCGAGCAGGATGTCGGCGATGTCACGGATGCCCGTGCCGTCGTTCGTGCCCACCACGTGATCCGCCGCGGCCAGCACGGCGGGACGGGCGTTGCCCATCGCGATGCCGAGGCCGGCGGCCGTGATCATCGGAAGATCGTTGACGTCGTCACCGGCGGCACAGATCGCGTCGCTGGCGATGCCCTGGTCCGCGGCCACGCGGGCGACGGCACTCCACTTCGTGACGTCCGCCGGGGCGATCTCGCACATCCAGTGGCCATACCGCGGACTGCGCAGCGCGTGCAACGACAGGGCGCCGGGGCACGCCTCGTGCAGCCGCGCCTCGAGCGACTCCATCGCCTCGCGCGGTCCCATCGCGAACCCCGCGAAGGCGTCGGGGGGCGGCGCGGCGAGCAGCTCGGGATGGACCCGGGCCACGTCCGCATTCCGTGCGAGATACTCGGCGAGAAATCCCCCGGCGTCGGCAGTCGTGACCTCGAGCCGACGGCAGTAGAAGTCGAAGCCCTCGGCGAAACTGTCGCCGTAGATGATCGGCTCGTATCCCGCGGCCACGATGGTGCCGACCACGCGATTGAGCACGCCGGGTGCGAAGCGGGCCCGGTGGAGCGTCAGGTGGCCCGGCGGGCTCTTCACAAGCGCGCCGGACGCCGTCACGAGCGGCGCATCGAGCCCCAGCCTCGTCGCCACGGGCAGCGCGTCGCGGTAGCGCCGCCCGGTCGCGAGCATGACACCGATGCCGGCATCGACCAGCGCCCGCACGGCCCGGCGGGTTCCCTCCGGCACCTCGTGGCGACTGTCGGTCACCGTGCCGTCGATGTCGAGCACCAGCAGTCGGATCGGTGTCGGCCGTCGAGGCTCCGCGTGCACGTCCATCGACCCTATGATACCCCTCTCACCCCGCCACGGGCCGTTCACGTGCCGGCCGATCGGGTGACCGCAGCCTCGCCCCGCACGAGCGACCGCCCACATGTCGACACCCGCCGCCGACGCCGACGAGACGCCCTTCACTCCCGTGGTCCGCGCCGGCGCGATCCCCGCCGGCACCGGCAGCACCTACGAGGTGGCGGGCCGGCTCGTGGCCGTCTTCTTCGACGGAGAGCGGTACCACGCGCTCGACGACCTGTGTCCCCACATGGGGGCGTCCCTCGGCAGCGGCCCGTTCACCGATGGCGTCGTCACGTGCCCGTGGCATGCGTGGCGGTTCCGCGCGTGCGATGGGGCGTGGTGCGACGACGCGTCGCTGCGGGTGAACGTCTATCCCGTGCGCGTCGCGGGGGAGATGGTGGAGGTGCAGGTTCCTCCGGCCGACGCGATCAGCCGATGACAAGCGATTCACCGGGGGAGAGCACGCGGGGTTCCGCCGTACCCGCCTCGCGCACGCGGGCCGCCCACGCCTGCGCGTCCTGGGCGATCGGGGGCCACGTGCCGTAGTGGCACGGCAGCACGATCCGCGGCGCGAGCATGCGGATCGCCTCGAGCGAGTCCTCGGGGCCCATCGTGAACGTGTCGCCGATCGGCAGCACGGCGACGTCGAGTCCCCGGCCGTCGCGCGGCCGCCCGATCCGCTCCATGTCCATGAACACCGACGTGTCGCCCGCGAAGTAGACGCGCCGGTCGTCCAGGTCGAGCAGCCAGCCCGCGGCACTGCCGGCGTAGGTGCCGTCGGGCAGGCTCGAGGAGTGATGGGCGATTTCCATGCGTGCGGTGCCGCCGGGCACGTCGGCACGTCCGCCGAGGTTCATCGGCCGCGTCCGCTCGACCCCCTGCCTTTCGAGCCACGTCGCGATCTCGAAGGTGCAGTAGACCGGTGCCCGCGTGCGGCGGGCGACGGCCACGAGGTCGGCGACGTGATCGAAGTGTCCATGCGTTACGAGGATCGCATCGCACGCGACGTCGCCAGCCTTGAGCGTCGCGGTCGGGCACTCGTCGAAGAAGGGATCGATGAGCAGCGTCCCCCGCCCGGTGTCGACGAGCCAGGTGGCGTGTCCGGTCCAGGTCAGCGTGATCGGCATGTGGCCCGTCTCCGAAGCCTCGGGGGTCGGGGAAGACTATACCGGCTCCATTCGCGGTCCGGCGCGGCCACCATGGTCGGTCGCAGGAGCGTCGCCCGCCGCACCGCCCGTCGCCAGCAGCAGCATCTGCATGAGCTGGCCGATCGCGTGCTCGTCGACCCGGGGCAGTCGGATCGCGCTGGTCGACGAGCCCGCGGTGGCACGGGCCTCGAGATCCGGCCACGTCGCCCCGATCAGGTCGTCGATCGGGAGGCCGTCGCCATCCGGCGTCCACGGATGCGCCGGGGGGAGCCGCAGCGGGTCGCGCCGCGGCTCCACCGCCACGAGACGGGTCGTCCCTCCGTGCGTCGCGTCCGCGATCGACAGATCCTGCAGTGCGTCGAACCACTCGATGAGCCGGGCGAGGCGCTCGTCAGCGCTCGCGAGACGGTGCCTGTGGCACGTCCCGTCGTCTCGTCGTCGCCACGCGGCGAGCAGCCCGAGCACGGGGTTGTCGTCGGGCGGCGCCTCGTCGAGCCGCATGTTCATCGCCACCGCGCCCTCGAGAAGCCGCACGACGTCGATGCCGGCGATGGCGGCCGGCAGGAGGGCGGCGGCGGTGAAGACGCCGTGGCATCCGGTGGCGTGCCCGGGCGCCGTGAACGGCGGCGCGGCGCGCAGCGACTCCGTCAGCGGCAGGAGCGGCGCTCCGACCGCGGCGAAGCGATCGTCGATCACGGCCGCGGCCCCCGCGCCGTCCATCAGCGCGTGCAGGAAGAGCCGGGCGGTGGCGGCGACGGCCGCAGGGAGCGTGCGACCGGCGACGATCACGAGCGCCCAGCGATCGAGCAGGTCGTTCCCCTGCGGTCGGCCCGCCGGCGCGACGAGGTCGAGCAGCCCCTGGTCGCGGTCGTTGGCGAATCGATCCCCCGTGAACGTGATCCGTGGACGTCCCCCGCGTTCGGCGCGCGGCAGGTCGGCGTGAAACGGATGGCAGCAGGTCTCGAGGATCGCGCGGGCCGCCGCGGCCTCTGCGGCCGGCGCGACCACGACGATCCGCTCGTTGTGATCTCGCAGCCGCCGGGCCGCCTGCAGCATGGCGTAGAGCTCGCTCGTCGGCCGCTCGAGCCGGTAGTCGGCGAGGAGGCGGGCCGGCTGCTCGATGAGCGGGGCGAGCCCGGCGGCCAGCCTGCGGGCGTCGGCGCGGCCGCCCGGCGGCGGGCCGGAGGACGCCTCGGGAACGAAGACGAGCGGATCGGCGGGGGGCCGTGGCCGGAGGACGCTCATCGGGATCTCATTCTGGAAAACGGCCGGCACGCCCCGCCGCACGGCGCGGACGGTGTTCCGATCGGCCGGCCCGGGTACGCTCTCGCCCGAGCCCATCCGGCACGATACCGTTGAGTTCGTGCCGCGTCGCACCCATCGGAGCCCCACGACCGTGACCGAACTCGACCTCATCCGCGAACTGGCCGAGAAGAACGCGACGAAGATCGTGATGCTCGTGGCCGACGGGCTCGGTGGACTGCCTCTGGAGCCCGGCGGCCTGACCGAGCTCGAGACCGCGGCGACACCCCATCTCGACCGGCTCGCCGCCCGCGGCACCAGCGGGCTGAGCACGCCCGTCCTGCCCGGCGTCACGCCGGGATCGGGTCCGGGACATCTCGGCCTCTTCGGCTACGACCCGCTCGCCTTCCGCATCGGCCGGGGTGCGCTCGAGGCGACGGGAATCGGCTTCGATCTCGGCCCCGAGGACGTCGCCGCCCGCGGCAACTTCTGCACGCTCGACTCCGCCGGACGCATCACCGATCGACGGGCTGGTCGCATCCCGTCGGAGGAGAGCTTCGCCGTCGTCGAGCGGCTCGCCGCGATCTCGATCCCCGGAGTCGAGACCTTCGTCAGGCCGGTCAAGGAGCATCGCTTCGTCGTCGTCTTCCGCGGGTCCGGTCTCGACGGCGCCGTGGCCGACACCGACCCGCAGGCGACCGGCGCGACGCCGCTCGATCCGCGACCCCTCGTCCCGGCAGCCCGCCGGACCGCGGAGGTCGCGGCGGAGTTCGTCCGCCAGGCCCGCACCATCCTGCGCGACGAGCCGAAGGCCAACGGCCTCGTGCTCCGCGGGTTCGCCGCGAAGCCCGCGCTCCCGTCGTACGCCGAGCTCTACGGCTTGCGGGCCGCCGCGATCGCCGTCTATCCGATGTACAAGGGTCTTGCGCGGCTCGCCGGGATGACGATCGTCGGCACGCCGTCCACGCTTGCCGAGCAGGTCGGGACACTCGCCGGCTGCTGGAACGACTACGACTTCTTCTTCCTGCACTTCAAGTACACCGATTCGACCGGGGAGGACGGGGACTTCCGGGGCAAGGTGCAGCGGATCGAGGAGCTCGATGCGGCGCTTCCGGCCATCGAGCGGCTGCGTCCCGACGTGCTCGTCGTCACCGGTGACCACTCGACGCCGAGCCGGCTCCGCAGCCACAGCTGGCACCCGGTGCCGACCCTTCTCGTCGCCGACAGCTGCCGGCCCGACGGGCTCTCCGGCTTCTCCGAGCGCGACTGCCTCCGCGGCGGCCTCGGCATCTTCCAGGCCAAGCACCTGATGCTGCTGGCGATGGCCCATGCCGGCCGGCTCGGCAAGTACGGAGCCTGACCGCACGATGCCGAGGGCCACCGACGAAGACCTGTTCCAAAGCTCGACGATGACGTTCGGCGAGCATCTCGAGGAGCTGCGGACGTGCCTCATCCGCGCCTCGCTCGGCCTGGCCGTCGCCGTGCTCCTCGGGCTCTTCGTCGCCCGGCCGGTCGTGCATCTCATCGAGCAGCCGCTCAAGCGGGCGCTCGGCGACTACTACACCGCGGCGGCGCTCGACACCTTCGACGGCTGGCGGCCGCGCGTGGTCGGCGGCACCCCCCTGCCCTACTCGCGCGACGAGGTGGTCGATGCCGTCGAGCGGCACGGCCTCTCGTTCGAGCTGCGGGAGGTGCATCCCGACCGCCTCGCCCGCGCGCTCGGGACATCCCCGTCCGCCGATGCCGCGGGGGATGCTCCGGCCCCGACGACCTTCGCGACCGACGACCTCGTGCCCGTCCTGCTCTGGCAGCCGCTGGCACGTGATCCGCGCGTGAGCATCACCACGCTGAGCGCGCAGGAGGCCTTCGGCATCTACGTGAAGGCGGCACTGCTCGTGGGCATCGTGCTCGCGAGCCCGTGGATCTTCTATCAGCTGTGGACGTTCGTGGCGGCGGGCCTCTACTCCCACGAGAAGCGCTGGGTCTGGACCTTCCTGCCGCTGAGCATCGGCCTGTTTCTCGCCGGCGTCTCCCTCGCCTTCTTCTTCGTGTTCGACTTCGTGCTGAGTTACCTGCTGCAGTTCAACGCGTGGCTCGGGCTCGACCCCGACCCGCGCATCAGCGAGTGGCTCAGCTTCGTGCTCATCCTGCCGATCGGGTTCGGCCTCGGGTTCCAGCTGCCGCTCGTGATGCTCTTTCTGGAGCGGATCGGCGTGTTCGACGTCGCGGCCTACGCGTCGCAGTGGCGGATCGCGATCCTCGTCATCGTCATCGTCTCGGCCGTGCTCACGCCGGCCGATCCCTACAGCATGCTCTTCCTCGCCGTGCCGCTGTGCCTGCTCTACTTCGGCGGGCTCGGTCTGTGCCGCTGGTTCGGCACCGGCAACGCCGGGGAGTCCCGGGCGCTTCAGGCCACGAAGGCGAGCCAGTAGAAGACCAGTCCGGTGCAGGCCGTGGCGGCGAGGTCGAGCGCCGCGATCCATGCCATGCGTCGATGTCGGGGCCCGTGCGGGCTCGGGCCCGGCGGCGATGGGAACCGGGCGAGCGCCTCCCAGACCGTCCAGGCCAGCAGCACGAACGTCGTGATCGCGAACACGAGATGGATGGCGAGTGACGTGAGCACGCCGGCGGGCCACCACGGGCTCGCCGCCGCCCGGGTTCTCCAGTCGCTCAGGAGGCGGATGTCGATCTCGAAAAACACGATCGCGGCCGCCAGGGCCGTCACGATCACGAGCTGCAGCCGCTTGTGCAGGACGTGGTGACCGCGGCGCACGAGGACGATGCTCCACGCGAGCACGGGAAGCAGGGCGAAGAGCCCGACGAGCACGACATCCATGCCGAGCGACGCCCTCGTGCCGAGAAAGCCGTCGAGACCTGGGTACTGCACGACCACCTCGGTCATGGACGACGTGGCGGTTCCGGGGCTGGGCATCGATCAGGCTCGGGGGCGATTCACGTGCGGCGACGCCGCCCTGCGGTCGAGCGGGCGGTGATCAGGCCGGCTGGTGAACAGGGCACTGACACCAAGATGCCGGGGCCGGATCGTCGAACGAAGAAGTGTAGGCGGCGGTCGCCGTTGGCCCCAGCCGTACCCGTTGCGGGGGGCGGCGCCGAACCTGTTAGGATCGCGCGACCCTCGGCCGAGTGGCGAAACTGGCAGACGCACGGGACTTAAAATCCCGTGGAGAGCGATCTCCGTGCGGGTTCGATCCCCGCCTCGGCCATTCCAATTCGCCACGCTTCCGGCCTGGGCACCGCCTGCTGCCGCCACGCGTCTGCCCCGTTCAGGCATCTGACCTTGCTTCGACGGAGACCGGCTCGCTACCAGTGCCGCGTCGGCCCGAGGGCGGGATCGGTTTCTCCCCGGGATGCGTCGTGCCGGCACGTTTTTTCGCCGCATTTCCGCTCGATCAGCGGCACCAGCCGCGTGGAAACCGCACGATGAACACCGCTGCGACACGGGCGACGTGCAGCACCGGGCGTCGGTTCGAGGCACCGCTCTGGCTGCCTTGGCTCGCCGCGCCCGCCTTCATGCTGCTTCCCATCGGCGGCTGCGGTGTGGCGGAGTCACTCGGACGCCACACTGCCCGCGACTCGCAGCCCGCCCCGGCCCCGGCGGTGAACAGCCCCGCCGGCACGTGGACGGTGGCTTCCAACCGGCCTACCAGCGGTGGGTCTGCCTGGCTGCCAGGAACCGCCGCAGTCCCGTGACGACCCGGTGGGGCGGCTGACGCCCCGACTGGGTGAACAGCGGGGTCCGGCCGTCCTCCGTGACGATGATCTCCACCGCCTCGTTCGGCAGGTCCGCGCCCCCGAGGAGGGTTCCGACCTCGTCCGTGGCGACCTCATCCGCGGGCTGCGGCACCGACGCGACGACGAAGTGGTCGCGGGTCAGGGCCTCGAACTCGGGGTCGCGAATCAGGGAGCTCACGGTCGTCGCCGCATCGGAGTCCCCCGCCCGGGAGACCATCACGAGCACCGGCTTGCGGGCTGTCCGGGACGTGGCCACCGCTTCGTCGAGCGACGAAAAAACTGCCTCGCCCACGCGGGCCTCCCGCATGGCCGGGGGCGGGGGCAGGTGGCCGGCCATCGTCGCGACCCAGGTGGCCGCGGTCTGCCCCGTATAGCCCGTCTGCAGGGCGATCGCGGTGCCGTCCGGGGCGATGAGGAGGGCACTGGGAAACACCCGCACGCCGTAGCGAATGCACACCCTCGATCGGGTTCGACGCTCCTCGGTCGTGATTCCCTGCTGCGGCAGATCGATCATGAGGAGCACCAGCCGATCCGTCGCCCAGTCGCGGAACGTGTCGGTCTCGAGGACGTTGTGTTCCAGCGTGCGGCAGTGAGGGCACCAGTCGCTGCCGGTGAAGATCGTCAGCACGGGTCGGCCGGTCCGCTCCGCCGCCGCCATGGCCTCGTCGTAGCTCGATAGCCACCCGTCTGCCGCAGCAGCCTGCGTCGCCAGGATGGCGACGAGCAGGGCCGCCACGCGGCCGGCCCAGGTGACGGCCGGGACCGCTCGGTCCGAGCCCCCGGCCGTGATGAATCCCCTCACCAGACGCGAACAAGTCATTCCATTTCTCCCTGGACCCGTGTCTTGTCTCATCGGGCGGTCGTGCCGTGGTCCGCGAGACTTCGTGGGGGAACAAAGCGGTAGCAGGCTAGCCGTACGGGGCGAATCTGTAAAACTCTGCGGATTGCGCAGAACGCGCAGCCTTCCCAGACGAGCGAAAACCGCGCCCATCGTTGGACTTCGGTCGCGGTGAGCCGGCTTGATCGCGTGTCGTCAGGCGGCCTGGAGGGCCGCCGCATGGCAGGCACGGACGGGTCCGTGCCTGCCCGAGCCGGCGGGGTCGTTGGTGTGCTCAAACGCGGCAGGGCCCACCGTTTCCGGTGGGCCCTGCTTGATCGCTTGTCGTCAGGCGGCCTGGAGGGCCGCCGCATGGCAGGCACGGACGGGTCCGTGCCTGCCCGAGCCGGCGGGGGCCATGGATGGCCCCGCCGGCGGGAAAACTAGAACTGGAAGATCGCGTCGCAGCCGCCGTAGAACTGGCCGAACTGGTCGAAGTTGCGACCGTACGGCAGGATCGAGCCGGGGTTGTCCGGCGAGTACCAGTCGTACCGCAGCTCGGGCCGGATGATCCAGTTGTTGTTGGGCTTCCAGTTGAGGCCCCACGTCATTTCCCAGAAGTTGCCCTGGAATCCGCCAGCCGACTCCGGAACGCCGAAGAGGAAGTTCCGGAGGCCCGACACGACGCGGTAGCCGTTGTTGTCGCGGAACCACTCCAGTCGCAGACCGCCCGTCAGCGTGTCGCTGAACGAGTAGAACATGTACTGGTTGATGCCGTACCACAGGGCCGTTCCGGGCTGTGCCTGATTCAGCGTGTCAGCCGTGCCGGCATTGAACTGCCAGCCGTTGTCGTTTTGCAGCACGTAGGTGAGCTTGTCGGTCAGCTCGTTGATGTACACCGTGCTGAACATCGACCGATTGCCGATCGCGTTGGTGGCCGCGTTGGCAATCTCGTTGCCACTGGTCACCGCGATCGTGAGGGCCTGCGACTCGTCGGCGCTCTTGAGCGTCGCACCGCCGAGGAACGCCGCGTTGCTGTTGGCCCCCGGATAGCCAGGATTCGACGGTGGACCCTGGATGTTGATTGGGTCACTGTAGTTGTCCCAGCCATTCGTGATGCCGCCGTACAGCGTGAACTGGTCGGTGACCTTCCACGTGTCCAGGATGCCGGTGTGGGTGAACGGCTCGCCGTACTGCATCGTGTAGGCGTGCGTGTAGAAGAAGTTGCCGATCGCCGGCACCACCTCGTACCCGATGATCGTGTAGAAGTGACCGAACTTGACGGCATGGTCCCCGTAGCCGAGCTCACCGTAGAGCTGCGGCATCGCGAGACCGTAGTACCGATTGCCCCATGACGGCACACCGCCGAGCCCGAAGGGCGGCACCAACAGGTTCGCGTCGAGGCCGCGGGCGACCGTGTAGGCGTAGTCGGTGCCGTAGAGGAGGTCGACGCGACCGCCCCAGTCGAACCCGCCATCCTCGGTGTCGAGCAGCTTCTCGTTCACGAGGTACAGCTGGTTCATCTGCACCTGCCAGTTGCGGTCGTTGAACGTGATGGGGCCGTTGAACGGGCTCCCCCAGTTGTTCGCACCGACACCGACGTCGATCCAGCCGTAGGTCTTCAGGCCACGCTCGCCGAGAAACTCGGTCTGCAGGTACCGGGTCGGCTCTTCCGCGACCTCCTCGGCGGCCTCCTGCGGCGGCAGCGCCCGCATCTGGTAGGCCTCCTCCTCGGGCACGTTGGGGATCGCCGGCGCGTCGACCTGGCCGAGCGAGCGGGTGACGGGGGCATTGATCCGCGGGAGAGCCGTCGGCTCGGCCGCGGTTGCGGTCATGGTCAGGAGACCGCCGGCCACCCACAGGGGCAGCCTGAACTTGATGGAGCGCATGGTGGCAGAGACTCCGAATCCGAAGGTAGTGAAAGCGGGCCGCTGACAGGTGCGGTCCGCGAGGCAATCCGATCCCAGGGAGTGTGGTCCGTGCGCGCTCCGCCAAAGCACGCCCGTAGCCGATATCCCCCCCGCCCGTCCCTATTCATCGGCGCGACACGAGGCAAAAAAGGGTGTCTTGCCAGGGGACGGCAAGGTCTGCGCAACCGGAGACGCGCGGCGGCAAACCCTGCGGGTCACGGAAACCGCGGGGCGTCGAGGCCGCCTGCGCCGGAGTCCCTGCCCGGGGTCGCGACACCTCGTCAGGCGGTGAAGGCCCCGTCGAGCAGGGCGTCCAGGAAGGTGTCGGGCGTGAAGGGCTCGAGGTCGTCGGCCGTTTCTCCCGTGCCCACGAACTTCACCGGCAGGCCGAACTGCTCTGCCACCGGCACGATGACACCGCCGCGTGCCGACCCGTCGAGCTTGGCGAGGACGATGCCCGTGCAGCCGGCCGCCTCGGTGAAGCCCTTCGCCTGCGAGAGGGCGTTCTGTCCCGCCGTGGCGTCGAGCACGAGGAGGGTCTCGTGCGGGGCATCACCGATCTGCTTGCCGATCACCCGACGGATCTTGCCGAGCTCCTGCATGAGGTTCGACTGGGTCTGCAGCCGGCCCGCGGTGTCGATGATGCACACGTCGAATCCCCCCTCGATCGCCCGGGCCACGGCGCGGTGGGCGATGCTGGCCGGATCGCACCCGGGCTCGCCGCGGACGATCTCGCAGCCGAGCCGACCGGCCCACATCGCGAGCTGCTCGACCGCCGCGGCGCGGAAGGTGTCACCGGCCCCGAGCACCACCCGTCGGCCGTCTCGCAGGAAACGCCGGGCGAGCTTCGCGATGGACGTTGTCTTGCCCGATCCGTTGACGCCCGTGACGAGGATCACCGTCGGCCCGGCGTAGGCGATGCGGAGCGGCGCTGCCGTCGTGCCGTCGGTCGCGGCACCGGCCGCGAGGAGCCGCCCGCGGAGCTCGGTGCGGATGGAGT
>Ga0172376_10006194_pt1 | contig 13082 bp, 13 predicted proteins | sample Lak35m_FD_121114 | JGI IMG/M metagenome (GOLD analysis project Ga0172376, IMG submission 121114) | Freshwater microbial communities from Kabuno Bay, South-Kivu, Congo - kab_092012_35m | ecosystem: Environmental > Aquatic > Freshwater > Lake | place: Democratic Republic of the Congo: South-Kivu...
GCGGTGCGCCCAGTACCAGTTGACCGGCAGCAAAATCGCCAGCGCAATCACACCCATGGTGGCGCCGTGAATCAATATCTGGAAGAACCGGGGCCACAAAATGTCGTCCTTGGCGTGCACCACAATCAAGGTACCCAGCGTGAAACCGTCGTGCACGATCGGCGCAGCAATGTAAAAGTTTTTCTCGTCCTGCATGTCGTAGGTGGGGTGCGACTCCTTGCGCGATTCGGCAATGCGCTGCACGAACATGCTGTACTCGGGCGTCAGCTGGCTGACCTGCGTGCCCATCGGAATCAACATCGGATCGGTCGAGGTGACCACGTTCAATTCGTTGTCTAGCACCAGAATGAAACGCGGTTTTTGAATGTCTTTGGCGTGCGACGCCACCAACGGTGCGTTGATGATGTCAAAGGCGCGCCACAGGTCGTCCTCCATCAGGGGGTGAAACAAATCGTCGGCCAAGCGGTGCGCCAGACTGGCCGATGTGACCAGCAGGCTTTCACGCAGATCATCGTAGGCCTTGTACACCAGCGACAACGACACCAGCAGGGTCGTCACCACAATCAGAAAACTGCCCCAGATCGGAATCTTGTAACGCAGGCTCAGGTCAAAAAAGCGCTTCATCATTCTTCACCCAGCGCACGCCGCATCTGCACCTGACGTTCGTACATGCGCGCATCGCCCGGCACAAAGGCGTCCACATGCATGCGTTTGAGCAACTCCTTGCCCTGCGGGTCTTTGTCCATGCCCAGCAACAATTGCTGCAGTTTGCGTGCGTCATCCGGGTCGGCCTTGTGATTGGCAATGAAGGCCGGCGCCCCATACGTGGCCGAGCGCGAAATCACCTGCACCTGATCGGTCAATTTAGGCTGCGTCTTGACCATCTGATCCCAGATCACGCTGTCCACGGCTCCACCATGCGCCAATCCCAACGCCACGGCCTTGACCACATCTTTGTGCGAGCGGGTAAAAAACACGCGCTTGAAAAAACGTTCCGGGTTTTCCCCCGCCATCAACAACTGATAACGTACATCCAGGTAACCACCTTCAGGCTGACGGTTGGCAAACGCAAACACGGCGCCCCGCAACTGCCCCAGCGAGGCGGCATGAGTGCTGCGCTTGGACACAATGAGGTACGACGACGCCTCTGGCTTGCCCTCATACAAAGGCACCGCCAGCAAATCCACCAGATCTTTGAACTGGCTGTCCGGGTGATCAATCACCCATGCAAAGTCGAGTTTGGAACGCACCATTTCGGCAGTGGAATTGTTGAACAACCCATGCACCACTGCCTCTACCTGGTGGTTCATTCGCGACTCCAGATAGACCCGAAAGTCGTCAATCAGGAAGTAGTCCAGCGCCAGCGTCTTGTGCGGAATACCGATGCGGATCGGAAGCAAATGCAGATTGGCCTGCGCTCCCAACGGCAACACCCACAAGCAAACCAGCAGCAACGCTGCCCATGTCCGCTTGAAAACCAACAAAACAAGTGCGTTCTTATTCAAGTCTTCCATCCATCCTTGACGTCGTCATGTCGTCACCGCGACCCGGTGCAAACCGTCACACAGGTCGGCACCATTTTTCCACCAACACATTCTGGCGTCTTGCGCAGGGGATGCGGCAAATATGACTTAAATCAACAAAACCCGAGATAGCGTCAACAAGTCATCCACACGTTTTTAGAATCGTCAACGGGTGACAACGGGCATGCGTTACAGCGCGGTGGAAGTTGCACTCCACAACCGGTCATGCACCACGTGTTCAACTTTTTTATAGGATTTGTTATGAAGAAACTCAGTCTCTCCCTGATCGCCATCGCCGCATTGGCCGTAGGCGCATCCACCGCCGCCTACGCTGACGCAGAAGCCACGCTCAAGGACAGCAAGTGCGGCAAGTGCCACGCTGCGGACAAAGACAAATCGGGCCCGTCGTGGAAGAAGGTTGCTGAAAAGTACAAGGGCAAGGCCGACGCCGAAGCCAAGCTGTTCACCCACGTGACCACCGGCCCGAAGATCAAGGTTGACGGCGAAGAAGAAACCCACGCCAAGATCAAGAGCACCGACGAAAAGGCCATCAAGGAAGCGATCGCGTTCATCCTGAAGAACTAATCGTTTTATTCAGTCCCTTTGAATGAATGCAGCCCGCCCCTCCTCGGGGGCGGGCTTTTTATTGGGCTTACAGGATTTACGAGCTGGTCATTGTGGCTGCGTCTTGGGTTCAATCACCGCTGCTTGCATCACAAAGCGCAAGGTCGCAAAACTGCGTTGCAACGCTTCACTGCGAAAACTGGTCACCACCATGCCTTCGTCAAAACTGATCGTATCGCCAGGTTTGAGCTTCATGTCATCGCCAACGGCCAGCCACTCTTCTTGCACCTTGTCTGCAGCGGTACCGGATTTGTCGACCTGCACATAAAGATAGCCGTTTTTGGAGTCGACAATCTCTCGCACCACACCCTGGTCAGCCCATGCTGCCGCTGCCACGACCGCACTCGTCATTCCGATGCCTATGCACCGAATCCATCGATTCATACACGCTCCAAAAACAGGTCTTCAAAACTTGATATGGCACCAGATTATCCGCCGCAACCGTCGATAGAATTGCGCCCGCTGCAATGGAACCGGCTCCACCAGAGCGACTCCAAGAATGCGTTTTGACCCACGTTGCTTAACCCATTCACTTCACATCGCACACGATCATGAACCCTTGCATGACATCCACCACCCCCTCAACCTTTTCTTTCACCAGGCACCTGCAAGGCCTGACGCATGTTGCGCTGGGCCTTTGCGCCGGAGCGTTGGCCTTGACCCTGATTGGTCTGGGTGGTTGCGCGGCGCCAGAGGTCAAGCCGCAGATCAAACTGGTCTGGCCCGAGGCCCCGGAAAAGGGGCGTATCGAATTTGTACGCACCATCGTCGACGACAAGGACCTGTCGCAAGATACCACCGCCAGCCAGTCGCTGTTCAAGTTTCTTGCCGGCGATATCGCCAGTAAATACCGCATCGTCGAACCGATGGGCATTGCCGTATCGGACGACACGCACCGGGTCTACATCGCCGACTTTGCCCAGGCCGCCGTATTTCAGTTTGACTTCGAGAAAAAAGTCGCTGTCAAGATGGACGGTGGCGACAAACCCCTTGGCGCGCCCATGGGCGTGGCGCTGGACAAGGACGAAAACGTCTACGTGGCTGAAACCGGTCAACGCAATATCCGCGTGTTTGACAAAACCGGCAAAGACCTGCGTTCCATCACCGACCCTTCTCTGGAGCGGCCCATCGGCATCGCCATCGACAAAGAGCGTGGCAAGCTCTACGTGGCCGACAGCGGCCGCAGTGAGTCGGCCGAACACACCGTCAAGGTCTTTAGCCTGGACGGTAAGCTGCTGGGCAAGATCGGCAAACAGATTGGCGACGTGGAAGGCTCGTTTCTGTTCCCCACCTACGTCAACGTGGACAACAAGGGCAACGTCTACGTGGCCGACACGCTCAATTCACGTGTGCAGAAATTTGACCCGGATGGCAAGTGATGTTGGTTGCTGTCATCCTGGCTTTGCTGTGGACGACAACCGTCAAATACAACCAGGGTGTATTTACGCCGGGCGAGCCTACAGTCAACGCCTGGCTTTCTGCAGCACCACAGCTGGGCCACACACCCACTGATCGCGACCTGTACCTGCGGCTGTTTTACGACACCCATGCGGGTGTGCCCTATTACGACGCCTATGCCCGGGTGTATCAGTCTGATCCATTGGGTGAATTCCGTTTGCCCAATGGGGTGCCCGGCTATCGCCTGCCCACGCTGTTTTTACTGTGGCAGATGCTGCCCGCCGACGGCGCCGTATTGCCGCTGGCTTTTTTGGTGTTTGCCACCCTGGCGGTTTGCAGCGCTTACGCCATCGGCACACAACTGGCGCCGCCGCGTCTGGCGGTGCTCGGGGCGCTGATGGTGGCTGCAGCCTATCTGACCATTTCAACCAGTTCGTTTGTGGTGTTTGTTGATGGCTGGGCCATGGCCATCACACTGACTGGCCTGGCCTTGTTCGTTGCTTCGCAGCGCAAACACTCACGCCCCTTGCTGTGGGCAGCGGTTGCAGTGATGTTGCTAGCCGCGTCCCTGCGTGAAATTCTGCTTTATCCAATGCTGTTGGCAGGGGCTAGTGCGCTGTTTTTACCCAAGCAAAAATGGGTGAAGGCGCTCTGGCCCTGGTTATTGGGTTTTGCCATCTTTTGCATCATCTATGCAGCGCACGCGGTAGCGATTGGCGGGCGGGTGGACAAGTCGGGTTCCGTCGGTTTTTGGCTCAATGGTGGCGTGGGGCATCTGGTGGCAACCCAGCGGTTTTTTGAGCAGTTGTTTGGCGGTGCCCCCGTGTTCGTGCCTTTGCTGGTGGTCACAGGGCTGGCGGGCGCTGTGCTGACCATGCGCGAGCATGCGCGACTGGGCGTGTTTCTGACGGCCTGCGTGTTGGTTCCCCACATCACTTTTCTGTTTTTTGGCAGCGCCGGCCGCGACATGATCACCGGTGCCGTGCCAGGCTACTGGGCCATGCTGGTGATACCCATCGCTTTGGCGCTAGCACCTGCTGCCCTCACGCCGCTTGTCAAATTTGACAAAATTGATAGCGTGCACGTCGGATTTAGTAAGGGTTAGCTAGGCATTTATGGATGCAACTCCACTGCGCTTGTCAATCGTCGTTCCCACGTTCAACGAGTCTGACAACGTCGTCGAATTGGTGCGACGCATTGAGCAGACGTTGGGGTCCACCGGCTGGGAAATTGTTTTTGTCGACGACGACTCGCCCGATGCAACCGCAAGCACGGTGCGCACCCTGGCCCAGATGGACGCCCGGGTACGCTGCCTGCAGCGCATTGGCAGACGCGGACTGTCTTCCGCCTGCATCGAGGGCATGCTGGCCACGTCCGCCCCGGTGATCGCCGTCATGGATGCAGACCTGCAGCATGACGAACGCATCCTGCCGCAGATGTTGGCGCAAATAGACGCCGGGGCGGAAGTGGTCATCGGATCGCGCTACGTAGAGGGCGGAAGCACGGGGGAATGGGACGAAACGCGCAAGAGCATGAGCCTGCTGGCCACCCGGTTGAGCCACCTGGTACTCAAGCAACCGGTGTCTGACCCCATGAGCGGTTTTTTTATGCTCAGGCGCGACATTCTGGATGCCTGCGTGCGCGATCTCTCGGGCATGGGCTTCAAGATTTTGCTTGACCTGCTGGCCAGCCTGAAGGCGCCACCACGCGTGGCGGAGGTTCCCTATCAGTTCCGGGATCGGTTGCACGGGCAAAGCAAGCTCGACAACATGGTGATCTGGGAATACGGCATGCTGCTGGCAGACAAGCTGATTGGCAAGTACGTGCCGGTGCGATTCTTGGCGTTTTCAATGATTGGCGGGCTGGGTGTACTGGTTCACATGGCGGTGCTGACTCTGGCGCACAAAGGGTTGGACCTTGGATTCACGGTTGCACAGGCCTCGGCCACAGCGCTGGCCATGGTTTTCAACTTTGCGTTGAACAATCTGGTGACCTACCGCGACCGGCAGCTCAAGGGCTGGGCCTGGTTGCGCGGACTGCTGAGCTTTGTGGTGGCCTGCAGCATTGGTGCCGTGGCTAACATTGGTATAGCCACTTACCTCTTTGAGAACCGCACCAGTTGGCTGCCCGCAGCACTGGCCGGCATTCTGGTGGGCGCCGTCTGGAATTACACGGTGACCAACCTCTATACCTGGGCGAGAAAGAGCAAGAGTTGAGGACCCAATGAAAGCCCAACAGACCGTAAACAAGCCACTAGCTGCAGCCGCTGGCTTGGGCAAAAGCTGGCTGGTACTGGTCGGTCTGCAGGCACTGGTGATCGTGCCGGTGTTCTGGCGCTTTGTGTCGGGTCAGGCCTACTTTGCGTATACCGACATCGGCAGCGACACCATGGGGTTTTACACGCCGATTGCGCAGCACATGGCGCGCACCTTGGCGCAAGAGGGCTTTACCGGCTGGTCTTTTGGCATCGGGCTGGGTAGCGCTACCGCGCTGTGGTTGGGCGACGCCTTTATGTGGCTCAATACGCTGGGTGGACCCGACGGCGTGCTGGCGCTACGCATCTGGGTCTATCTGCTGAAATTGGTTTTGGGCGGATTCACCATGCTCCTGCTGCTACGCCGATGGTTCAGCGCGTGGCCGGTGTGCGTTCTGGGAGCGCTCGCCTACAGTTTTTGCGGTTACATGGTCATCAACGGGCAGTGGGATTCTGAGGCTGGCGTGGTGGTGATGTTGCCACTGGTGCTTTGGGCGGTGGTGCGTACGCTGCGCAGCGGCGGCTGGCTGGTGTTGCCGCTGATGGTGGCGTTGGCGCTGGTCTGCGGTTCTTTTTTTGTGTCGCTGGGCGTGTTCCTGGTGATGGCTGGTGCAGCGTTTGTCGCGCTCAGCGACAAACGCTGCACCATGCTCAAAAACTGGCTTCTGCGCATTGCACCTTTGGTCGCCTTGGGATTCTTGTTGGCAGCACCCGCGCTGGCGCCCATGTTGTTGCAATACTTGGACGGCGCGCGTGTCAGTGGCGGACAAAGCCTGTTTGACAAATTGTTGCAGCAAGGCTTGTCGGTGAGCGATGGGCACCTGATCCAGGTGCAACTGTCAAGCCTGCTGGGCAAGGATATTTTTGGCATTGGCAGTGCCTACAAGGGTCATTGGAATTATCTGGAAGGCCCCGGTTTTTACATCGGAGTCATGCCTTTGCTGTTGATCACGCAACTGGCGCGCGGCAACCCGTTTGAACGCAAGGCATTTTGGTGGGGTATGGCAGCGCTGGTTGCTTACATCATGCTGCCGATGTTCCGGCTGGCAGCCATGGGGTTTGCCGCACCCTACTTTCGGGTGTCCACGCTGTGGGTGACATTGATGCTGCTGCTGATGGCTATATTGGCACTGCAACGGGTGCTGCGCGATGGCGTCGATGGCCGCATGCTAGTGTTCAGCGTGCTGGGACTTGCCCTGTTGCTGGCAGGAACGATGCTGGGGCCACTGAGCGAACGAATCTGGGCAGATCATGTATGGAAGCTGGTTGCGCTGGCGCTCTTGAGTGTTGCAGTGCTGACGCTGGCGCAACGCCGCATCCTGCCGCTGCGCACCCTGCCCGCCGCCCTGCTGGCATTGGTGTTGCTGGACGCGCTGCTGGTGGCGCGCCCGTCTTACAGCGAAGGACGCAGCATCGTCACGCCGCAAACCAATGGCTATCTGGACGGCAGCGCGCAAGCCATGCAGGCTATTCGCGCCGCTGACCGCAGCTTCTATCGCATCGAAAAGAGTTACCGCTCCGTGTCACTGGCAGACGCGCTGGCGCAAGACTATCGGGGCGTGGCGTCGTACAGTTTTCACAGCAAATCTGCAGCCGACTTTCATGTGACCATGGGTCTGATTGCGCCACCCGAACAAGCGCCGACATCGAACTACACCAACTGGCTACCCGACCCAGGCGCGCGCTTCATGCTGCATTCACTGCTGGGAGTCAAGTACCTGGTCAGCCGTACTCCGCTGCAATGGCCAGGCTTTGTTCCCGTACAGACCGTTCAAGGTCTGCAGGTCTACCGCAATGACATGGCATTACCGTTGGGCGTGCTGCACACGCGCCAACTGACGCGGGCGCAGTTTGACACGCTGAACCGGTTTGAGCCACAGCGCGCTGATATTTTCAGGGACATTGTGGCCATCAACGCCGTGGTGCTGGACGCACCATTGCCTGGCTATGGCGCGCCGTTTGACCTGGACAACCTGCTCCAGTCCAAAGCCCTGACGCTTGAAGAAAATTACTTCAAACCGGCCCGGGCGCTGCAGCAAACTGGCTTACAGATCACCGCCATGACCAATACCCACCTGGCCGGGGTCATCAACAACGCGAACGCCGGAGTGCTGGTCTTGTCCATGCAGCTGCACAAGGGCTGGCAGGTGCGGGTGGACGACCAGCCAGTGCAACCGATACGCGCCTACGGTGGACTACTGGCGCTGCCGCTCAAAGTGGGCCAACACGAGGTCAAGCTGGACTACCAGTTACCGGGACTACGGGCCGGTTTGTGGCTGGGTCTGACGGGTGGCGCCTTCTGGTTCATGCTGGCTTGGCGGCGGCGATCATCGGGCACCGAGCTCTTAAATTGAAATTTTGGTTGTGAGGATGACCTATGCAATACCTTGAGCACACTGGCAAACTGGACCTTGCCTGCGGTGACAACAAACGCGAAGGATTTTTCGGAATCGACAAATTCCAGACGGCCAGCACAGATGCCGTGGTCGATCTGCTGAAATTTCCATGGCCGATCGCCGACAACAGTGTGGACGAAGTGATTTGTTGCATGTTTTTTGAGCACATCCCCAAGGAATTGCGCCCAAAATTCATGGAAGAGCTTTACCGAGTGATGAAAGTTGGCGCAACGGCCCAAATCATCACGCCGTTGGGCGAGCGGCTTTTTCAAGACTACACCCACGCATGGCCGCCGGTCGTCCCCAGCTCTTACGTGTACTTCAACAAAAAGTGGCGAGAAGAGAACAAGCTCACGCATGGGGCATACGATCTAAAGTGCGATTTTTTATGCACCTTTGGGTATGCGCTCGACCCCGAGGTCGCCTCATGGAAAGCTGATCAGCAGCAATTCGCTCTGAAGTTTCATCAAAATGCGGCCACTGATTTATATGTGACGTGCAAAAAACTCGGCGCCGAATGACGCTTCAATCTGCAGCACATTGCACGGCCGTATCTCATTCGCCAATTTATGAAATACCAGCGTCAAGACATCGTTGCACAAGACTCGCCTGAGCTGGACCTTTCCGTCGTCGTACCGGTGTACCGCTCGGCCGCCACGCTGGCGCTGTTGCTGCAGCGCTTGAGCGCGGTGCTGACACCGCTGTGCCCGCGCTTTGAAGTCATCCTGGTGGACGATGGCAGCGGTGACGACACATGGGCCGAGATCGAACGTTTACGCACGCAATACGGTGTGCATCTGGTCGCCGTGCAGTTGATGCGCAACTACGGCCAGCACAACGCGCTGATGTGCGGTCTGGCGTTGGCGCGTGGGGAGTATGTTCTGACCATGGACGACGACCTGCAGAACCCGCCCGAAGAAATCCCCAAACTGCTGGCGCACATCCGCCAGCATGGGCTTGACCTGGTCTACGGCTGCCCACCCAAGCGCGAACACGCCGGCTGGCGCAACCTGGGCTCCAAGCTGGTGATGCACTTTTATAGATCGGTATTCCGCCATCCAGTGACGCCCTCACCCTTTCGCGTCATGCGCCATCAACTGGCGCACAGCGTGCAGTTCTACGACCTGAACTTCACCTTCCTGGACGGCCTGCTGGCATGGTGCACCAATCGCATCGGTGGCGTAGAGGTCGAACACCACGCTCGGGCACAGGGGCGCTCCGGCTATTCGATCGGCAAGCTGCTGGTGCTGTCGTTGAACCTGTACACCAACTTCTCTTTGATTCCGCTACAACTGGTCAGCGGCCTGGGTTTTGTCACCGCACTATCCGGCTTTGCCGTAGGGCTGTATTACCTGGTGCAATACTTTGCTGCCAACATTGCGGTACCGGGGTTTGCCTCCACCATCATTGCCATTTTGATTCTGGGAGGCGCACAACTGCTGGCGTTGGGTGTCATCGGGGAATACGTCGGTCGCCTGCACCTGAACGTCAATCGCAAGCCGCAATACGTGGTGCGGCACCTTTATCGCGAATTGGACAAGATCGACATCGAAGTCAATGCGCGTGCAGCAACCGAAACACCTCCACATGCTTGACCAGCTACGAACCCCATCGTTGCGAATGCAATGGTCTGAGGCACCCTGGGACAGCCGTGTGTGTGGTTTTCCGGTATTGCAGATAACAAACTTCAAGCTAACTGGCAATGCCGAGCCCAAAGACCTGCGAACGTTTGAGCAGGAACGCGACCACGTCGGTGCAGGCATGGTCAGTTGTCGCCTGCCCCATGACGCCCTTCGGGAATCAATGCTGCTGGAAGACTGCGGATTCCGGTTTATTGAGATGGTCTGCCAGCCAGAGCATGATCTTACGGGGGCTGAGCAAGCGGCTACCAACCAGCAACTGAACATCTCAGAAGCCCATCAGGACGAGCTTGAGGCCCTGTGTGCCATTGCCCAGAGCGCATTCACACACGAACGCTTCAGAATGGACCCCCGACTTGACCCTGCCATCAGCGATAAACGCTACCGCAACTGGGTAGCAAGCAGCCTGCGGCATCCGACCCAGAAGCTTTGGGCAATACATGTTCACGACCAACCCATCGCTTTCTTCATCACCGAACTGCAGGACGACGGCACGTGCTATTGGCACCTGAATGCCGTCGCACCCGCAGCGCAAGGCCAGGGTTTCGGAAAGCAGGCGTGGCAGGGCATGATGCAACTGGCACGCGCTGCGGGCGCACAGCGCATTCGTACCTGCGTTGCGATCAGAAATGAACGGGTCATGAATTTGTATGCCCAGCTTGGATTTAGATTTACCCCGCCGCAAATGACTTTTCATTGGGTCAGGCCATAGTTCAGCCATGCGCCTGACCACGCAATTCTTCCGCTACGCAGCGGTTGGCCTGGCCACCAACGCCCTCGCCTTTCTGGGCTACCTGGCATTGACACAGTTGGGCGTGGGGCCGAAGCTGGCCATGAGCCTGATGTATGCGCTAGGTACTGTTCAAGCCTTTTTGCTCAACAAGCGTTGGTCGTTTGCTTTTGAGGGCAACGCCACCCGAGCCCTAGGCCGCTATGCCAGCGCCTACGCCGCTGGCTATGCATTGAACTGGCTGGGACTGATGCTGCTGGTGGACCACTATGGCCTGCCGCACGCGCCGGTGCAAGCGCTGATGATCGTGCTGGTGGCAATGCTGCTGTTTGCAGCGCAACGTTACTGGGTATTTGTCAGCACGCGAAAACAGGTAATCTGATGAGGTGACCTGCGAAACAAATGCCAAAAATTGCCCTAAAACTCCATATCTGCAAGATCAACTATCGTAACCCCACTTCTGGCCCCGTCAAACCATGGGCATTGACAGGCCACTGCATCAACAATTGCAATCTCGTATGAACATCCCCTTCAACAAACCCTACATGACCGGCAAGGAGCTGTGGTACATCTCGCAGGCGCACGCCAGCGGGCACCTGGCCGGTGACGGGCAGTTCACCAAAAAGTGCAACGCGTGGTTGGAGCAGCGCATTGGCTGCCGCAAGGCGCTGCTGACGCATTCATGCACCGCCGCGCTGGAGATGACGGCGATTCTGGCGGGCATTGGCCCGGGCGACGAGGTCATCATGCCCTCTTACACCTTTGTTTCCACCGCAAATGCGTTTGTGCTGCGCGGCGGGGTGCCGGTGTTTGTCGACATTCGCCCCGACACCCTCAACATCGACGAAACGCGGGTGGAAGCAGCCATCACACCGCGCACCAAGGCCATTGTGGCGGTGCATTACGCCGGGGTCGGCTGCGAGATGGACAGGTTGATGGACATTGCCCGCCGCCACAACCTGCTGGTGATTGAAGACGCCGCGCAAGGCATCATGTCCAGCTACAAGGGCCGCCCGCTGGGCAGCATCGGCCACCTGGCAGCGTTGTCGTTTCACGAAACCAAGAACATCATCGCCGGTGAAGGCGGTGCGCTGCTGGTCAACGACGCGCGCTTTGTCGAGCGCGCCGAGATGGTGCGCGAAAAAGGCACCAACCGTAGCCAGTTCTTTCGCGGCCAGGTGGACAAATACACCTGGGTGGACGTGGGCTCGTCGTACCTGCCTGGTGAGGTGATCGCCGCCTTCTTGTGGGCGCAGATGGAAGAAGCCGACGCCATCACCAAACGCCGGCTTGACCTGTGGAACACCTACCACCAGTGGCTGGCTGGCCCTGAGCAAGCCGGCAAGTTCAGACGCCCGCTGCAGCCGCGCGAATGCACCCACAACGCGCACATGTACTACCTTCTGCTGCCCGACCTGGCGCAGCGCACCCGATTCATTGAGGCGCTGAAGGCGCAGCACATCCAGGCGGTGTTTCACTACATTCCGCTGCATTCGTCGCCGCAGGGCAAACAGGTTGGTCGCACCGTGGGTGACATGACCCACACCGACCAAGCCGGTGAACGGCTGGTGCGTCTGCCGCTGTGGCTGGGGCTGGAAGAGCATCAGGCCAACGTGATTCAGCAGGTGATTGCGGCGGTGTGAAAAAAGGGGGCGCAAAGGTTTTGGGATCGACGAAGGAAATTCGCATGACGGATGACATTGTCATTACAATTAAGCTCGGCCTGTTTCTTGTGAAAGTAGAGTCCCCATGCCAGCCGTTACCACCGCAAAACGCGAAACACTCAATATCCGCATCAAGCCAGAAGTGCGTGACCTGATTGACCAGGCTGCAAAATCGCGCGGAAAAAATCGTACCGACTTTATTCTGGACTCGGCCCGGATCGCTGCTGAAGAAACCTTGCTCGACCAAGTGATCATGACGGTCAGTGCAAAAGCTTTCGAGCAGTTTCAGGCGCGTTTGGACATGCCCCCCAATCCAGGCAAGCGCTTGCGTCAGACCATGCTGACCCCTGCGCCTTGGGATCGCTGATGGAGCTGTCGGCACCTGTGCCGCTGACTGCACATCACGTCACACAAGGATTTTGCTGTGGTGTCGAGAGTCTGGATCAGTGGCTCATGCGCCGTAGCCTCAAAAACCAGCTTCATGGTGCATTGCGAACCTACGTGGTGTGCGACGTTTCGCGGGTTGTCGCCTATTACGCACTGGCCTCTGGCGCCGTCACAACCGTGCAGGCGGTCGGTCGTTTTCGGCGCAATATGCCAGACCCCATTCCTGTGGTGATTTTGGGGCGCTTGGCTGTTGACAAAGATTTTCAAGGACTTGGCGTGGCGCGCGCGTTGGTGAGAGACGCGGGGTTGCGCGTCATGCAGGCAGCTGATGCAATTGGTATTCGCGGGATGACGGTCCATGCGCTCTCGGATGTGGCACAACTTTTTTACGAAAAGGTTGGCTTCGAACCGTCACCCTTGGAGCCCCGTCTGCTGATGATGACCTTGGCTGACTTGAAGGCGGCCA
>Ga0172376_10006196_pt1 | contig 13079 bp, 9 predicted proteins | sample Lak35m_FD_121114 | JGI IMG/M metagenome (GOLD analysis project Ga0172376, IMG submission 121114) | Freshwater microbial communities from Kabuno Bay, South-Kivu, Congo - kab_092012_35m | ecosystem: Environmental > Aquatic > Freshwater > Lake | place: Democratic Republic of the Congo: South-Kivu...
AGTAAAATCTGATACAGGGATAGTAACAGAATGCTGATTTGATTCTGTTTCAAAAACAGGTTTTCCATCTTGAGAAAAAACAGAAAGCTTGTGTATCGTATTCAAAGAATGCGTAATTCTAATATCTACAAAATTAGTAGGATTAGGATATATTTGAAGGGAATTCTGGTCTTCCGTAACACATACAACTTTAGTGAAATTTGATCCAAAATTTGTCGCTTCATCAACAACACTTAGAACCTTTAATCCTCTTGAATCGGTCAAAATAAAATGACCATTTTTTGTGTTAGAATATATCCCGTTTTGACTTCTGTCAATTATTGAAAATGTATGGCAATTTTCAGTTAAACAGACCGAAGATTTAATTGGATTTTGAGTAGCAGAAAATAAATATGGTCCACCCGAGTAAAGTACAGAATCTTTTGAATCTTGAATGATCCAACGAGTATCATTGCCATGTAAATCAGGTTGGAAATCTACCGTATATTTTTGACTAAAATTAGCTACTTCAAAATACGAATTGTGCATGTTGTTTTGTAAATTATCACCAACCAAAATCGAGTTTGAAAACAACCTTACTGAAAACTTATATGTGCCGTCAATTAATCTCAAACTAGGAAGAGCAATTGTATCTACTTGGTAATTTGAAATGCTTCCTTTCCAATCAATACATCCTTCATGTTTATCGTTTAAATAATAGCAAATTTTTGCCTGTTTTAATGGTAATAACCCAGCAGATGAAAGATATATTTTTGGCGTAACCATACTTGAACAAAACCGAGATTTTAAATTAGAACTTGCGAAAAATAAAAAAGGATCCGTGAATAAGTTTTTAGCGGATTCTTGAGATTTAAACACCCCGTTACACGATTTTTTACCGGATTTGATAGGGTCTAACCAATACATTAATTGCTTGGATGAGTCGATTCGATCATTCCATGCATAATTAAACATTCCGTAATAATCAGTTTGAAATTGCGAATTACATCTAGAATCACCCCCATGGAGTTGTCCAATTACCCTATGAAACTCATCAAATAAGGGAGCACCTGAAGAAGCGCTTTGCGTAATCCCATACTCCCAAAAAGTTCTCCAATGATTTAAGGGTAAACCATGTTCATAATAGTCGATAACCAATGAATCAGAATCTAAGGAAATTTTCTTAAAATCACCTAATGGATGATGGATAGAAACACCCATTTTAGGATTAAAGTTTGAAGCATCCCAACCACTGTAAAACACGTCCCAATCTTCATTTGGAAAACGAGTTAATTCACATAACATAAAATCCGTATTTACATCTCTCGCTTTTAAAATAGAACCTGAAATTGATTGATTCAATCTCACTAAAGAATCCGAAATATGTTCTACCGAAGAAAAACTATTTAAAGGATATTCCCAATTGAAACGAAAGACCCATTTTGAAGGATCTTCACCACAATGGGCAGCAGTTAGTAAATATGGTTTAATAGGACCATTGGTAGTTGATAACATCGTTCCTGTACATACACCTCCCGCTGCATTTAAAATCAAAACAACCGCTTTTTTTTGTAATTCAAATCCATTTGAAAATTCACTATTCACATCAATATTGCAAGAAGTAAAAGAAGAAAAAGCACCAGATTTTAAAGATCGAAATCCATGAATTACTTGTTCTAAATACACCATCGAAGTTCCCTTATTTTTGGTTGGTTCAACTAACTCAATTACTACATTATCGTCAAACAATAAATCGGTAGAATAAGAAGATAATGATGTGAAAAATGATGTGTTAATAGGTCCTATAAAATCAGTAGAATTTTTAGAAATAATATAAAAATAAGAGCCCTTTAGAAGCTTTACTTTAGAAAAAATTAGGCTTAAAGAAATGGCATTTTTACTTTCGATACCAACGTGATATACCCATTCATTGTTGCTATTTTGATATGGAATCACCTCATCAAAAATTGAACGATTGACTTCGATCGGTGTACCGTATTTATAAATTTTTTCTCTTGATTTCGATTCAAAATCGATACTTTTTTGGACTTCGATTTGATTGTCAATGTATGGTAAAACGAAACATTGAATTGTAGTTCTCTTTTTTGAAGTTAAATAATTTGGTAGAGAATCTAAAGGACTGCTGAAGGAAAAAAACGGCAAAAATAGAAGACAAAAAAAAGCAACTCGAAAATAAAAACTCGATTTATTACAGTATAAAAAAATTAAATTAAACGAGCACATAGTATTAAACATCTCCCTTATTTGATAGCATAATTGCTACTGATTTAGTAGAACTAAAATGGGCTAATAAAATAATAATAATAACGGTAAATGGGACACTTAAAACCATCCCAACTACACCCCAAAAAGCACCCCAAATTGAGAGCGAAACTAAAGCTACAAGTGGACTAATATTTAAAGAATTTCCTAGTAATTTAGGTTCTAAAAAATTCCCAATTACTAATTGAATAGCACTCAAAAAAAGTAATAAATAAATCGAAATTTGAAAGTTTTCGAATTGAATTAATGCAAAAAAAGAAGGTAAAATAACAGCCAAAAAAGGACCAACTACCGGAATGAAATTAAAAATAAAAATACAAATTGCCCATAAAAAAGGTGAATCAATTTGATAAAAATAAAGTAAAATAAAACATAATAAAGATGACAAAAAACTAATAAATGATTTTAAGCCAATGTAGTTTGTAATGGACTTTTGAATGTTTTTAAATAACATTTCTGTCTCAATTCTTTTCTGTTCATCCGAGAAAACTAAGCGCATTTTTTTCTTAAAATTAGACTCCTCTAAGAAGAAAAAAAGCACATAAAATAACACAATAATTAAACTTCCAAACGTACTTGTTATGGAATTAATTATGGTGTTTATGTGATTTGAAAAGTCGAATTTATTTATACTCTCTTCTATTTGAGTAGAAAAATTTAAGTCAAATATATGTTCAATTTTAAGTATCATACGTTCTAAATTTCCTTGGTATTTTTCTAAAGAATGGATAAAATCATATCCGCTTGAATAGATTGAGTTGATTAAAAATCCCAATAAATAAAACATGAAAAAAGCTGAAAATAAATTCTTACACCATGAAGGAATTTTTGTTTTTATAACTGTGTTTTTATCTAAAAATCTTCGGATAGCACCAATTAAAAAATACAATAAAAGTGAAAAAATCAAAGGAATAAAGATAGATTTTCCAATAAATAAAATGAAACCAACTCCGATAAGCAGTAAGATCGTATTTGAATAAGATGTACTCTTCATTGATTTATCTAAATAATTTTACTACAAACCAGAAATCAATTATTCACCTCATCTTCAATAAATAACATGAATATTCCTATTAATTTAAACCGATTGTATCTTTTATACGAAAAAGAAAAAAAAGAGTTTCTATTTTTACATCCAATCAATGACAAAAAATATGAAATATATACAACCAACCCAATTACCAACTCCAAAAGGACATTACACACCCGCAATCGTTCATAATCAAATTGTATACGTATCAGGTCAACTTCCTATCAAACAAGATGGTAGTATAGAATTGGGAAATATAGAAGCACAAACTGAATTATGTATGAAAAACATACAACTAATTCTTGAATCAGCAGGTAGTTCCTTGTCCCACTCACTTAAATTCACAGTTTACACAAGTAATATTGATCTATGGGATAGAATCAATGCAATCTATGCTCAATGTTTAGGCGACCATAAACCCTCTCGAGTGGTTGTACCTTGTGCTCCCTTACATTATGGGTGTTCAGTAGAAATTGAATGTATCGCAGCAGTAATAATTTAATAGCGATTCGTAAATTCTAACTTATACACATCTGGTAATTCAGAATCATCAAACATGGATATGTTTAAATCTTTGATATATCCGTTTTCAATTCCATAAACCCATCCGTGAATACCGAACTTTTTACCATTCTTCCAAGCGCCCTGAACAATGGATGTTTTTGCTAAATCCTTGACTTGCTCAATCACATTGATTTCTACAAAACGATCAAAACGTTCTTTTTCATTCTCAATCGCATTTAATTCTTCTTGATTCAATCGATAGACGTCTTTGATATGACGAATCCAATTGTCAATAATGCCAATATGCGCATTTTTCATTGCAGTTTGAACCCCTCCACAACCATAATGACCACAAACAATCACATGCTTTACTTCAAGTACATTGATCGCATAATCTAGCACACTTAACATGTTCATATCAGAGTGAATCACCATATTGGCAATGTTTCTATGTACAAACACTTCACCTGGTTGTGCTCCAATAATTTCATTTGCAGGCACTCTTGAATCAGCACACCCAATCCATAACAAAGGTGGCTTTTGACCCTTTGATAAGTTTTCGAAAAATTCAGGGTCAATTTCCAACTGTTTTGCAACCCATCGTTTGTTATTTTCTAGCAAATTAGTATATAGCTTATCCATAATTTAATGTGTATTTGAGGGTATAATTTTTTTAATTCTAATTCTTTTTACTTCAATGTTCTTATTGGGAGCTGAAAAAAAGATATACTCATTGATCAACTCCAAAATATCAAAATCAAGCTCTTGAGTATTGGAACCATCGATTACAAGCAACGAATCGTTTGGAATTTTCTTTAATGTTTTAGCAATGTTCGCTTTGTTTAAAAAAGAGACTTCTTCTGATAAACGAATAATGTATTTGTCTTTGTTTTCAGAAATATCAAACGTTTTCTCAACGCGACATTTGTTTCTAAACTTCTTTCTAAGAATAAAGAAAATCGCCACTGCCATTCCAATTGCAATACCTTTTAATAAATCCGTTAACAATACACTTATAATCGTCACAACAAAAGGAAGAAATTGTTCCATACCCAATAAAAACATCCGTTTATAGAGCCCAAGCTTAGATAACTTATATCCCACTAGAATTAAAATAGTGGCCAATGATGCCAAAGGGATTAAATTCAATATAGAAGGAATTAAAACAGCACACACAATTAAGATGACACCGTGTAAAATAGCAGATAATTTAGATTCAGCTCCAGCAGAAATGTTAGCAGAACTTCGAACGATTACTTGAGTAACTGGTAATCCTCCAATTAAACCTGAAAGTGTGTTACCTACACCTTGTGCAATCAACTCCCGGCTACTGTTCGTCCGTTTTTTCTTTACATCCATTTTATCCGTTGCTTCCACACTTAACAATGACTCTAAACTTGCAACAATGAAAATCACAATTGCCACTTTGTACACCTCAAGTGACATTAACTTCGAAAAGTCCGGAAAATAAAAAAGAGACGAAATAGCACCCAACGAAGAAATAGATGGTAACTGCACCAAATGCTGCGACTTTAAATGAAGTGATGAATCGAAAATATAAAAAAGTTGATTGGTTAAAATACCAACTACTACTACAATCAAGGCACTTGGAACAATCTTCGTGAATTTGGAATTTTTAATTTTATCCCATTCAAATAAAAGCAAAATACCAAGAGATATGATACTAATCACAATTGCACCAAGACTAATTTTAGAAAGTGCAAACAAAATTTCAGAAAATGTATTATGACCATCTCTTTGCAAAAAGGATTCATCCCCCATAAAATCGGCGTCATAACCCACTGCATGAGGCACTTCTTTCAATATCAATGTGATACCAATTGCTGCTAACATCCCTTTAATCACAGAGGATGCAAAGAAGTTACTTAATATACCAAACCCTAAACTACCAGCAATCACTTGTAAAATACCAGCGATCACAACTGCTGTTAAGAAAGCTTCATAACTTCCTAATGTTGAAATTGCACTTAATACAATGGTAATTAATCCAGCTGCAGGACCTGATACACCTAACCTTGAATTACTAATAGCACCAACAACAATGCCACCTATTGCACCCGCAATAATTCCAGTAAACAATTTGGTTTCGTCACCAGTAGAAGCATAAGCAACACCTAAGCATAAAGGTAATGCAACAAAAAAAACTACAAAACTTGCAGGAAGATCTTCCTTCCAATTCTTAAATATAGAAAACATAAATAAATGAAATAGTGAAAAATTAGTACACTCCATTTTGGAGTAAAAATTAAATCAAACCTATTTATTTATTGGAGGGGGTGTAAAACAACCCAAAATTGGAGATGCATATGAACTCCCTTTATACTGTCGGAGGGAACGCATTGAAAAAACAGAAGAAACACCTTGAAACTTAAGAAAAGTAAAAAAGTTCAAATGATTCGATAAAATTTGAACACTTTCAATACTTGTCTCATTCTCGCTTTCACTCTCACTTTCTGACTCAGATTCTGACTCATCGGATAAAATACAATCTTTAGAAGTATCAAATTTTGAATTACTTATCGCGGCAAAAACGCACGACATTCTTGTAAAGCTAATAGCTAACAATAATACCAAGAAAAATAACTGTTTAATTTGATTCATAATCATAGTGACTACCAAGATAACAAATATAAAGATAGATATTAAATGATTTAATGATTTGAATTAAAAGTTTTAATGAAACTAAACAGATAGAGATAATTAATTAAACATTAAATTTGGAGCATGAAATTGATAATCGCACGTTTATTAAGTGTATTTACAGCATGTACATTGCTATTTATATTATTCATCAATGTGTTTTCATTAAATGCATCATCGATTCCATCTAATAAAAAGATTCATTTTCAAAAACATCAAGTATCTGAAAATATTACCAATTTCTTTGAGGACATAGAAGAAGATGAGGAAGATATTCAAGACCTTGATTTTGTTATTGATAATAATTCATTTCAACAGTTCGATAGTCAAGGTTTTTTTATACTGAAGGAATCAAAAACTAACTTACTTAGTAATCGTAATAATTCAACAACCTCAATTCCTAAATGGTTGTTTGTAAGACATATATTACTGTGATTAAATCCTTTAATGTGAGCTGAAATTCACGTTTAATGATTTTAATAAATAATCCTACTCATTCACAGTTATTACTATGGAAACTAAAGAAGAGACGTTTAATCTAACGTCTACTATTCAACAAATAAAAAAATATTTACCAACGCAAGGACCTTTAAAAGATTATGTTTTTTTAAACTCATTGCAAAGCTTTCAAGATGAATCTTTTCACGAAGCTCTAAAACGTTCTTCTGAAATATTCGGATACAAAACTTACCTTGATATTAATGAATTTAGAGATGCTTTTAAAAAAGGAACTATAAGAAAAGAAATTCTTGATAAATTTATTATTGAACAAAAGGGGGGAGAAAATTATAAAGATTGGTATCATAGACTTACAGAAAAAAACTACGATGTTCGAATAGAAGCTAGGGTTGGAGAATTACGAAAAAAATGGAAGAAATTTTTAAAAATTGATATCGATAATTTAGTACATCTTAACCTTTTTCGAATTATTGGAGCGTATTTAGATCAAGGAATTTCAATTTGGAATTTTCCTTCCACAAAAAAAGGACTACGAAACGCATTAATAGATCTAGAAAAAAATAGTTTTACCAGTTTTTTTAAAACAGAAAAAGCTAAATTGCTATTATTCGATCGTACAATTCAAGTTGTTGATCTTCTCAAACTGATTGTTGGTAAGGAATCCTATTTTTTTAATTATTTATTTGACCAACAATTTGCGCATCCTGGTTGGTCGGGAATGGTAGCATATTTAGAAACAAATCCGCATGTATTATTAGATAAAAGCTCTATTTCTTTAGAAGATTTTATCTTCCTAGAATTATTACTAGAAATAGACACTCTAGAAGATTTGTATAAAAACAAATGGGCTCCCTTAGGAACGCTTTCAAAAATAGATGCCAAAAACCTATTTGCTCCCACTAAGGACGTAGAAATATGCGAATTGTTAAAAATTTGGCAAGAGGCATATGAATGGTCTTATTACGACGAAGTACTTGCTTATATTTCACAGCAATCCGTGAGCGAAAAAGTAAATAATACTTCATTTCAAGCATTGTTTTGTATTGATGACCGTGAATGTTCTTTTAGACGATACATTGAACAAGTAGATCCCCATTCTTCAACTTATGGAACAGCAGGGTTTTTCAATATCGAATTTTACTATCAACCTGATGGCGCAAAATTCTTGTCAAAACTATGTCCCGCACCTCTTACACCTAGATATTTAGTTTTAGAAAAATCACACCATTACAAACATAAAAAAGAAGTGGGTTTTTCAAGTAAAACTCATGGTTTGTTGGTTGGCTGGTTTTTATCTCAAACACTTGGGTTTTGGGCAGCATTTAAGTTATTAAAATATGTGTTTAAACCAAGTTATGGCAATACAACCGTAAGCTCTTTCCAACACATGAGTCCTACTTCAAGTTTAGTGTATGAATACAACGAAGCAAATAGTTCTTCACATGGATTAACCATTGGGTACACCGTTGATGAAATGGCAAATCGGATGGAAGGCTTATTAAAAAGTATAGGTCTAACCTCCAACTTTGCTTCAATAGTTTACATCATCGGGCATGGATCAACAAGTGCAAATAACGCGTACTATTCTACCATGGATTGTGGAGCTTGTTCATGTAAACCTGGATCTGTAAATGCACGCTTAGCAGCTTTAATGCTAAACAGAGAAGATGTTCGAAAAAACTTAGAAACAAGAGGGCTAATTATTCCAAAAAACACTCAATTTTTAGGAGGACTTCACGATACTGCTCAAGATGAAATCATATTTTACGATTTAAAAATACTCACAGAAGAAAACCACGTACTTCATTTAAAAAATCAAGAGGTATTCAACAGAGCATTGTTACTAAACGCAAAAGAACGTTCAAGAAGATTTATGTCAATTGACAGTAATAAATCTCTCGAAAAAATTCATTCTTCCATAAAAAGCAGGACATTTTCCTTGTTTGAGCCTAGACCAGAATTAGATCACGCCACAAACACATTATGTATTGTAGGAAGAAGAGAAATTACGAAAAATCTGTTTTTAGATCGCAGGGCATTTTTAAATTCATACGATTATGCACAAGACCCTGATGGCAATTACTTGATCACCATTTTAAAAGCTGTGACACCAGTTTGTGGAGGGATTAACTTGGCGTATTACTTTTCAAAAGTAGACAACCAAAAATTTGGCTCAGGATCAAAATTACCACACAACATTGTGGGTTTATTTGGAGTAGCCAATGGAATTGAAGGAGACTTGCGACCTGGACTTCCTAAACAAATGATAGAAGTTCATGATGCTATGCGGTTAATGTGTATTGTAGAACATTATCCTGATGTTGTTAAAAAAGTACTTCTCTCACATGAAGCTACCTATGAATGGTATAAAAATGATTGGATAAAATTAGTGGTATTACATCCTGAAACGAAAGAATTATGTGTATTTGATAAGGATAAGTTTAAAAACTATACTCCTATTAAAAATCATTTAAAATCAACACATAATCTTCAAGAATTAGTGGAAACAAGTCACGATAATATACCCATTTATAAAATTGTATAAACTATGGAATTATTACTTCAATTATTTTTGGTGATTCCCTTTATAGGTTATGTAATTAGCTTATTTATAGCGCCAAAATTAGAAAAAACAATTTCAAAAATTGCTTTTGGAACACTAAGCATCCAATTAGGATTTGTGGTGATTTTTACACTATTTTGGCTATTTAACAGAATAACTACAATAAATTTAAAAGAGTTTTCAATATACAAATCCGAAGACTACGATTTCTTTATTGATTTATATTTTGACAAAGTATCAGCGGTATTCTTGTTATTAGGCGCCTTTTTAACTTTTCTAATTACCTATTATAGTAGATTTTATTTACATAGAGAAAAAGGTTTTAAACGATTCTTTACCACGATATTATTGTTTTACTTAGGGTTCAATATCATCATATTAGCTGGGAATTTTGAAACGTTATTTATAGGTTGGGAATTTCTAGGAATTTCATCCTTTCTTTTAATCGCTTTCTATAGAGATAGGTATTTACCTGTAAAAAATGCTGTAAAAATATTCTCCCTATATAGAATTGGTGATATTGGATTAATATTAGCAATGTGGCTAAGTCATCATTTATTTCACGAAAATGTGACTTTCGGGAAAATGCATAACTACGAATTAGTACACCATTTATTACAAAAACATAGTTGGGAAGGGTTTGTAATTTCTTTGGTGATACTCATTGCAGCGTTAGTAAAATCAGCACAATTACCATTTTCATCTTGGTTACCAAGAGCAATGGAAGGCCCCACTCCTTCAAGTGCAATTTTTTACGGATCACTTTCTGTACATATCGGTGCGTTTTTACTTTTGAGAACACATCCATTCTGGGAGCATCAACCTTCTATTCGAATCATCATAGGAATATTAGGGGTTTTCACATGTATTCTTACAAGTTTGATGGCGCGTGTTCAAACTTCTGTAAAAAGTCAAATTGCCTACTCTTCTATTGCTCAAATCGGGTTAATCTTTTTAGAAATAGTTGCAGGTTTTGATAATTTAGCTTTACTTCATATCACAGGAAACGCCTTATTGAGAACCTATCAATTATTGGTGTCTCCTTCAATAGCAAGTTACAGAATTAAAGAGCAACTATATCATTACACACCAAGAGAAAGAACAATTGAAGATAGTTTTCCTAAAAGGCTTGAGTATTCCTTCTACATTTTAAGTCTAAAAGAATGGAATTTGGAAACGATCATTTATCAAATTTTCTTACGTCCTTTAAAAAAACTCTCATTAAAAATAAAATTTCTACATGGGAATGCGATTTTGTACGTCTTTATCCTGTTATTTATTTCTGGTATAATATTGATAATCAAAAAGTCAAACATACCTATTACAATATTAAATTTTCTTCCTGGTTTTTATGCATTCATAGGATTACTTATGGTCATAAAAGCATTTACAGAACGTAGAAAAGTTATTTTGAGTTGGTTCATGGTAATGATGAATCATTTTTGGATTGCTATTGCAATAGGAATCAATGATTCTGTGAAAATATCCACATTATCAATGTATTTATTGGGGGTTATATTATCCGGAATTATTGGATACTTCGTCATTCTTTCTTTACGAAAAAAAGAGAATAAAATTACACTTGCACGATTTCAAGGGCATTCATTTGAGTACCCTCGAACTGCATTTATTTTCCTGCTTGCTTGCTTAGGAATGGCTGGATTTCCAATAACTCCAACTATGATTGGAGAAGATCTAATTTTCTCTTCTGTCAGAGAAGATCAATTTTTTCTAGCACTTTTCTTATCTATAAGCTTAATTATAGATGGATTAGCATTAGTTAGAATATATGCAAGATTATTTTTAGGTCCTCACGTAAAAACCTATCATTCTATTGCTCACAAATCAAGTTAAAACATATTAATTTAAAAAATAAGTAAAATGAAAACAGAAAATAAAATAGTTGCTCCAAAAGATGGGCTACAAGGTTTAAAAGAGAACTTTACATCAGATGCTTTATCTGGTTTTTTGGTCTTCTTACTTGCATTGCCTTTAAGTTTAGGGATTGCAAAAGCAAGTGATTTTCCAGCAATTTATGGATTGATAACAGCAATGGTTGGTGGGATTCTAGTAAGTCTCTTAGCAGGATCAAAACTTACGATTAAAGGTCCTGCTGCTGGATTAATAGTAATTGTTGCTGGATCTGTAACTGATTTTGGTGGTGGTGAAAAAGGATGGCAAATGGCTTTAGGAGCAATTGTAATAGCCGGATTCATTCAAGTCATATTAGGAATGCTAAAACTAGGGAAATTAGGCGATTTTTTTCCGCTTTCTGCGGTACATGGAATGCTTTCAGCGATAGGAATTATTATATTTAGTAAACAAATTCACCTACTAGCAGGAATAAATCCTATGACAGCTGAAGGAAAATCAATGGTTGAGCCTCTTGAGCTTTTAGAGCTAATTCCTTCTACATTGGCACATTTTTTTATACACAAAGAGGTTGCTATTATCGGTTTAATTAGTCTAGGAATTGTGTTTGGTTGGCCGATGATTAAAGGAGGATTTCTTAAAAAAATTCCGGCTCCATTAGTTGTATTAATTGTTGCAATTCCTTTAGCAAGACTAATGGGAGTTCACAATGTGCCAGAACATACTGAAAACGGAATTCTAGTTAAAGGATTCAATCCTTTAGTGAGTTTTGATAAAGGCTTTTTTGATATTATAGGAGTTAAAGTAAGCTTTGCAGGAATAAATCAAATCGGAACATTTATTAAATACGTAATCATGTTTGCATTGGTAGGGAGTTTAGAAGCTTTACTGACTGATAAAGCTATAGATATGATAGACCCCTACAAACGTAAATCAAATACAAATAAAGACTTAATTGCGGTTGGTGTAGGAAATATAATTGCTGGTATATTAGGTGGTTTACCAATGATAAGTGAAGTTGCTAGATCATCTGCTAATGTAGCTAACGGAGGAAAAACGAGATGGGCCAATTTCTTTCATGGAGTATTTATTCTCTTATTCTTAATTTTTGCTGTATCCTTTAGTAATTACATACCAAATGCAGCCCTTGCAGCTATGCTTATAGGGGTAGGTTACAAACTAGCGCACCCGAAAGAATTTGGACACATGGCAAAAATAGGATTGGAACAAATTGCTATTTTTATAGTTACCATACTTGTTACACTGGCTTCTGATTTATTGATTGGAATTGGTGCAGGAATTGTATTTAAACTGTGTATCCATTTGTATCACGGTTCGCCGTTAAAACATTTATTCAACGCAAAAACTGTTGTTGAAGGAAACACGATTATTGTAAAAGGTTGTGCCGTATTTAGTAATTATGTTGGTGTTAAAAAAGCAATTGATCTTTTTCAAAGAAGTGAACATGTTATATTTGATGTAAGCACTTGTAAGTTAGTAGATCATACTGTTATCGAAAACCTACATCACATCAAAGAAGATTTTGAAGATGAGGGTGGTGTTTTTGAAATCAAAGGATTAGAAGAATTTAAACCAGTTTCTAAATCTAAACATCAATTTTCAGCTGTAAGAAAACAATAAACAGCTAGCAATGAAATATTTATTTTTAATCTTGAGTTTTTTACTAGTTTACAATACCAGCTATGCTCAAAAAATAATTTCCAATCA
>Ga0172376_10006200_pt1 | contig 13075 bp, 9 predicted proteins | sample Lak35m_FD_121114 | JGI IMG/M metagenome (GOLD analysis project Ga0172376, IMG submission 121114) | Freshwater microbial communities from Kabuno Bay, South-Kivu, Congo - kab_092012_35m | ecosystem: Environmental > Aquatic > Freshwater > Lake | place: Democratic Republic of the Congo: South-Kivu...
CCTGAAAAATCCCGCGATCGGTAGCCTGCGTTTTGATTCAGTCAGTCGTAATCTCAACAACAGTAAGGACAAAATCGAGGAAGAATACGATCTGGTATTGATCAATGGCGACAGCATCGCCGTGCTGGAAGTCAAGGCCAAGGCGCATGTCAAGGATCTGGAATTGATGGTGACACGGAAAATGCCTCATTTCCCTTTGCTGTTCAGGGAGTTCAGCCACTATCGCCGCTATGCAGGCATTGCCACTCTGACGACCAATGATGCCCTGATCGCCAAAGCCCGCGAACTGGGCCTTTATCTGTTGACCCAGCAAGGCGATCATCAGGTCGTGGTGCAGGAAGGCCGCAAAATCGATTGACCGTTCCTGTTGGGATGATGAACAAGCCCGCTTGTTGCGTGCCGGGCTTGTTTTCTCAATTGGATATTGAACATATCGCCGACGAGATAGAAGACGTGGGAAAAAGCGAACAGCGTGAACTCACTCATCGGAAGAAAGCAGTGGGTTGGGGTGACGGGCCTCGTAGCCCCGAGCAGCGAAGCGAAAGCGGGGAAACCACGGTTCGTAACCAGACCACCCGGTCGTCGGCGATGAAAAACTGATGTTATCTGCCCTGGTTCGTTTTTCGCTGGAACGGCGCGGCCTGGTCATCGCCCTGGCCGTGTTGTTACTGTGCTACGGCAGTCTGGGTCTGTGGCAGGCCGGTCTCGATATTTTTCCCGAATTTTCCGCTCCCCGGGTGATCGTGCAGACCGAGGCCCCCGGTCTCACCCCCGAACAAACCGAAATCCAGGTGACATTGCCCATCGAGCGGCAACTGGCCGGGCTGATGGCACTGGACAGCCTGCGTTCCGAGTCGATACAGGGGCTTTCGGTGGTCACCGCCGTATTTGCACCGGGGCATTCCATTCACACTCACCGGCTGAGCACGGCAGAACGGCTGGCAGCCGTGGCCGCCACATTGCCCACTGGCGTTGGCCCGCCGGTCATCGTGCCCTTGTCGTCTTCCTCGGCCACGGTGCTGACCCTGGGCTTGCAGGCCGGGCAGCATGATCTGATGGCCCTGCGTGATCTGGTGGACTGGACCCTCGTGCCCCGGCTGCTGGCCGTTCCGGGCGTGGCCGATGTCAATGTCTTCGGCGGTGCCATTCGCCAACTGCAAATCCAGCCCGACCCCGCCCGCCTGCTGCGGCATGGTTTGAGTCTCGACGAGGTGGTCACGGCAGCCAGACGGGCCAGTGGACTGGCCGGCTCCGGTTTTGTCGAAGAGGGTAATCAACGCATCGGAGTCACCCTTTCCGGCCTGCCTCACCAGGCCGCCCTGCTGCAAGACATCATCCTGCGCCGGGAAAACGGCCTGAACCTGACCCTCAAGGACGTGGCGACCGTGGTCGAAGCAGCCAAACCGGCCACGGGTGCTGCCGCCATCGACGCGGAAACCGGTATCGTGTTGATGGTGATCGGCCAGTATGGCGCGAACACGCTGAACCTGTCCCGTGAGGTCGAACGGGTGCTGGCCACATTCCAGTCCGGTGCCGAGCGGCAAGGTCTGCGCGTCTACCCGCACCTGTTCAGGCCGGCCGATTACATCGAACGTTCGATCCGGCATCTGGGCAGTCATCTGCTGATCGGTGCCGCCCTGGTCATGCTGGTGCTGACGGTTTTTCTGCACGATATCCGCACCGCCTTCATTTCCGGGCTGGCGATTCCCCTGTCCCTGCTGGCGGCCGTGATCGCCTTGCTGGTGTTTGGTACGTCCCTGAATATCATGCTGCTGGGCGGGCTGGCCGTTGCCCTGGGAGAAGTCGTGGACGATGCCATCATCGACACCGAGAACATCGACCGCCGCCTGCGGGAAAACCGCCTGCGGGCCACGCCCCGGTCGAGCTTTCGGGTGGTATTGGAGGCTTCGCTGGAAGTGAGGCGTTCGGTGGTGTATGCCACGTTCATCGTGGCACTGGTGTTTGTGCCGCTTTTGACGCTGGATGGCGTGGCCGGTCGGTTGTTTGCCCCGCTGGGCCGGGCCTACATCCTGTCGATCCTGATGTCGCTGCTGGTGGCCCTGACCGTGACCCCGGCCCTGTGTTACACCCTGCTGCACCAGCCAGCGAGGCAGCGCACTCCGCCCCTGATTGCCTGGCTGCAACCGCGTTACCGGGCGGTGCTGGCCCGGTTGATGCCTTATCCGGGCCGGTTGCTGGGCGGCAGTATCGTGTTGCTGGGGCTGACCCTGGCCATTCTGCCCGGACTGGGGGGAGAATTTCTGCCCAAACTGCGGGAGGGGCATTACATCGTCCACACCAGCAGCCTGCCGGGTACGGCCCTGGCGGAATCATTGCGGATCGGCGGCCAGATCACCCGCCAACTGCGTAGCCTGCCGGCGGTGGAATCGGTCTCGCAATGGGCCGGGCGGGCCGAACGGGGAGCCGACACCTACGGTAGCCACTACAGCGAATACGAAGTACGGCTAAAGCCCCTGAGCGGAGCCGGACAACAGCAGGTACTCGACCGTCTGCGGCAGATACTGGACGGGGTTCCCGGCATCCGTTACGAGATCAATACCTTCCTGACTGAACGCATCGACGAAACCCTGTCCGGGTACACTGCCCCGGTGGTGGTCAACCTGTACGGCCCGGACTTGTCTGCCCTGGATCACCTGGCCGGGCAACTGGCCGCACAAATCCGCCGCCTGCCGGGCGCGAGCGAGGTACAACTGCGCTCACCCCCCGGTCAGCCGCTGCTGGCTGTCCGCATCGTTCCGGAAAAACTCAACCACTACGGCCTGCGGCCACAGGATGTAGCCGATGCCCTACAAACCGGCCTGCAAGGGCAGGTTAGCGGCAACTACTACTACGAAAACCGCACCTATTCAATGGCGGTTATTTTGCCGCCGGGCGAACGCCGACTCGACAAGGTGGGACAGATTCCCCTCAAAACCCCGGAGCAACAGATCATCCGCCTGGATCAGGTTGCTTCACTACAGGTAACGGAAGGGCGTTACAACATCCTGCACCGGGGCGGCCAGCGGGTCCAAACCGTGACAGCGCAGGTAGACGGGCGTGACCTGGCCGGTTTTGTGGACGCACTGGAACACCTGATCCGGCAGGAAATGCACTTTCCGGCGGAGGTGTATCCCGAACTGACCGGTGCGGCGGTTGAACAGGGCAAGGTCAGGTATCGTCTGATCCTGCACGCCAGCCTGGCCGGTGTGGGTGTATTGCTGCTGATCTACCTGGCTCTCGGCAGCCTGCGCCTGACCGCGCTCACCCTGCTCAACCTGCCCTTTGCCCTGATCGGCGGGGTGGTCGCTGCCCTGGCTACCGGCGGAGTGTTGTCGGTGGGTACGCTGGTGGGCTTCATCACCCTGTTTGGCATTACGGTGAGGAACGCCATCATGCTGATCTCCCACTACCGGCATCTGGTCAGCGACGAGCGACGCGACTGGAACCTGAACACTGCCCTCACCGGGGCAGCCGAACGGCTGCCCTCCATCCTGATGACTGCCCTGGTCACCGCCCTGGCCCTGCTTCCCATCGCCCTCGACAGCGATAATGCCGGCCTGGAAATCATGGGCCCCATGGCCGCCATCATCCTGGGCGGCCTGGTGTCATCTACCGTTCTCAATCTGCTCCTGCTACCGGCCCTGTTGTTGCGGTTTGGCAGGATTGCCGCGAGAAATGGCCTTGATCATCCTTCAGCCCAAAAATGAACGCCTGCAACTGGCCCGTCTGGCTGCATGAGCAGGTGGTCAGACCTAGCGGATACGCATCCCCGGTGTGGCACCGGTATCGGGGAACAGCACGAACGGCCCGTTACGCTCATCACTGGCGGCCAGCACCATGCCTTCCGACACACCAAATTTCATTTTGCGGGGAGCCAGATTGGCTACCATGACCAAGTGTTTGCCTTCCAGGCGGGCCGGGTCGTATGCCGATTTGATGCCGGCCAGCACGGTGCGGGTTTCTGCGCCCAGATCCAGGGTGAGTCGCAGTAATTTGTCAGCCCCCTCCACCGCTTCGGCCTGACTGACCCGGGCCACCCGCAGATCGATTTTGGCGAAATCGTCAAAGCTGATGGTATCGGCAATGGGTTCGTGCAAGCCCACCGGCAGGGCCGGGGCTGTCGTTACCGCCGGTTCCAGATTTTGCCGGTTGGCAGCGACCAGGGCTTCCATCTGTGCTTCATCGATACGGGTCATGAGGTGCTGATAGGCCTGAATGACATGGCCTTCGGGCAAGGGCTGATGGATGGCATCCCAGGTCAGAGACGTATTGAGGAACACTTCAACCCGTGCCGCCAAATGGGGCAGTATGGGCTTGAGGAACAGACTCAGATCCCGAAACAGGCGAAGGGTGGTGCTGCATACCGTGTGCAGGCGGGCTTCCTGTTCAGGGGATTTGGCCAGCTCCCAGGGTTTGTGGGTGTCGACATACTGGTTGACCCGGTCGGCCAGTTCCATGATTCGACGGATGGCACGGGCATAGTCGCGGTTTTCATACAGTTCGGCGATGAAACCGGCCTCTGTCGAGGGATGATATTCCAGGCCGGTGTCCAGGTCGAAGCCACCGAGTCGGCCACCAAACCGCTTGACCAGAAAACCGGCGGAGCGGCTGGCAATATTGACGAACTTACCCACCAGATCACTGTTGATGCGGGCGACGAAATCCTTGAGGTTGAGGTCGATGTCTTCCAGTGAACCGTTTAATTTACAGGCGTAGTAATAGCGCAGCCATTCCGCATCCAGCCCCAGTGTCAGATAACTTTCAGCCGTGATGAAGGTGCCGCGTGACTTGGACATCTTTTCACCGTTCACCGTCAGAAAGCCATGAGCGAACAGACGGGTCGGGGTACGAAACCCGCACCGTTCCAGGATGGCCGGCCAGAACAGGGCGTGGAAGTAGAGGATGTCCTTGCCAATGAAGTGATACAGCTCGGTGGTGCTGTCATGCCGCCAGTATTCATCGAAATCCAGCCCCAGCCGGTCACACAAATGGCGAAAACTGCCCATGTAACCGATAGGGGCATCCAGCCAGACGTAGAAAAACTTGCCCGGTGCATCGGGTATCCCGAAGCCGAAATAAGGCGCGTCCCGCGAAATGTCCCAGTCGCTCAAGCCCTGCGATAACCATTCATCCATCTTGTTGGCGGCTTCGACCTGCAGGTGTCCGGCCCGGGTCCAGTCCTTGAGGAAGGCCTGGGACTGGCCCAGCCTGAAGAAGTAATGTTCGGAGGCCTTGCGGATCGGGGCCGTGCCGGACACGGCTGAATAGGGGTTCAGCAGATCGGTGGGGGCGTAACTGGCACCGCAGGCTTCGCAGGAATCGCCGTATTGATCCGGTGCCTTGCAGCGGGGACAGGTACCCTTGATGAAACGGTCGGGCAGAAACATTTGCCGCACCGGATCGTAGTACTGTTCGACGGAGCGCACCTCGATACAGCCAGCCTGTTGCAGACGGCGGTAAAGGGTTTCGGCGTAATGCCGGGTTTCTTCGCTGTGAGTGGTGTGGTAGTTGTCGAACTGAACGTGAAAACCGGCAAAGTCACGCTCGTGTTCGCCCTTGACCCGGTGGATGAGTTCTTCCGGGGTGAGGCCTTCCTTTTCTGCCCGCAGCATGACCGGCGTGCCGTGGGTGTCATCGGCACAAACGTAGTGGCAGACGTGACCCTGCATTTTCTGGAAACGCACCCAGATGTCGGTCTGGATGTATTCGACCAGATGGCCCAGATGGATGGCACCGTTGGCATAGGGCAAGGCACTGGTGACCAGGATTTTACGTGATGGATTCATGAGGATGGTCTGTCGTTCGTGGAGAGGGCCGCCGCAACACGGGCTGCCTGGGTTTGGCTCCAGGCCTGTACACGCTGCCCGAACCCGGCGGCATCGGTTACGTCATCAAACAACACCCGCAAGCGGTGTGTCTTGCCATCCGCCAGGCCCAGGGTCAGTTCCACCACACCCATCGCCGGTACGCTGGCCTGGTCGAGTGCCGTCACTGCCGTGCAGGAGAGTGGCGGGTGCTGGATCAGCCAGTCGCTGGCGGCCTGGGTATCCAGACCGGTTTGCTGCCAGAACGCCCGGCGATCGAAGCAAACCTCGCCAAACCGTTTGACCAGAAAGGCCCGGTCGAGGAAGCTGAACAGCGAGCCGGCCTTGGGACCTTTGGCCTGATCCAGAATCACCCGGTAAATGGCGGCAAAAGCCTCCTGCTGACCGAGCGGGGTCAGACGGGCGGTATCGAAGACGAACGTCTGGTATTGCTCCTCGCTCAGGGGTTGTTCCGGGAAGCGTTCGCCCAGCAGCCGGAGAAAGGCCTTCTGGGTCGCCGTCAGGGTATCCACCGAAGCCGGCAGGGTTTGCTGCAACACCACCCGGTCGGATTCAGAGGCATAAGTAGCCAGCCAGTAGCGGGCGGTGGTCAGTCGCCGTTGCAGGATGGCCCGGTCTGCTGCCGATAATCCCCCGGCCACCCGCTTTTCGATTTCCTGTTGCACGTCCAGATGCGGCAGTTGCAGCAGGGCGGTCAGTAACTGAAAGCCGACCGGATGATACGCCGTGTGCTGGCCATCGACCTCCACGGTTTGCAGGGTTTTGACCTGGGCCGGGGTGGCCTTGCCGCTGATGACCGATTCCACCAGACGATCGTGTTCGTTGAAGAGCTTGACGATGTAGTCGAAGTCAGTGGAAAAATTGACGGTGCGTTTGGGCGGGGTGTTGATCATCAGGAAGCGGATCATCTCGGGTGGCAGGAAGTTGGCGATTTCCCGCGCTGCCGTACCGACACCTTTGGACGAACTCATCTTGGCTCCGCTGACCAGGAAAAATTCATACGGCACATTGAGCGGCGGTGTGGTGTCGAAAATGGCCCGCAGACAGGCCTCGGCCACATCGCGGGAGCCGCCCTTGGTGCAATGATCCTTGCCGGCCCCCTCGATGGTGATGCCAAAGGTAAACCACTTGGCGGTCCATTCCAGCTTCCACGGCAGTTTGCCGCGCCCATCGAACGGCGACACCTTGCCGGTATGGCCGCAGCCTTCCGCCCATTTGACCAGATTGCGGCGACAGTGATAGGTGACTTCCTGGCCATCATAGGCACTGACTTCCGTGGTGCCGATTTTGCCGCATTGCTCACACACCACCTGAAACGGATGCCAGTCGTCCGCTCGCCGGGCCTTGCTGACATCGGCATAGACCTGCCTGACCCGGTCGGCGCGACGGAGGATGCGGTCTATGGCTTCGTTGAAGCGACCCGAGCGGTAGATGTCGCGCATCCGGTAGATTTCTGCCCCGACTCCCAGTTCGGAAAAAATACCCAGAAACTCCGTAATGTAATGATCTGCCAGATCGGTCGCGGTCGAACCCTCGGGGGCCGGAATGTTGCACAGCGGAAAGCCCATGTACTGACGGATGGCCGGCCCGGCATCGGCGGGCAGGCCATCGAGTGGGTCGTAGTCGTCGATGCCGTAGGTATAGCGGGTGGCAAACCCGTGATCCTTCAGCACCCGCAACAGGGCATCGTGTATCAACACCCCCCGTAATGAACCGACGTGAACCCGCCCGGAAGGGGTTTTGGAGTCATTGATGAGCTGGGGACCGCTCAGGGTTTCTATAACGTTGTCGTACCACATGGATTTCCAGGGAATCAGTCAGGGGAAGTTGTTTGGGGGCATCACGTCGATCCCGTCAGGCCGTGACAGGCAACCGCGTGGCGGGTCATAATGCGGCGCAGTTTATACCATCCGGCCCGGTTTCATCCATTCTACCCTGCGCCATCCAGCCACTACGTCCCATGACATTGACCGAATCGACTTCCCTCATCGAGCAATTTCTCAAGTCCCTCTGGGTGGAAGAGGGCTTGAGTGACAATACCCGCAAAGCCTACGGCAGTGACCTGACCCTGCTGGCTGACTGGCTGGTCGACACCCGGGATTGCAGCCTGCTGGCCGTTTCTGCCATGGAGCTCAATGCCTATCTGGTCTACCGCTACACCCTCAAGACCCACGCACGCAGCGTGGCCCGTTTACTCTCCAGTTTCAAGCGTTTCTACCGGTACTGCCTGCGGGAGGGACTCATCCGCAGCGACCCTACCGCAACACTCGAAAGTCCGAGCCTCGGGCGACCCTTGCCGGGTACCCTGTCGGAACGGGATGTCGAAGCCCTGCTGGAAGCCCCCGATACGGCCCTGCCACTGGGCTGCCGTGACCGGGCCATGCTGGAACTGCTGTATGCCACCGGACTTAGGGTAACCGAACTGGTGACCTTGCACCTGACGCAAATCAATCTGCGTCAGGGTGTGGTGCGGGTCGTCGGCAAAGGCAACAAGGACAGGCTGGTGCCCCTGGGCGAGGAGGCGGAAGCCTGGCTCAACCGTTACTACACCGAAGCCCGCCCGGCACTGCTGAAGGCTCGCAAGAGTGAGGATGTATTCGTGACCGAACGGGGGGCCGCCATGACCCGACAGGCGTTCTGGTACCTGATCAAACGCTACGCCCTGCAGGCCGGCATACTCAAACCCCTCTCACCGCATACCCTGCGTCACGCTTTTGCCACGCACCTGATCAATCACGGTGCCGACCTCCGGGTCGTGCAGTTATTGCTGGGCCACAGCGACCTGTCCAGCACCCAGATCTATACCCACATCGCCAGTCAACGACTCAAGGACCTGCACGCCCGCTGCCATCCCCGGGGATGAAGGGATCGAACCCCTACCGTTTTTCCGGCCATCGCTGCATAATGAAGCCACCCCATCAACCACACTCCATCCCTGACAGGAGAAATAATAATGCTCATTCATCCCACGGCCTGTGTTGACAGCGAAGCCCAACTGGCCAAAGACGTACAGGTAGGCCCCCATGCCATCATCGAATCCGGTGTCGTCATCGGCCCGGGTTGCCGGATTCAGGCCCATGCCGTCATTCATCGCCAGGTCCGGATGGGGGCCAACAATCAGGTGCACCCGCACGCCGTTCTGGGTGGACTGCCGCAGGATCTGGGATTCGACCCTGACACGCTGACCTGGCTCGACATCGGTGCAGGCAATGTCTTCCGTGAAGGTGTCACGGTCAACCGGGCCACCCGGGAAGGCGGCTCCACCCGCCTGGGCTCTTTCAATTACCTGATGAACAACAGCCATGTCGCCCATGACTGCCAGTTGGGGGATCGCAACATCCTGGCCAGCGGGGCCACCCTCGGCGGGCATGTTACGGTCGGTGACCGGGTTTTTCTGGGCGGTGGGGTCATGGTGCATCAGTTTTGCCGCATCGGCAGTCTGGCCATGCTGCAAGGCCTGGCCGGCATCAACAAGGATGCCCTGCCTTACACGATGATCGGTGGCCGACCCGGCAAGCATTATCGTCTCAACCTGGTGGGACTCAGGCGAGCAGGAGTCCGCAGTGAGAGCCTTCGCATCCTGTCGCAGGCCTATCGCCGTCTGCGTCAGCGTGAACCGCTGACCGGTCTGACAGACTGCCCGGAACTGGCCGAGTTACAACAATGGCTGGCCGTGCCATCGAAACGCGGAGGCCTGCTCGGCTTCATCACGGCAGAACGCCATGAGGCAGAATGACGCTTCCGGTTTCACCCTGATCGAACTGATGACCGGCCTGGCCGTGGTCGCGATATTGACCGTGCTGGCCCTGCCCGGCTACCAGGCCCTGCCGGGGCGGGGGTTACGCGAGGCCAGCCTGTCTGCCCTGGCAGCCGACATCCGGCTGGCCCGCAGTACGGCCATCACCCGCAACCGTGCCGTGGTGTTGTGCAAACGCCACCAGACCCTTTGCACCACGGACGGCGGCTGGGAACAGGGCTGGCTGATCTATGTCGATCAGGGCCGCTCCGGGGTGAAAGACGACACGGATGCGGTCATCCGGCAACAAACCGGCTGGGGTCACGGCCTGACCCTGCGCGGTAACACCCCGGTCAGAAACCGTATCCGCTTCAGACCGGATGGCGCACTGAGCGGCATCAGCGGTGCCATCGTGGCCTGCGACACCCGCATGGGCAACTACGCCACAAACCGGGCCGAAGCCCGGATTCTCATCATCGCCACCACCGGTCGGTTGCGAACGGTCAGGGGCGATGAGTACAGCAGCATCACCGGCTGCGAGGCATTGTAATGAAGGGCTTTACCCTCATCGAATTGACGGTGGTGCTGGCACTGGTCGCGATACTGGCCACGCTGGGCCTGTCGTCCTATCAAACCCGGGTTGCCCGGATACACCGGGCCGAAGTGCAGCAATTCATGTTGAGTGTGGCCAACCGGGAGGAAACCTACCGGCTGGACACCCGCCGATACGGCACGCTGGAGGATTTGCGAATGGCGGTTCCCGACGCAATCAGGCCGTACTACAGGGTGGAACTGGTGGCCGACAATGGCAGCCTGACACCCGCATACACCCTCAAGGCCACGCCGGAAGCCACGCTCCCGTCTGAACCCGAACTGCAACTGGATCATCAGGGGCAACTCTCTCCGCCAGAACTCTGGCAGGGGGCACACCCATGACAACCCGACCGGGACAGTCCGGGGCCAGCCTGATCGAAGTGCTGGTGGCCCTTCTGGTCATTACACTCGGACTCATGGGCCTGGCCGGGCTTCAAACCCGCACCCTCGCGGCCCGGCTGGAAGCCGATGACCGGCTGGAAGCCCTCCTGCGACTGGACGACCTGCTCACCCGGCTGCGGGTTGACTCCGCCTGCCTGACCGACCCGCACCCGGAACTGGCCTGTCCCGGTCTGGATCATTCGTCTGCACAGGCAAGCCGCTTCATCACCTGCCTGGTGGCCGATGAGGCGCCGCAGTGGCGGTTATCGGTGGCCTGGCCTGGCGTATACGAATCAGCCCCGCCGACAGACCCCTGCGGCGCGGGCCGGTTGGGTGTCGAATCCAAACGTCGGGTTATCAGCACGGTGTGGCTATGGCCCTGACATGGCGCAGTCCCTTACACCGGCAGCACGGTGGCACGCTGATCGAATTGATGCTGGCCCTGACCCTGGGCCTGCTGTTGCTGACCCTGGTTACCCGTTTGACCCTGGAAACCCGTAAAGGCCTGGAATCCCTCACCGAACGCGGCGAAGCGCGGGAAGCCGGACGTTATGCCCTGAACCTGTTCCGGCAAGAGTTGAGGCTGGCCGGATTTCTGGGAACACTCTACCGGCGACCGGCCCTGCCCGATACCCTGCCCGATGCCTGTGCCAAAACCCTGGACGGCCTGCTGGCAGGGCTTTCACTCCCGATTCAGGTGGATGATCGACCGGCCATTGCCAGTCGCTGTGTGGACGATGCCGTCAGCGGGCTGGATCGACTGGTCATCCGTCATGCGGACACCCGGGGCTTTGTGCTGGATGCCGGTGCCGACGATGACGACGGTGACGGCGACCGGGACGACCTGAACTATGGCCAGGTTTATCTGCAAGGCTTCGACAACCGCTATACCCTGGGCTATTGCAGTCGTCCCGGTGTCTGCATGGCCCTGACCAACTGCCCGGATACGGCCTGCCTGCAACCGCTGACCAACGGATTGACCCGCCCAGTCACCGGCAGTGAGGTTGCCGTATTCGGCATGCGCTACCGGGCCGGTTTGCTACCGGTTGCACTGCGTGCCTACCAGGTGCGGATTTACTACCTCAGAAACTGGAGTGCCACCCCCGGCGATGGCATTGCCACCCTGGTCAGAACCGAGTTGCAGGACAGGGGTACAGCCCCCGGATTCAGCACATACCCCTTGCTCGATCAGATAACCCGGCTCCGGTTTCAATACGGCCTGAACAACCAAAAACCCACCCGGCCCCTGGAATGGGCTACAGTAGCGGCCGTCAGGGTGAATCTGCTGATCCGGAGTGCTAATAAACAGGCGATCCAGTACACGGAACGATCATTCGACCTGGGCGACGATACCCCGTACACGCTTCCCGCCGATGCGCAAGCCTACCGGCATCACGTCATGACCACCCTCATCAGTCTGGATAACCGCCCACCCTGATCGGCCGCCTCACCCGGTCTGTACCGGGTCTGTCCACTAAACCCCTGAACTTCGTCATGTCCACGCCATGTCCACAGCAAATCCGCTCACCCCACCCCCGGTAACCTTTATCATGCCGGTTTACAACGGCGAACGTTACCTGCAGGAAGCACTCGACAGCCTGCTCCGGCAGACTTGTCCGCACTTCGAATTATTGATCATCGATGACGGTTCTACCGATCAGAGTGCCGCGATTATCCAGTCCTGCCAGGATGAGCGAATCCGGCTGGTACGGAACGAACGCAATCTGGGCCTGATTGCCACCCTCAACAAGGGACTGGCACTGGCCCGGGGTGAATTCATTGCCCGCATGGATTGCGATGACGTAAGCCTGCCGCACCGGCTGGCGCGGCAACTGGCCTACATGGAACGTCATCCGGATGTGGTTTTGGCAGGAAGCTGGTTTGAAAAACGGCAAGGTCAGCGATCCAGTCTGGTCAGGCTGCCGGTCGATCACGAGGCCATCCGGTTTTTTTTGCTTTTCGACAATACCTTCCTGCATTCTTCCATTCTGTTGCGACGAACCTGGCTGGAAGCCTCCGGTTTTCGTTTCGATCCGGATTTTCCTTACGCAGAAGACTATGAACTGTGGGCCCGGATCAGCCGTCACGGGCGGGTGGCCAATATCCCGGAGGTGCTGGTCCGGTATCGTGACCATGAAGAGAACACCAGCCACCGGTTTCGGCATCAGCAAAACGCCACGGCCGACCGCATCCGCCAGATGCACCTGGCCAGCCTGGGACTGACTCCGGATGACAGAACCCTGCAAATGCACCTGGCCATTACCCGTTTTCAGTGGCGGGGAAGCCTGGACGAGGCGATGGAAGCCCGCGATTGGCTGGATCGACTGTCAAGGGTAAGTCAGACTTCGCTGAACCTGCCCGAGCGGTTACTGAACCAGACCCTGGATCGGTATTGGTATGGTGTTTGTGGAATCCTGGCCGGTCAGGGAATGAAAACCTGGTTCCTCTACCGCAGCTCCCCCCTGGGACGGCGGGCGGCCTTGCACTGGCAACTGAAGCTGGGTTTACGCTGCCTGTTCAGGCAACCCATCCCGGTAGA
>Ga0172376_10006207_pt1 | contig 13066 bp, 12 predicted proteins | sample Lak35m_FD_121114 | JGI IMG/M metagenome (GOLD analysis project Ga0172376, IMG submission 121114) | Freshwater microbial communities from Kabuno Bay, South-Kivu, Congo - kab_092012_35m | ecosystem: Environmental > Aquatic > Freshwater > Lake | place: Democratic Republic of the Congo: South-Kivu...
AGAAGAATCGCGCAGTTTTTGGTGAGCGATGAAATATCGCTAGGCATCACACTTGCGAGCTTGGTCTGCACATCAACAATCACCAACTGACTTTGGTTGGCATCGGCCATTAGCGCTGACTTCATATTCAAGCCCTCATAAAATATTAATGAGTAACAAGCTGCTGATTCACACTATCTAAATCAGCCTCACTTAACAAACCTACTGCAAATTTGAGTGACAACACATTGAGCAAATAAGTGTACTGTGACTGCAATAAATCGCGCTTAGCACTAAAAAATTGCTGCTGGGCGTTGAGCACTTCAACACTATTCCGAACGCCCACTTCATAACCCAAATTCGTTGAATCCAATTGGCTTTGACTGGAACTTAAAGCCTGCTCATAAGCCTTTACCTGAGACACAACCGTCACCAAATTTAAATAAGCTTGGCGAGCATCCAATTCCGCTTGACGTCTGGTCGCCTCAAGCTCTTCTTGCGCTTTTTCTTTATTCGCAACCGCTTCTCTAACTTTTGAACTAACCGCACCGCCTTGATAAAGAGGCACTTGGAATTGCAAGCCGATTGTTGCATCTTGCAAATCACTACCGAAGCCATTAGCACTTCCGTTAGCATAACGATCTGTGTATGACGCCACCGCATCTAGAGTGGGCAAATGGCCTGCATTCTGACGCTCAACTTCTTGCGCCGCGATTTCCAAAGCCTGCTGCTGAATCGCGATTGATAGATTACTCTGCAGCGCCATGTCCACCCACTGATCCATCACAAGAGGATTAGGCAATTGAGGTTGCAAATCAGTACGTATGCCTTTTAGCTCGCTCGGCATGCGCCCAATGATTGATTGAATACTGCGTTTTTTTACTTCTAAATCACCCACAGCGGCAATCTCTTGCGCCTTTGTTAGGTCATAGCGCGCTTGCGCTTCGTTCACGTCGGTAATCGTTGCTATGCCCACCTCAAAATTAGCCTGCGCTTGATGCAGCTGCTTTTCAATCGCCTCTTTTTGAGCCTGAATTAAGGCAATCTTATCTTGAGCCAACAGGACATCAAAATAAGCTTTTGATGCCCGCATAATCAAATTCTGCTGAGCCAATAGTAGTTGTTTATCAGATTGCGTTACTTGGCTTTTAGCCTGCTCCAATTGTGCGCGAATTTGTTGCCTAAAAATCGGCTGATTGAGATTGATACCGTAGTTATAGCCCTCAAAATTCTCACGACCGCCATTTCGAAACACAGAAGCGTTACCAATATATTTAATGTCTGTACGTGAGGCTGATGCACCAGCATTGAAAGTAATAGTTGGTAAATACTGCGACTGACCTTGAACCAATTTTTCTTGCATCGCACGATTGCCTTTGCGCGCAGCCGCTAGCACTGGGTCATGACTTAAAGCTTCTTGATAAATCTGGCCTAAGTCCTGCAGTTCTGAAGCTTGTACTGAAAAGCCAGCAGCTAGAACAAGTGCTAAAACCAAACAAGAGAAACGCATGATCGTTTAAAGCTTAAAAAGAGAAACTCGTCGGTTTTGGGGCATTAGCCAACAATGGCAAGCAAGTCTCAAATAGAGCATCACGCTTGAATGTATCCAATGAAAGACGTTGCACCAATATCGCTTCCATCACAGGCGCCTCGCCCACCACAGCAAAAAGTCGGCCACCCACCGCAAGTTGCGCTTCGAGTTGTTGGTTAGGTAGTGTAGATAAAGCACCCGTAAACACAATCACATCATAAGGCGCTTTAGCTGCCAGCCCCTGCACACCATCACCCACAATCAATTTAACGTTTTTAATGCCGTGCGCTGTTATATTTTTGCTGGCTTGCGCACTTAATTTGGCATGCAATTCAATCGAATCCACTTGCTTGGCTTGCGTAGCCATTAGCGCTGTTAAGTATCCAGCACCCGTACCAATTTCCAGTACTTTGTCGGTTGATTTAACGGCAAGCGCCTGCAAAATACGACCTTCAATTTTAGGTGACAACATCTGCTGACCCTCACCCAAAGGAATTTCCAAATCAGCAAAAGCCAAACCTTTGTACTGCTTAGGTACAAAATCTTCACGTGGAATTTTTTTGAATAATTCGAGTACCTTGGGGTCCAACACATCCCAAGGGCGGATTTGCTGCTCAACCATATTAAAGCGGGATTGCTCACGCTGAATTGCTTGCTGTTCCAAAGTCATGATTGCCTTACGTCGAAATATAATTTAATGCAGGCATTATAGCTTAAGAGTTTGGGCATGTTGACTATTTGAAGTACGCCTATGCAAACATCCCAGACGGTCAACTTTTACTTGCTTTTAAACCCCTTTTCGCGTAATTTTGTCGCCATGCTAGGGGTCTCCAAAAATAGGCTTTTTGGAGTGAGAGTTACCCTTTGAACCTGATGCGGGTAATGCCGCCGTAGGGAAGCGAATTCCACTGCTTCCCTCAAGTCAATTTTGAAAGATAGGGAAGTACCATGAACGCTACCGACAAAAACATCGCGCAATTTTTAGGCAAAACTGCACAAGTTGACCCAGACGCGACGAAATCATTTACTAATTCACGCAAAGTTTATGTGCAAGGCTCGCGCCCTGATATTCAAGTTCCTTTCCGTGAAATCAGCTTGAGCGATACCCCTTCCGCTTTCGGCGCAGAAAAGAATCCACCTGTGATGGTGTATGACACTTCAGGCCCTTACACAGATCCAAATGTAAAAATCGACATTCGTAACGGCTTGCCTGCACTCCGCGCAAAATGGATAGAAGAGCGCAATGACACAGAGCAATTAGACGGCCCATCATCAGCCTTTGGTGTAGAGCGTCAAAACGACCCAGCCTTGGCCGATATGCGTTTCAACTTATCACGTAAACCACGCCGCGCAAAAGCCGGCATGAACGTGAGCCAAATGCACTATGCACGCAAAGGCATTATTACGCCTGAGATGGAATATATCGCAATTCGTGAAAATCAACGCCGTGAAAACATGAGTGAGTTGTTGCAAACGCAACATAAAGGTCAAGACTTCGGCGCCAACATTCCTAAACTCATTACGCCTGAATTTGTTCGTGATGAAGTGGCGCGTGGCCGTGCCATTATTCCTGCCAATATTAATCACCCAGAAATTGAGCCGATGATTATTGGTCGTAATTTCTTGGTCAAAATTAACGCCAACATTGGCAACTCAGCACTGGGCTCTTCTATTTCAGAAGAAGTTGAAAAAATGGTGTGGGGTACACGTTGGGGTGGCGATACCGTGATGGATTTATCGACAGGTAAAAACATCCACGAAACCCGCGAATGGATTATCCGCAATAGCCCAGTGCCGATTGGCACCGTGCCGATTTACCAAGCACTTGAAAAAGTAAACGGCAAAGCCGAAGACCTGACATGGGAAATCTTCCGCGATACTTTAATTGAGCAAGCAGAGCAAGGCGTGGATTACTTCACGATTCATGCAGGTGTTCGTTTGGCGTATATTCCAATGACTGCGAAACGCATGACGGGTATCGTGTCACGCGGCGGTTCTATCATGGCTAAATGGTGTTTAGCGCATCATAAAGAATCATTCCTCTACGAGCACTTTGAAGAAATCTGCGAAATCATGAAGGCCTATGATGTGAGCTTCTCATTGGGCGATGGTTTGCGTCCTGGTTCGATTTACGATGCCAACGATGAAGCACAATTTGCAGAACTCAAAACGCTAGGCGAACTGACACAAATCGCTTGGAAGCATGACGTTCAATGCATGATTGAGGGCCCAGGCCACGTGCCAATGCACATGATTAAAGAAAACATGGACCTTCAACTAGAGCACTGCGGTGAAGCGCCTTTCTATACCTTAGGCCCGTTGACTACCGACATTGCACCAGGTTATGACCACATCACTTCAGGCATTGGTGCCGCGATGATTGGTTGGTACGGCTGCGCGATGCTTTGCTACGTTACACCAAAAGAACACCTAGGCTTGCCGGACAAAGAAGACGTGCGCGTCGGCATTATTACCTACAAAATTGCCGCACACGCTGCCGATTTAGCAAAAGGCCATCCAGGCGCGCAAATTCGTGACAATGCATTGTCAAAGGCACGTTTTGAATTCCGCTGGGACGACCAATTTAATCTTGGCCTCGACCCTGAAAAAGCAAAAGAATTCCACGACGAAACCTTGCCACAAGAAGGCGCAAAACAAGCGCACTTCTGCTCAATGTGCGGACCACATTTTTGCTCAATGAAAATCACACAAGATGTTCGTGATTACGCTGACCAAATTGGTGTTGATGCAAAAGAAGCTTTGGCAAAAGGCATGGAAGAGAAAGCCATTGAGTTCGTGAAAAAGGGTAGCGAGGTTTATCAAAAAGTTTAAATCTTGCCTCTCTTGAACTCGAGATAAAAAGCCCGCGAAAGCGGGCTTTTTTATTTTGATCTCATCACAATCAAGCATCATCGCCGCAGCTATCAAGCGTATAATCCCAACCATTATCAAAACGACAAATCCATATTTTGAGCACACTAAAATTATCTAAAAAACCTGCTGAGCAGATGACTACAACCACTGGCAAAAAACCAGTACGTCGCGCTGATCCAAGCAAACGCGATCGCACTGTTGCGCCCAAGTCTGTCGTAAGAACTGAGCCTGTCCAAACTGAACCTATCAAGACTAAACAAACTACTGAAGCGCCAGCCAAGCACATGGAGCAGCCAAGCAGTAAGGCCTCTCAACGCAACCACCGTTATGATGGCAGACTACGCGATGAAGTACCTCGTCCAACACCTCGCCCCGAATTCAGACCAAAAATTGATGACACTGGTCGCGACACGCCACGCCGTGGCGGCAAAATGCGCGATGGCTTTGAGCCAGGAGACTTCAATAATGACCGCGCAAGCAACCCAATGTTTTCACCCAAGCCTATTGCAAGCGACCCAGACAATCCACGCTTATCAAAACGCATGGCGGAACTTGGTTTATGTTCACGTCGCGAGGCGGATGAGTGGATTAGCAATGGCTGGGTAAAAGTGAATGGCAAAATCATTGATGAGTTAGGCACTCGCGTTTCTCGTGACGCCAAGATCGAAATTAGTCAGCAAGCAGAAAAACATCAATCGGAAATCGTTACATTTTTGCTTAACAAGCCAATTGGCTATGTATCTGGCCAAGCCGAAGACGGCTATGAGCCAGCTGTGGTTCTTATTCATCCAGATAATCAATGGAAAGACGACCCATTGTTGCATCATGCACAGCCTAGAGAATTTAAGCGCGGCTATCTAAAAGGTCTTGCGCCTGCAGGCCGTTTAGATATCGATTCAACAGGGTTATTAGTGCTGACACAGGATGGCCGCGTAGCGCGTCATTTAATCGGTGAAAACTCGACTGTGGAAAAAGAGTATTTGGTTCGTGTTGAAGGCGAATTATCAGAAGATGGTTTGAAGAAACTAAACTTTGGGCTTTCTCTTGATGGCGTAAAACTCAAACCCGCCAAAGTGTCTTGGCAAAATGAAGACCAATTACGCTTTGTGATTCGTGAAGGGCGTAAACGTCAAATTCGTCGCATGTGCGAATTGGTTGGATTAAAAGTAATCGGCCTTAAACGTATTCGGATTGGCAGCATCACCCTAGGTAAATTACCTGTGGGTGAATGGCGTTACTTGAGACCTGAAGAAAAATTTTAATCAAAGGATAACGATGGATTTTATTTTAATACTCAAGGCCATCATGCTTGGTATTGTTGAAGGCACCACCGAATTTCTTCCAATTAGTAGTACCGGCCATTTAATTATTGTGAGCGATCTCATCGATTTTTTAAGCAAAGAAAAACGCGATGTTTTTGAAATCGTCATTCAACTAGGCTCTATTCTTTCCGTCGTATGGCTCTATCAGCACAGATTTAAAACAGTCGTTCGCACCATTGCTAGCGATCAACAATCTCAAAAATTTGTGTTGCAGTTATTTGTTGCTTTTCTACCGCTCGCCATTTTGGGTTTGCTGTTTCACCATCAAATTAAAGAGGCTTTGTTTAATCCAACTTCAGTCGCTATTGCTTTAATTGCTGGCGGCCTGATGATTTTGTATATCGAAAAATTGTCACTGAAGTCACGAGTTTTCAAGATTGAGTCGATGACTGTGCTTGATGCCCTTAAAATAGGCTGCGCTCAAGCCCTTGCATTAATTCCAGGTGTTTCACGTGCTGGTGCAACCATTCTTGGCGGCATGTCGTTTGGACTTTCAAGACAAGTTGCCACTGAATTTTCATTTTTCCTAGCAGTCCCAGTGATGTTTGCAGCAAGTGGTTATGACCTGCTTAAAAATCGTCACTTAATGACTTTGGATGACGCGGGTTTATTTGCAATTGGCTTTGTTGCTGCCTTCCTTTCAGCGTTAATTGCGATTAAAACTTTCATACGATATGTCGCCGCACACGATTTTAAAGTTTTTGCTTGGTACCGCATTGGCTTGGGTTTATTGGTACTCATGTATTTTAGATAATTTGTTAAGTTGGCATCATGAAAAAAACACTTAAATATATCGCTTATGGTTTGCTTGGCATCTTTGTATTGCTGATGACTGTTGTGGGCTATGTCGCCGCAACTTTTAATCCTAATGACTACAAATCACTCATCGTTAAACTGGTGCAAGAGAAGAAACAGCGCACGCTGGATTTAGAGGGTGATATTAAACTGACCTTCTGGCCAAAATTGGGCGCCGATTTAGGAAAACTCAAGCTCTCTGAACACAATAGTGCAAGAGAATTCGCCAGCATGAATAGCGCCAAAGTATCGTTGGCTTTGTTACCTTTACTCAAAAAAGAATTGGTCGTCGATACTGTTTACATCGATGGACTGAACGTCACTGCAATTCGTCACAAGGACGGCAGCACTAACTTTGATGACCTCATGAGCAAAGACAACGACGAATCTCAACAAATTAAATTCGATGTTGATGGCGTCAAAGTGACTAATACAGAAGTACGTTTCATTGATGAAATGCAAGATGCCGTTTATATGGTTAAGCAGTTCAACTTAAAAACTGGACATGTTGCCTTAGCCCATCCGTTTGATGTTAAAACAACTTTTAATCTAAGCGCACAAAAACCAAACGTAAATGCCAAGTTTGATATCTCTGGAAATTTTATGGCGGATGTCGAAAACAAGCACTATGTTGCGAAAAAGTTAGATGCTTCTATCAATGGCAATATAACTTCTTTAAAGAACGCCAACATCACATTAACAGGCGATGTTGATGCCAAACCAAAAACCATGGAGCTGTTGGTTGACGGACTCAAATTCGCGCTGAAAGGTGACCAAGAAGGCGCAAAACTTGCGCTCAATTTATCTGCGCCAAAACTAACGGTGCAAAAAGATGTTGTGACTGGCAAGCAAGCTGATGTCAGCTTTAGCCAAGAAAAGGGCAGCGACAAGATCAATGCCAGTTTGGCCCTAACCGATGTCAAAGGCTCACCTCAAGCGGTACAAAGCAGCGGTGTTAAAGGGGATCTATCAGCGACGCAAGGTGCACGCCATATCGAAGGTAAATTTTCATCTCCATTTACAGGCAATATCGAAAAGCTGATTTTTGATTTACCTAAGCTAGCGGGCAATTTAAATATTACTGACCCAGCGTTACCTAAAGGTGCGATGCAAGGCGCGTTTAATCTCAATCTACATTCAGATTTGAAACAGGAAAAAATTAATACTGACTTAGCAATTGATGTCGATGATCTGCATCTAAAGGGCAATATTGGTATCGCTAGTTTTAGCAATCCTGTTTTTCAATTTAACCTCGATTTGAATAAACTTGATGCAGACAAATACATCACAAAATCCGATAAGCCGTCTGACAATCAGTCAGGTGATACACCGATTGATTTGAGTGCGCTTAAAAAATTAAATGCGCAAGGTTCATTACATATTGGCGATTTGAAGGTGGCTAATATCAAAACCAGTGACGTCAATTTAAAACTGAACGCCAATCAAGGTGTGGCGGAACTAGCGCCTTTCTCGGCAAATCTTTACCAAGGCAAAATGAACGGCAGTTTGAAGATAGATGCCCGCAATACGCCAAGCATCGCATTCAAACAAAACATGTCAAACATTACAATTGAGCCATTGCTAGTGGACGCCATCAACAACGACATGTTGAGTGGTAAGGGCACGCTAAATGTGGATATCACCTCACAAGGCAACACCGTTAATGCATTGAAAAAATCGCTTAACGGTAACGCCGGGATTAGCTTGGCAGATGGCGCGGTTAAGGGAATTGATATTGCCGGCACAATTCGTGGCGTAAAAGACAAACTCAATTTCATGAAACAAAGTAATGTCACTGGCGACAAATCCAAAAAAACGGATTTTGCTGAAATGTCTGCGAGTTTCACTATTAAAAATGGCGTGGCGCATAACGAAGACTTGAACATCAAAGCGCCGCTATTCCGCATTGGTGGCGATGGTGATGTCGATATTGCTAACCAAACGATCAATTACACGGCCAAGCCAACCGTTGTGAACTCACTCAAAGGTCAGGGTGGCTCTGACCTAAGCTTATTGAATGGCCTGACTATTCCAATTAAAGTCACGGGCAGTTTTACGAAACCAAACTACGCGATCGACTTTAGTGGTCTGGCGGCAGGCATCGCAAAAAACAAACTGCTTGAAAACGTAGGGGGCTCAAAAGGCGATGCGATCAAAGGCTTGATTAGCGGCAATAAAGCAGATGCCATTAAGTCGCTGATTGGTGGTAGCAACAAGGCGGCGCCAACACAAGAAGCTGCACCTACTGGTGATACGGCAACACCACCGCCAGCAAACACCCCAGAAGAAAAGGTAAAGAAAAAACTCAATAAAATATTGGGCTTTTAGTGACTGAATGACTGCGCACGATGATTTCTCGACACGCCTGATTGCCTGGCAAAAGATACACGGTCGCCATGATTTGCCTTGGCAGAATACGCGTGACCCTTATGCCATTTGGGTGTCGGAGATCATGTTGCAACAAACCCAAGTCAGCGCTGTGATTGGCTATTATCAGCGCTTTATGCAGCGATTCCCAACCATCAAAAACTTAGCTGAAGCTTCTCAAGAGGAAGTTCTGCAATACTGGAGTGGTTTAGGTTATTACTCCAGAGCACGAAATCTACACAACGCTGCACAAACCATCATGGATGAACATGGTGGAAAATTTCCGCAAGATTTTGAACAAATCCAAACGCTTTCTGGCATTGGCCGCTCCACGGCTGCGGCCATTGTTTCTTTTGTTTTCAATCAAAATCAAACCATTTTAGATGGCAACGTAAAGCGCGTGCTTGCCCGGCACTTCTTAATTGAAGGTTGGACAGGCACGCCTAAAATCGAAAAACAATTGTGGGCACTCGCTGAATCATTGCTGCCAGAACAAGAAATGGTCGCCTATACGCAGGGGTTGATGGATTTAGGGGCGACAATTTGCACACGCAGCAAGCCGAAATGCACAGCATGTCCACTGATCAAAACCTGCAAAGCTTACGCCGAAAATTGGGTCGCTAAATTGCCCACACCAAAACCCAAAAAAGCCATTCCGCAAAAAGAAACAACCATGCTCCTCATTCGGCATGGCAAAGAGATTTTGTTAGAGAAACGTCCACCCAGTGGTATTTGGGGTGGGCTTTGGAGCTTTCCAGAAATTAGCTCTCAAGAAATTTCTACCCAAATTGCACTCAGCCGCTTTGGATTAAATACGGAAGCGGAAGAACCACTTCCAAGCATTCAGCACGTTTTTACGCACTTTAAATTGGAAATTACCCCGCAACCTTTACATGTCTTGAGCAAGCCTTTACAAGCCAATATGCCCAATATGATTTGGTTGGCAATCGAGGATGCGATTGGTGCAGCGGTTCCCACACCAGTTAGAAATATTTTGCTAAACTTAACCTAGTATTTTAAAAAGTCATTATTCTAAAAATAAGTTTTTAATAAGCATGCCATCTTTATACAAATTCCGTGATGAACGTATTCAAGACGTGATGCTGGCGTATACAAAAACAGAAAACGCTGTGCGCTATTCGCTTACGCACGGTGGCCGTTACATGCCATATACCGAACAAGAATTAGAAATGATGCGCGAAGAAAAAGCCTGGGCAATGGCAAGATTAGTCATTGATAAAATCATGCGATTACCTGCGATTGAATTTAGAAATTTTGGCAAATAAAAAAAGGGGCATTCAGCCCCTTTTTTTATTGATGTGAAATGACCAAGCCGAAATTTAGATTTCGCCCCAGCTTTCGTCCCACATACAGTGTTTGATTGTGCGACGATTTTTAATTAATTCATCAATCGTTGGCTCATCATTTAATGCACGTTTAATCGCCAATTTCGTTGCATCGTAGTTATTTTTGTACATATCAGCTTTGTCCAATTTACCTTCTTTAGCCAATGCTGCACAACCTGGGTCAATCCACACCAAGCTAACGATACACAAATCGTTTACTTGATCTTTAGGGATAATGCCTTCAATCACGCAATCCAAAATCGCATCTGCTGTTGCCGCTTGCACAACGCCACCGAACAATTCGATGTTGATGCTATCTTTCAAAGTCACTTTTGGCACCATCATGGTTGCTGGACGTACTAACTGGTTGATATCACGCACTGCGAACATTGCTGTATGGCCCTTGCTTTGTGCCATCATGTTAGCGAATGCTGTGCCAACTGGGCCGTCAACCGCACCAATCAAAATTTCTGGCATTGCAGCAGTAACGTCTTTACCTTCTGAAAATACGGTCGCTTCACCTGCTTTGAAAATAATTTTAGACATGAAAATCTCTCTTAAAAATAAAAAACAACAATCAAAATAATAAGCCAACACAATTAAGCTAAGCCGCGTATTCTACCGAAGCTAGGAGTCATCAGCAAATCAAGCACCCCTCGACAAATAAAGCTCCATCGGCAATCAACTAGATAGGCTTGTTCTATTAAGGCTATTCGTGGGTTATACTTTGCGCACGAATTTTTTTACAAGGTAATCTTCATGAACAAATATCTTAGCGTTTTGGGTCGTTTGCTATTAGCGCAAATCTTTTTGCTACAAGTAGTGTTTTTAATTATTAACTTTGTGAATACGCCTAACAGCTATGAACAATATCAATTTGCACTGGCACAACATGGCTTGCCTGGGATTTTTGCCCCGCTCATTGTCTTGGTGCAATTGGTTTTTGGTTTGGCACTGCTTGTTGGCTACAAAACACGTTTAGCCGCACTTACCTTGGCTGTTTACGCAGTCGTTGTTTTGGTGCTTGCTGCAGTGGGCTCAAATCCATTTAGCAGCCTAGCCATGATTGGTGGTCTATTGGTATTAGCAAGCAATCCAAATACCGCATTTAGCCTAGATAATTTGAAGAAATAATCGGGTTATATAAAGCAAAAAGGGCGCTTGAAGCGCCCTTTTTTATTGATGTTTCAATATGGATGCTTAAATTAAGCCTGCGTTAGATTTTTGGGTAGTTGAAACACCACACTCTCCACTACTCCCTCTAATTCAGTGACTTGCGCATGGGTGAGTTCATGCAATTTAGCAATCACTTCTTTCACCAACACCTCTGGCGCTGAAGCGCCTGCAGAAACGCCAATGCGCTGCTTACCCAATACCCAAGCAGGCTCAAGATAAGATGCGTTATCCACCATATAAGACTCTATACCCTGATTTTGCGCTACCTCACGCAAACGATTTGAATTTGAGCTATTTGGCGATCCCACCACAATCACCAAGTCGCAATCTTTAGCCAACACTTTGACGGCGTCTTGCCGATTTTGTGTGGCATAGCAAATAGAGTCGCTTTTGGGCGCGCTAATCTGAGGGAATTTCTGCTTAAGAGCAGCCACGATATCGGCCGCATCATCGACAGACAAAGTAGTCTGCGTCACATACGCTAATTTAGTAGGATCTTTAACCACCAGCGCAGCCACATCTTCTGGACTCTCCACTAAATAAATACCACCTTCGACCTGCCCCATGGTGCCTTCAACTTCTGGGTGCCCCTTATGGCCAATCATGACAATTTCTTTATCAGCGGCACGCATTTTAGAAACTTCAATATGCACTTTAGTCACCAAAGGACATGTCGCATCAAACACGCGCAAACCCATTGCTTCAGCTTCAGCACGCACATCTTTAGAAACGCCATGCGCACTAAATATCACCGTATTTCCAGCAGGCACATCTTTTAAATCATCAATAAAAATTGCGCCTTTCGCTTTGAGTCCATCCACCACAAATTTGTTGTGCACCACTTCATGGCGCACATAAATGGGTGCACCAAATTTTTCTAAAGCTTGCTCAACGATAATAATTGCGCGGTCAACACCCGCACAAAAACCTCGTGGATTAGCCAATAATATTTCCATGACTTAACCTTTATTTATCGCTTTTATCTAAAGGCATTTCAACGCGCAGAACACTATGTTCAAGAATCTCAACTGTCGGCAACTTGAGCTTCATGTCATGTTGTTTACAGTAATCCAACAATTTGGAATACGTTTTACCATAAGCCAATAAAGGATGCGCCTTGATCTCAACTGCCACGACGCGCTGTGCATCTTGATGACCCAAGTTCAAAGGCGCTTTAACTTCTACTGGACCATTGGTCACAAAACCCGTTCTCGCCAATAAGCTTTTATAGGATGTTGTACGCGGGTCAGTCATCACCAAAGTAAACGAACCACGATGCGCAATCTTTTGTTGATTCATATAAAACAAGACTTCATCTTGTTTGCTGGCCAACTTTGAATAAGGTCCCTCTGCATCAAGATAAACATAATCATAAGCAGGTGCTGTTTCCACCTTGAGGGTCGCACTTGAAAACAAGCCCCACCAAGCAAGCACCACAAGAATAGGAATAAGAAAAAAGAAGCCGAAATAAATATATTGTTTTTTCACAGTATGAATCACTTAAAAATGGATAAAAAACGTGCTTAAGAGCGCTCTAAAAGATACCACAACCACAGGAACGATGCGACTTATTCAGTCACCGCATAGATTGTTGGTATAATGCCGCATTGATAAAACTCTAGGCATTTGCCCGACTGTTATGACAACCATTAAGAACACAGCCACGCTCCTCGTGA
>Ga0172376_10006208_pt1 | contig 13065 bp, 20 predicted proteins | sample Lak35m_FD_121114 | JGI IMG/M metagenome (GOLD analysis project Ga0172376, IMG submission 121114) | Freshwater microbial communities from Kabuno Bay, South-Kivu, Congo - kab_092012_35m | ecosystem: Environmental > Aquatic > Freshwater > Lake | place: Democratic Republic of the Congo: South-Kivu...
GCGAGAAAACAAGAACTAAAAACGAAGATGGATGATGGTGAGACTTTAACGATCCAAGAACTTACTGAATTATTAAAATTAGCGCTATAAAACGGAGAAAAATATGCCTCTTGATATTACACCGAATATAATTACTTTAGACAAAGTTCGTATTGAGCAATTTACCATTAGTCCGCAATTAAATGCCGTGATGATTCATTACTCGCGAGGATACAATAATGAAAACGGACAATATATCGCAAAAGAATATGATCATATGAATTTTGAAAATGTTTCATTTGATCCAGCTCTTTATGAACAAGTAAAAAATGTTTTATATACGATGTTACAACAGCAGCTTTGAGTATAAAAATTATTTTTTCTAATTCTCATAAGATTTATCTCAAATTGTAGAGATGAATTAATAAATATTTCTAAGCATAGTTTGTTACGTTGATTGCCAACGTATCTAGCATGACTTTCTTTTTGAAAGGATTTGATCATGACTGTCTTATTTAGAGGTAAACTTAGAAATATAGAAATACTTCGTGTTGCTTCAAATCCAAATGGAGCTGTATCAGCTGCCGCGGGTGCATTAGCGAAGGTCAATGGCTCCAGCGTGATATATCGAAGCAACGGAGGAACATCATGGAGCATTGTTGGAGCAGAAGCTTTAATTCAACCTAAAGCATCGGCTTCAGGACAAGATGGAGCTCAAGGTTCTCAAGGAAACCAAGGATCTCAAGGATCTCAAGGATCACATGGAGCCCAAGGATCTCAAGGAAGCCAAGGATCTCAAGGATCTCAAGGATCTCAAGGAAGCCAAGGATCGCAGGGAGCCCAAGGTCCTCAAGGAAACCAAGGATCTCAAGGATCTCAAGGAAACCAAGGATCTCAAGGAAGCCAAGGATCACAGGGAAGCCAAGGATCTCAGGGAAGCCAAGGGTTAATCGGAGCAACGACAGGAGGAAATGGGTCCATAGGTTTAGTACATATGTCAAGCCAATATGTCAATTCAGCAACTTCTAGTGTAACATTTTCCGGGCTTGATGGAGATGCTCATAAAGAATATCTTTTATTGAGTAGAATAGTTTTTGCTAATGCATCATCAAACTACTATGCAGCATTAAATTACAATGGAACTCCATCACCTGATGCAAACATATATAAAATATACACTAGGGCATCAGGAAGCATAAATACTCAAGGTTTTTATGATCAAGTAAACAAATATGCATTTGGAAAAGGTGTTGTTGTTTTTAATAAAACTCAAATAAGAGCAAAAAGCGGGAACGCGAGGATTGAATATTCGGGGGGCGTTGGATACGCTAGCGCAGACAGCATATTCGTAACTGACTCAACTACAAGATGGGCAAACACAACCGACAATTTAACATCTTTTACCATCACAGGGCACCTTGAAAGTGACGCATCTAGCGCTTCAATTATAGGTTCAGGCAGCGCGTTTCATTTATACAGGTATGAGGTTTAATCATGACAATATTAACGAGAAAAAGTTTAGGAAGCATTGACATATTGACCGTGAGCCAATCTCCGGATGGTATAGTTTCAGCGGTTGCTGGATCTCTTGCAAAACTTCCAAATGGGCTGGTTTATAGAAGCAGTGGTGGAACATCATGGTCTTTGTTGTCTCAATATGCCCCTGTCATCCCTTCTCCTCCCCCAGGAGGAGCTGGATCTTCTCAAGGACCTCAAGGAAGCCAAGGGTTTCAAGGATTTCAAGGGTCACAAGGAAGCCAAGGGTTTCAAGGATTTCAAGGTGCTCAAGGATTTCAAGGTTCTCAGGGATATCAAGGCGTTCAAGGGTCTATAGGATACCAAGGAACCCAAGGGATTATTGCGGGTTCGCAAGGTTCACAGGGAACCATTGGACCTGAAGGTCATCAAGGATTTCAAGGTCATCAAGGATTTCAAGGTCATCAAGGTTCATCAGGCGGTGGCGGTGGAAATGGGTTGAGACTAGTGTCTAGTCACATATTGACTGGGTCTTCTTTAGGAGTCACCTTTTCTGGATTGAACGGAAATTCTGACAAGAATTATTTGTTGAAATCTTTTATCAAAATTACAGCTGGTTCAGTTGCTGCAGGCAGAAAATTTATCGTTTTCAAACCGAATGGAGCAACAACAAATACAGCTACTGTAACTATTTCTATTTCTTCCAGTTCTCAAACTGCTTCTAACTTATCTTCAACTAGAGCTATTCTTGCAGAAGGTTATCATGGTACAGAATATAGTGCTACGACAGAAATCATCGCAAGAACGGGGGGAAATAGGTTGTTTACCACTGCTGCTGGAGTGTATTACATACAATCTAGTGGAACTCCTTCAAATAGGATACATCGTCATGGAGCATATTGGGCTGATTCTTCAACAAACTTGACGTCATTGGTCATTGCAGACAATGACGGAACATCTACAATTGCTGCCGGCAGCGAATTTTATCTTTACAAATATGAGGTATAACCATGACTTTACAATTTAGAAAAAGCTTTGGAAATATAGAACTTTTAAGAGTCAATGGTGATCCAAACGGAATATCTGCTACGATTGGATCTATCGCAAAAAACTCTCAAAATGGAAAAGTTTATAGAAACATCGGAGGAAGTTCCTGGTCATTAATAACCAGCGCCGGCGCGGGACCAGCTGGTGAAGGAGGTTCTCAAGGATATTCAGGGACGCCAGGACCTCAAGGATTCCAAGGACCGGTCGGACCACAAGGACCTCAAGGATCATATGGATGGCCAGGAGATCCAGGACAAGTAGGTTATCAAGGTCACCTAGGCCCACAAGGTCAACAAGGATATCAAGGACCGAATGGCTCTCAAGGGGTAATTGGATCTTTAGGCGCCGCCGGCAATGCCGGCGCTCAAGGATCATCAGGTTCTGGTGGGTCTAGCGCTTTGATTCTACTTGGAAGCGATTATAAGGCTTCTGCTGGTCAATACGTAGATTTTTCAAGCTTAAACGGAGATTCTGATAGAATCTATGTGATTAAACAAAGATTGATAAAAGCAAATAATGGAGTAAATTACTCATATAACATACTGCCGAACGGCGTTTCAACAAATTTTATGTCACAATGGGTTATACCATATTACGTTGTGAGCACCGCCGCGGCGGCTATGTCATTTGGTTCAGAAAATAGTAATTTATACCATAGCTCAGCCGGACTCGACACCGTACAATTTACGATGACTATATATGCAGAAAAATCTACTAGAAGATTTATATTAATGGAATATCAAAGGCACTCGGCAACCCACTATGCTCATTCATATTATGGTTTCGTATGGAATGAAACTTCAACCAACTTAACCTCAATACGTTTAGCTGCATCGGCCGCACCAGGTTTTGCAGTTGGAACAGAGACTCATTTGTATAAGTTAGTTGTATGATCTATTTATCCCATGAGAAACCTTGAAGAAATTCATGGAATAGATCTTATAAGAAGAGTATCAAGAGAAAAGATAAAACACCAAAACATAAAATCCAGGGTTTGGTCAGACGATATGAATAGTTGGGGGTTTTTTCATAGAGAGCCTAATGAAAAAGACGTTTTCATGATAATCGGATGCTCAAACCCTGGTGATTTGTTTGTTCCTAGAACATACGGTCCTTATTTGTTTTCCGTGCCTGATTGTAAAATTTTAGAAAATATTTCAGATAATGATCCACATATAATTTTGGAATTAAAACAATTCATTCTACATGATTCTCAAGTTTTTGGATTAGAAATGTTAGGTTCAAATCCTCCAGTAATCAATCAACTTCTTGCTTACCACAAATCAATGTTTAAAATTGCTTGGGAATTATCATCATAGATTTTCTATCTAGATTATTCTTTTGATGAATGAATTCTTCTTTGTTTGACTTCTTGAATCAAAAAGCTTCTATGATGTCTGTCTGAATCTAGATATTTTTTTGCATCTTCTTTTACGTGGGGATTATAATGTCTCCATGAATCTCCGTGCCCTATCGAAAGATGACATTCATCTTTTCCCATGCATAAAGTTATCAAGTTTTTTTCATCTAATTCAAGCGTTTCATTGACATGAAAAGGAACGATATGATGAACTTGAAGTTTTTCAATGCCTCCGCATGAAGCGCACTTTGGATTTAAAGAAAGAAATTTGTCTCGAACCTCAGGCCAATCAGAAGAACGCCTTTTCTCTTTCTTCTTTTCTCGAATCTTAGAAACTAAGACTCGTATCTTGTGCTTCAGATTTAAGACCATAAACTATCTACGATGATCAGCTGAAGGAATAACATGCCAGTTTTTCGTATACGGATCGATGAAAACGCCAGGTTCTTCAGTTGTCGGAGGAACAGGCCCATAACAATCGTCCATATCAACTTCAGGTTCCATCAAATGTGCAGATATTTCTTCATCATCTTTTTTTCTTTTCTTCCCAAGATAAGGAATCTCATCTTTTTGTGCAAGATGAGTTGATATAATATTTGACAGATGAGGTCCATCTACATTGCTAGCGTATGCTTCTCTTAAGATAAGACGTATGTAATATCTTAAAGCTGATTCATCATATTTTTCCATCTGAATAATTATGCTTCACTAATCTTTTTTTGAAGATCTGTATTCAGACGATTTAACGATACAATGATTCAAAGATGTAACTGTATACATCATTAAAATCATAAAAAGATATGGGTGTTGTTCTATCCAAACATTCATATCTTTTATTTTCTCCTCATGATTCGTCCTCGGCTGGTGTCGTAAGGAGATACTTCAATGATAACATCATCTCCGGGTAGAACCATGATGTGGTTCTGTCTCATTTTACCTGACAACGTTGCCAAAACAGTCTGCCCAGTCAATGTTTTTACTTCAAACAATGTTCCTGGTAATGACTCAACAACTTTACCGATCAATTCCATTCTGTCTTCACGATCATCCATCATTTGATGACGATTTTTCTTTTTCATAATCTAACGTTTCATTCTCCTTATCTTCATTTTCTTCTGCACCAGAATCTGTTCCCAACCCTGGTGGAACTCCGTAATTAATTCCCTTGCTGGGTTTGTTTAATTTCGCTCCATCAGCTGATATTCCTGCAGACCACCTGAGGTTTCTTTCAACTTCCTCCCTGATGATCTTTCGTAGAGTCGATATTTTTATCTTCATGTTTCATACCTATTTCGAGATTCATGAGTTGTAATTCTTTTGAAGAGCTTAAAATATCTTCAGAGTCTACAGTAATAATCATGTCGTCAGATACAAACTCCAAGACTGAACCATTTGAAATAGGATAAACATCTAAAATGTTCTTCTTTAAAAGAAAAAACGCTTCTAAATTTAGCTCTTTTAAAATTCCTTCTGAAGTCAAAAGAACTAATTCTTTCGTTGATGGGTGAATTCCGCAAGAAATAATTGCATGAGATCCATCATCATAAAAAGCTTCCAATGTCTTCATGTAAGGAGGTAGATCAAACTCGCAATCACCTAAAATTGAATAAGAAGCGTTGTTGTCAACCATTAACTTACCTTAGATAGCTCGCTTGAAAGAAAAGGTCCTTCTATTAAATCTTCAAAAAGAACATAATGGTTTAATGAATAACTTTCAGAAACATTTTCTACATGTTTGCTAGGGTAGTTATTTGATGGTTTAGAACTTACAACAATACCACATTTTGTTTTAAAAATGTGATAAACTAAATCTCCGTTGTTGAACTTATTTAACAAGTTTTATGCCTTAGAATCATTTAAAACAACTGCATCTAAATTCATAAATAACTTAGCAACAGATACAGAGTTTTTTAGAGCAGTCTTTGTAACCTTTGCTGGATCAATTATACCAGCTGATGTTAAGTTAATAAACTTTCCAGTTGAAGCATCGTAACCTAATCGTTGTTCTTTGTTTCTCAACATTTCATCTTCAACGACGTCCGGCGATTTATCAGAATTCTCTACAATCCTGCGCAAAGGAGATTTACATGCCTTTAATACGACTTCTATACCAGCGAGTGTATCTCTATCATAATCTCCTGACATTAAAACTGTTTTTGCTTCTTCTGCTGCATAGAATAGAGCTGAACCTCCACCCGGAACGATTCCATCTTCCGCAGCGGCCCGCGTGGCATGTAAAGCATCTTCAATTCTATATTTTCTTTCAACCATTTCAATCTCGGTTGCTCCGCCTACTTTAATGATTGCAACTCCTGAAGCCAACCTCGCGATTCTCATCTTTAAAGCGTTAAGTTCATCATGACTTAACGTAATATCTGTAGATCGATTTCTTAAATCTTCAACATGCGCGCCAACTTTTTCTTGAGTTGATTCTACTCCAACGATAGTTGTTGATTTTGCGTCGACAACAACTTTTTTCATCTTTCCTAATTCATTTAGAGAAGCTTTATCAAGCGAGTTTCCGTTGATACTTGAAATCAACGTTGCCCCTGTCAAAACGCATATATCATTTAAATAATCTGTTCTAGACGGACCAAATCCTGGGGCCTTGATCGCAATGACTTGTAATTGGGTTTTAACTCTATTCAAAACCAACCCTTGTAAAGCTTCTCCATCGACGTCATCAGCTATGATTAAAAGAGGTTTTCTGACTTCAAGAATTCTTTCTAAAACAGGAAGTATGTCTTTGATTGTAGAAACTTTCTTATCTGTCACAAGAACATAAGCATCGTTATAAGATGCATGCATCTTTTCATTATTCGTGACAAAATATGGAGAAAGGTATCCTCTATCGAACTGCATTCCATCGACAACATCCAATGATGTTGCAGTACCTTTTGCATCCTCAACAGTGATGATTCCATCTTTGCCGACCTTCTCCATTGCTGCAGCAAGAATTTCACCGATTTTTTCATCACCATTTGCGCTGATGGTACCAATTTGTTTTATTTTTTCTGAAGACTCAACCTGAGTTGACATCAGAGACACAAAGTTCGTGACTGTTTTTGAAGCTATGTCTAATCCTTGGCACAGCTTTTTAGAATTATACCCTGCATCAAGAAGCTTTACTCCTTCTTTTACTAGAGCATGTGTCAATACTGTAGATGTAGTCGTTCCATCACCAGCAACATCATTCGTTTGAGATGCTGCTTCTCTTAATAATTGTGCTCCCATCATCTCAAGAGGATCTGGCAGCTTTACTGACTTGCTGACCGTTACTCCATCCTTCGTTATAATTGGAGAATTATTGCCGTTTTGAATTAAAACTGTCTTTCCATTTGGGCCTAACGTACAGCTTACAGCTTCTGCAGCCAATCGCAGACCGTTATAAAGTTTTTTTCTTGCTTCCTTAGAAAATACAATTCCAGAAGTTTGTTCTAAATCAGATGACATATGTCAACATATTAAAATCAATATTCAAAATGTACATAAAAGATCATTCTTTCACAACTTGAATGTATACAGGATGACCTCTTCTCCAAGCCACTGCAACGTCACCTTTAATGTAGTCATGCAATAATGCAGTAAGAACCATTTTTTGTTGTGGATCTTTGACTTTATCGATGTATCTTTCTAGTTTATGCTCTGAATAATCGATTGGGTATTTTTTAGAAGTAATGTTCTTTTGTCTGACATGTAATGAAAATTCAGTGCACGATTCTAACTTGACGTTATTACCATTTTTCATCGTGCCTTTAGTACGCATTTTTAGTTTATTGTCTTTTGAAGCTTCTTGAATATAAGTAGTAGGTGTTCCAAGCATTCGTCCTAACTCTCTATCTCTTTTTAAAAAGATGATTATAAACTAAGCCAATTTTAAAAGAAATTACACGCATCGAATGCATTATTTTTTATTATATTTTCTCGACATTTTATGGGCTTTTTCTTTTGGAACTCCCCCGGACATGTACACTCTCATCTTATAATCTGCAGAGTCGACGTCTCCATCACCATCAACATCTAATTTGCTGCCGGCATGTTTTTTATTTTCTTTTTCTTCTTTTTGCTCTTCTTCCATGACTTCTTTTATCATTTTTCTCAGATCATCAATGTTTATTGATTCTAAGAATTTTGGAGCTGGGCGATCCATAGGCATTTGAAATTGTTGAGAAGTTGAAACACCGGGTTTTTTATATCCTGCGATGTACTTTGAAGGCTCAACTTCAGGTCGATACAATCTTGCTAATGTTCCATCGATGAACTTTTCAAGTTTAGGTTCATCCTCAGGGCTTTCTCCTCTACCTGGATCTACCATTAGATGCCATTGAGCAACTTCTTCTTCGATACTTTTTCTAAAATCAGGATCTAATTTTAAAGGAGAATTTGGACTTAATGAATTATCACGAACAAGCATCGTCTCAAGAGTATCATAAAGAACAGCATCATCATATCCTCCTGGAATAGCAAAGATATGATCTTCTAATTTATCTTTTGATAAGAAGAGAGCACCATCTTTTTTTGTCGGAGCAGCAAGAAATGCAGCTTCTTTTCCTTCTGTACTCATTAAACTTGTGATAGCTTCTCTAATTAATTGTCTTAATTCTGATAACTGAATTTTCATTGTTGAATTTCTTTCTGTGCTTTCTGCCTCAATTGCAGCTATTTGTCCTTGCGCTTTTTTACGTGATGTATGACAATTTCGATGTTTCTTTCCTTTCTTGTCTGTATAAGAAAGGACATAAGATCCCGAATCTCCGTCTGATTGCTTACATTTTTGTTTGCGTATCTTATATGGCATGACTTTAATTATTTCTTGCTAGTTGATAGACCCATGTCTTTTGCCCATTTTTTTATTTTCTTTTTTATATTATCTGGAACGTATACACTACCCGCATTGAATGCAGAATCATCTAAAAGCTCTTTATCATAGCTTTCTTCTGGGTGTGAACCTGCTTTAATATCGTGAGTTTTGATAAATTCTACGATAAGTTTTCTTAATAATGACTCTTCTCTATTCATACCAATACTTATATTTGAGGTGTGGACTAATGAAAAATTACCGCCTTGTAAGTTTTTGTTCGTTACTAACGATAATTTCATGCACGACAAACGTAGATGATGTTTTAATACAAGATGAGCAAAGTTCATCTTTCGGAGAAGGATATGAACCCTATCCAAAAAATCCTCCAAAAGAAACAGAACCCACTCAACATGAGTATTATTGGAATTGCGGAACTGAATGGATTGAAATTGAAGGCCCAAATGGTGAAATAATCAGGCAAGAAATACCCCTAGCATGTGATCCTGAAGCAGACTTTTACATTGGGTGCCCAGAAAAAATTAATTCAATTGCTGATCAGCAGACAAAATAAAAAAGCCCTGGTTTCCCAGGGCCTCATTCCTACAGTTGGATAGCAGATTTCAGTTTCCGCCCATACCACCTGCTGCAGCTGTTGATCCACCCATACCGCCAGTTCCTCCGGTACCTTGTGAACCTCCAGCTGATGAAGCTGACTTAGCTCCACCCTCGCCTCCCGTGCCAACTTCGCCACCAGCACCACCTTGGCCTGAACCTCCAACTCCTGAAGCGGTTACGACTGCTGTTGAAGATGAAGACGAACTTGAGTCTGACTTCTTCTCGCATCCAGAAGCAAGAGTGATGACACAAAAAACTGCAAATAAATTCTTTGACATTTTATTACCTTTCGATACCATCTATGTTAGATGTTATCGTTGATTATATCATGACAAGAAAAATGTTTACACAATGTATCTAAATAGAAAGACTATTTTCCTTTAAGAATTTTTGAAACTGGTTTTGCAGACCACATGCGACATGACCAAAAAGCAGCTTTTGTCCTATCCGATGCCCTTGAGGTGCCACACCCGTGTCTTGCCCTGAAGGATTTTCTTGCCTTTGGATTATCTCTACGGATCTCCATGTTTGGATCACCGAATTCGACCTTCTTCACATTTCCAGTTTTTTTATCTTTAACATAAACTTTATATTTTTTTATATCACCTGACATCGGCTTACCTAACTTAACTTCTCTACCTTTATACTTGGCTTCAGAGATAACTTCTTCTGTAATTGCATTAAGATCAAGGTCAAATTGTTCAAGCACGCCGAGCTCGGCCAACATTATGCCTTCTTTAATGATTTCTAAAAATACATTAGGGGTGATTTTCATGCCTCATCATCCTTTCTTTTCAACTCTTCCTCTTCAATTTCATCAGGAAATCCATCATAATAAAGTTGATCCAGCTCTTCGGGATCATGAGGTTCTCCAGTTGTATATTCCGGTCGACCAGGTGGGTAATTAATTTGAGACATTGCCTCTCTAATTAATCTTCTTAATTGTCTTACTGATATCTTCATATAATATTTGATATATATCCTACAAGGTACAGATATGCATCAAGATTTAAACCTCCCTGGCTACGATTGGAATGAAGGCCATCCTGATCATGAAGGAGAAATGGCTGTTTCTCAACTTCATAGAATATCCGACATGTCGAACATGCTGTTAAATATCATCGGAGAAAATGATGAATTACCTGGTTGGGTCCAATACAAATTAGGAAGAGCATACAGCGATTTAAATGATTTATTCGGATACATCGAATCAAAAACTCATGAAGCTCCATGCGATGAGGATGGAATGATGATTGTTGATTTAGATGATGCAATGATGCATGAAGCAAAAAAGAAAAAAGGTCTATGGGCAAACATTAGAGCCAGACGAAAAGCTGGGAAATCTAAACTAAAACCTGGACAAAAAGGTTATCCAAAGACTTTGGACATAAACAAATAAAGTTTCAGTTGTTATTTTATGATGATGTTAGCCTGTCATACGATCGTTGCGACAATCAGTTTCCTTTTGTTCTGGGGAACGTTGAACATTAAAGTCGATAAATCTATTCCAAGATCATCTTTATCTGGAAATAGAAACGTCAATCCTCCTGATGATTTTCATTTTTGGAATTAATCAATTAACCTTGAATATATCAAATGTTGTTGCGTACTTATAATCAAAGATCATGAGCATCTTTAGAGAGCATAAAACTGTAGCTGATCGTACGGCTTCTGACAGACGTCGACACAAGCAAAAGATCGAAAAAGCAATTAGGGATGGAATCCATCACATCGTTGCAGATGAAAGCATCATCTCTAAGGATGGCAAACAAAAATACCGTATCCCGGTGCGAGGAATAAAAGAATATAGATTTGTATACGGAAGCAACGGAAAGCAAGTCGGTTCTGCACCAGGGAAAGACGTCAAACGTGGTCAAAAAATTGGTGACCCGCAGCAACAAGGTCAAGGTGGAAAGCCTAATAAAGCAAGTGGAGATCAAGGCGAAGAATATTACGATGTAGAAATAACGCATGAAGAATTAGCGCAATATCTTTTTGCCGAATTAAATCTTCCTGACCTTCAACGAAAACAGCTTAGCAATATTGACACAGAAAAATTAAAGCGCAAAGGGTATCGTCCGCAAGGAATTATGCCTCGTTTGGATAGAAAAAAATCAGCTATCGCTCGTATTAAGAGAATGAAGGCAGCTGGATTTGATCCTGAAAAAGCTGAAGACGGCGAAACTTTTTCATTCCATGAAGATGACCTAAAATATCGACATTATAAAATCACTAAGAAACCTTGCACTAATGCAGTCATATTCTTCGTCATGGATGTTTCTGGGTCTATGTCTCAAGAAAAGAAATTTTTAGCGAGATCTTTCTTTTTCTTGTTGTACCAATTTCTTAGATTGAAATATGAGACGATAGAAATCGTATTCATTTCTCACGACACAGAAGCTCAAGAAGTTGAAGAAAAAGATTTTTTTGAAAAAGCATCAACTGGTGGCACCAAAGCTTCAACTGCTTTAGAATTGGCAAATAACATTATAGACAAGCGATTCCACCCTTCATCATGGAATATTTACTTGTTTCAATGTTCGGATGGAGATAACTTCAGCGAAGACAATGCAAAGTTTCTTGATGAAGCAAGAAAAATAACTTCTATCGCACAACTGTACGGATATTGCGAAATTGAACCGGAAATGAGCTGGATGGCTGACCCAGGAAAACTTTATCAATTGCTTCGTCCACTTCAAAGCAATAGACTAAAAGAAGTCAGAATCAATAAAAGAGAAGACGTTTGGCCAGCATTCATGAGCCTTATGGGCGGAACTCAGGCGGAGGATTGATATGGATTATAAGCTAGAAGATCTAAAAACTTGGGATGAACGTATCGTTGCTCTCGCCAAGAAGAACAAGTTGGACTGGTTCAACTTGGATTACGAAGTTGTCGATTATCACGAGATGATTGGCGCCATGGTGCATCACGGCATGCCGTCTATGTATTCACATTGGTCTTTCGGAAAGTCGTTCGAGCAGACGATGAATCGCTACAACCTTGGTGCGGAAGGTTTACCCTACGAGCTCATCATCAACAGCGATCCTTCGTTGGCGTATCTGATGCGAGAGAATCCTCTCTATCTCCAGATTCTCATCATGGCGCACTGCGTCGGTCACTCCGACTTCTTCAAAAACAATAGAATGTTTAAGAGCACTAGGCCTGAATCTGTCATTCAACGTCTAAGATCTGCAAAAAAAAGAATCCAAAAATATGTTGAAGATCAGCACATCGGAATTGATCTTGTTGAAAGAACAATCGACGCATGTCAGGCTCTTCAATTTCAAACAACAAAATATGGTCAAATTCGACGTCCTCATAAAGAAATTAAAGCAGAATACATTGAGTTAATCAACAATGACAAGGACGGAAGATATAAAAACTTTAACATCGAAATGATTCCAATAGAACCAGATTATGATTTGTTGGGATTCATAGAAGAGAATGCAAAAATACCCGAATGGAAACGTGATATCATCCACGTTTGTCGAGAAGAAGGCCAATATTTCTGGCCACAAATTCAAACAAAGATCATGAATGAAGGCTGGGCTTGTGTAACGGGTGACACATTGATCGATACCGTCGACGGTCTTGTCACGGCAAGATCGCTGGTAGAAAACCAAACAGGAAAAGTGTTCGATGGTACGAAATACCAGGACTTGATTCAGTGGCACCACAATCCTCGGACGGAAAGAATAAAGATCACTACCGATAAAGGTTACGTCATTCACGGAAGCAAGAACCACAGGATCTGGACAGGAACAGAATGGAAGTACCTGTCAGAAA
>Ga0172376_10006210_pt1 | contig 13057 bp, 9 predicted proteins | sample Lak35m_FD_121114 | JGI IMG/M metagenome (GOLD analysis project Ga0172376, IMG submission 121114) | Freshwater microbial communities from Kabuno Bay, South-Kivu, Congo - kab_092012_35m | ecosystem: Environmental > Aquatic > Freshwater > Lake | place: Democratic Republic of the Congo: South-Kivu...
AGCGAATCCGAGCCGGAAGCAGGGGTGCAAAAAATCAAGCTACCCCTACCGCCCCAACCGTCAGCCTCAGGAGCCATTCTGCGGCCCTGTTCCAAAGTCCGACAGGCTGCTAGGGGCATTCCCCAGCCGCCAATCGGACCACCCGCCCGATACCGCGCCCCGCGACCGCGCGTAAGGTGGGGCCATGAAAAACGCACTGAGCAATCCGAGTGGCAGCGAGGAAGCCGTGCGCACCACGAACCACACACAGCCTGACGTTATGAGCACCAAACCCTCCCTCGGCACGACCCCCACCCTCCGCGTGAGCTTCCCGCAGAAGCCCGTCGTGTTCCTCGACATCGTGGTGAAACGCTTTTCGCGCAGCGTGGCGGCCAGCCGACCGGGCTTGCTCGCCAAGCTGGATCGGCCCGCCAACGGCGTCCTCGCCCTCGCGCTTGGACTTTTGTTGACCCTCGCGGGACGCCCGGCCGCTCACGCTGCGCTCACGAACTCCTCCACCGACCTCGCCGTGCTGGTGGTCAGCGCGACGGCCAATGACGCCGCGCTGCCCGCCATCCGGCAGGCCCTCGATTTCCTCGGCACGCCCTACACCGTCCACATCGCCAGCGCCCAGCCCGGCGCGCTCACCGCCGAGAAGCTCTTCGTCGGCACGCGCGGCTTCTACTCCTCGGTGATGCTCACGGACTCGCAGTTGGCCTACTCCCCCGACGGCACCACCTGGACCTCCGCCCTCTCCACCCCCGAGTGGGCGGCCCTGACCCAGTATCAGGCCGACTTCGCCGTGCGGCAGATCAACTGGAGCGGCTACCCCACCCCCGACGCCGGCTTCAACTGGCCCACCGCCGCCTTCGACTCCACCGGCAACCCCGCCCGCGGCACCTGGGCCACCGCCGCCCGTTCGAGCTTCCCCTACCTCGTCACCGCCAACCAGTTCGCCGTCTCCAATGTCTGGACCTACCTCGCCACGCCCCTCGACACCAACACCACCGTCTGGCTCAGTGATGCGCAGGGCCACGCGCTCATCGCGGTGAAGAAGCACACCGACGGCCGCGAGGTGCTCTCGATGACCTTCGACAACGCTCCCTGGCTCACCCACAGCATCGTCCTCTCGCACGGCCTCGTGACCTGGGCGAACAAGGGCCTCTTCCTCGGCGAGCGCCACACCTACCTCTCCGCGCAGATTGACGACGTGTTCCTGGCTGACGAGATGTGGCCCGCCGGCGAGTTCCGCCAGAGCGCCAAGGACTGGCAGGCCACGATCAACTGGCAGGCCAAGTTCAACACCCGCACCTTGGGCAAGAACTTCCGCTACGACATGGTCTTCAACGGCCTCGGGACGGTGCCCGGCCAATACGAGAACGACGACCTCACGCCCTTCGTGAAGCGGAGCGGCAAGAGCATGTTCAAGTGGATCAGCCACACCTACACCCACCTGAACCTCGACGCGGTGAACTACGCCACCGCCCTCTCCGAGATCACCAAGAACAACCAGGCCGCCAGCGGCCTGGGCCTGCCCGGCTACAACAAGGCCAACATGGTCACGGGGCAAATCTCCGGCCTGCAGAACCCGCAGTTCATCAAGGCCGCCTACGACGCCGGCATCCGCTACCTGGTCAGCGACACCTCCATCCCCAGCCACCGCCCGGCCTCGCCGAACGTCGGCGTGCCCAACTGGATTGACGCGCGCATCCTGATGATCCCCCGGCACGCCAACAACCTGTTCTTCAACGTGAGCACCCCGGCCGAGTGGGCGGGCGAATACAACCACATCTACCACGGCTACTGGGGCCGCGACCTGAGCTACGCCGAGATTCTCGACAACCAGGCCGAGCTGCTCCTGGGCTTCCTGCTCAAGGGCGATGTCAGCCCGCTGATGTTCCACCAGCCGAATCTCCGGGACTACAACGGCAAGGGCAACACGCTCCTCGGTGACCTCCTCGACGCGGTCGCCAACAAGTATGAGAAGCTCTACAACTTCCCGGCGCTCTCCCCGACGATGAACAACCTGGCGGTGACGCTGCAACGGCGGGCGGCCTACAACGCGAGCGGTGTGGTGGCGACGCGCAACGCGAACAACACGGTGACCCTCAAGGTGAGCAAGGCGGCGCGCATCCCGGTGACGGGCTTGGTCAACGGCGGCATCGTGAGCTACACGGTGAAGGCCCCGACGATCAGCAGCGAGACCTACGCCGGCCAGCGCATCACCTACGTGACCCTGGCGGCCGGTGCCAGCGTGACCCTCAAGCGGAACTGAGCCGGGCGGACTGACCACAGACTTCAGACCACAGACCGCAGACCCAAGACCCCATGAACATCCGAACGAAAGGCCGCCGATGACGAGCGAGAAGCCAGCCGCCCCCGCCTGCCAGTGAGGGCGCGCTGAACCTTGGAGCGCAGGCCGCTCCTGAACCCTTTTGCCGCCGGATCCGGTTGACGTGGCTGTGGACCGGACCCGGCGGTGAAGTGACAAGAACCACCCGGCGCGGGAGCTGCCCCTCCCGCGCCGTGGTGTTTGGTGGGGATACTCCTGCGCGGGCATGGCGCGTTCACCCTGCGCGCCAGCGTCGTGGACTGCGGCAGTCCTCTGCCGCTTTCCGCCGCGCCCACCCATGCCAAAGCGCCAGAGGACTGGCGCAGTCCAAAACCTCGCGGAACTTTCCCACCGTCTGCGGAGCGGACCCTTTGGCTCGTGGATATCTCCCCGCATGGCTTGCCAGCGGGAAGGGTTGCCGTAGCTTCCGCCCATGCGATTTGGATTGCTGCTGTTGCTTCCCCTCCTGCTGGTCGCGTGCCGCACCACGCCGGTGGTGCTGGACACCGCCCGGCCCTTCCACGACGCGCTTGCGGCGCGCACGAATGTCCTCGGGCTGGTCAAGGGCAGCGATGCCGAGCGCGCGGCCATCGGGCGCGTGAAGGAGTTCTTCGGCGTCATGACCGAGGAGTCCGTGCGCCGGCTCGCGCGGCAGGTTTATGCGCCGGAGGCTTACCTGAATGACACGCTCAAGTCCCTCACCGGTGCGGCGGCCATCGAGGACTACTTCATCGCCACCGTGCGCAACGCGGAGAGCGTGACCGTGCGGTTCGAGGACGTGGCGGAGTCCGGCGGCAACTACTACTTTCGCTGGGTGATGGACACGCGGCTCAAACAGCTCCGGCCCGGCCAGACCATCCGCACCATCGGCGTGACGCTGGTGCGCTTCGACGCGCAGGGGCGCGTGCTGCTGCACCAGGATTTCTGGGACAGCACGGCCGGCGTGTTCGAGCATGTGCCGGGCGTGGGCACGGCCATCCGCGGCATCAAGGCGAAGTTTTGACCCAAGTTTTTCAACCACGGATGCACACGGATGCACACGGATGGGAAAGGCCAGTGGTCGCCCGACATGATTAACCCGAACTCAGAAATCAAGCTGCCCCGCGCCGTAGCGCAGGCTGGCAGCCTGCTGTGTCCGCCGACTTGCAGTCGGCAGGGCAACCTTCAAGCGGAGTGGTTCAGAAAAGTGCGCGGCGTTGGCGGGTTGCAAACCCGCGAAACAGCAGGCTGCCAGCCTGCGCTACGGTTGGCGGCGCACCAGGCCACTGCGGAATTCGGGATTAAGCCATGACCGCGCCTGCCCCCTCACCCCGGCCCTCTCCCCCGATGGGGGCGAGGGAGAAGCCGCGCATCGTCTTCGTGACCGGCAGCGACACCGGCGTGGGCAAAACCGTGCTCACGGCGGCGCTCACGCGGCGGCTGCGGTCGCGCGGAGTGGACGCGGTCGCGCTCAAGTCGCTCTGCTCCGGTGGCCGCGAGGACGCACGCGCGTTGCGGGCGGCGGCGGACAACGCGCTCGCGCTGGACGAGGTGAACCCGTGGCATTTCCGTGCGGCGCTCGCGCCCACGCTGGCGGCGCGGCGGGAAAAGCGCCGCGTCACACTGCCCGAGGTCGCGGCGCGTGTGCGCGCAGCGGCGCGTCGGTTTGAACTGGCCTTGGTGGAGGGCGCGGGCGGCCTGCTGAGTCCGCTGACCGAGGACGGCGACAACCGGGACTTGCTCGCCGCGTTGCGACCGGACGCGGTGCTCATCGTGGTGCCCAACCGCCTCGGTGCGGTGAACCAAGCCCGGCTGGTGCTGTCCGCGCTCGCCAAAGCTCACCGCCGCCGTGTCGCCGTCGTGCTCGTTGAACCGCAGAAGGCGGACGCAGCCTCCCGCACCAACGCGGCGCTGCTGGCGGAGTTCGGGCCGGGTGTTCCGTTGGTTCGCCTGCCGTGGCTGGCGTCGGGCCGCGTTGCTCCCCGTGCCGTCGCCGCGCTGGACGCGCTCGCGGACATTGCCTTGGCGGATGGTTGAAACCCCGCGCTGGCCCGCGCGCGTCCTATCCTTGCTGCCGCGCCGCTCAATCCGATGAAACCCGTGCTCCGCCGACTGCTGCCCGTCCTCTTGTGCGGCGCGCTATTCCCGCTCGCCGCCCTCGCCGCGCCGGCCCGGCCCAACATCATTCTCATCCTCGCCGACGATCTCGGCTGGGCGGACCTCGGCTGTTACGGCAACACCTTCCACGAGACGCCGCACTTGGATCGCCTCGCGCGGCAGGGGATGCGCTTCACGCACTTTTACGCCGGGCCGGTCTGCTCGCCCACGCGCGCGAACCTCCAGAGCGGCCAGGATCAGGCGCGTTTCGGCATCACGCAGCACATCCCGGGGCATCGCCGGCCGTTTGCGAAGCTCGCCGATCCCGTCGTGCCAGCGCAACTGCCGCTGGCCGTCGAGACCTTCGCCGAATGCCTCGGGCGCGCGGGCTATCGCACCGGCTACTTTGGCAAATGGCATCTCGGCGGCGACGGCTTCGGTCCCGCGCAGCAGGGCTGGCAGGCGGCCGAGGAAATCAAGGGCAACATCCAGCCGCCCAAGTCGCCCGGCGGCCCACCGCAACGCACCGCCGCCGTGCTCGCGGACAAGGCGCTCGCCTTCATCGCCGCGCACCGCGACCAGCCCTTCGTCCTCCAAATCTCCCACGCCGCCGTTCACATCCCGCTCTCCACCACGCCCGAGTTGCTCGCGAAGTATCAGGCGAAGAAACCCGCGCCCGGCCATCCGGGCAATCCCGCCTACGCCGGCCTGCTGGAGGAACTCGATCAAAGCGTCGGCCGCATCGTCGAGGCGGTGGACCGCGCGGGCCTGGCGGAGAAGACGCTCATCCTGTTCCTCTCCGACAACGGCGGCCTCGAACACGAGCAGGGCGGCCGCATCGTCACGTCGAACCGGCCGTTGCGCGGCGAGAAGGGCACGCTCTACGAAGGCGGCATCCGCGTCCCCGCCATCGTGCGCTGGCCCGGCCAGATCCCAGCCGCCAGCGAGTGCGCCACACCCGCCATCACCACGGACCTGCACCCGACGTTCGTCGAGCTGGCCGGAGCCGTGACGCCCGCGCAGCCCCGCGACGGCGTGAGCCTCGCTGCGCTGCTGCGTCAGCCCGCCACCCGCCTCGGCCGCGACGCGCTGCAATGGCACCTGCCGCATTACCACCACAGCACGCCCGCCAGCGCGATGCGGCGCGGCGACTGGAAGCTCATCGAGTTCTTCGAGGACAACTCCCTCCAACTCTTCAACCTTCGCGCCGATCCCGGTGAAGCGCAGAACCTCGCCGCCCGCGAGCCAGCGCGCGCGAAGGAGCTTCAAGCCGCGCTCGCCGCGTGGCGCAAGGAAGTCGGCGCGCGCCTGCCCGTGCCCAATCCGAACCACGACCCCGCCCGCGCCACCGAACTCGGCAAGGAGGGCGGCCGGAAGCAGAAGCAGTGAGCGGGCGGAGAGTGGTTTGCCACAAAAGGGTGCAAAGCAGCGCAGAGAGGTTTAACCACGGATGCACACGGATGCGGAGCGCTGCAAGCGCGGCCCGCCGCCTTCGGACGCGCGCCAGCGTCTTGGACTGCGGCAGTCCTCTGCCGCTCTTCGACCGCCCACCGCCCGCGCAAAGCGGCAGAGGACTGCCGCACTCCAAAACCTCGCGGGACCTTTCGCCCGTTTTCGCGGCCAACAAATCCGTGTCCCTCCGCGTTCACCCGTGGTTAAGCTGCCGCCATGAAGCCGTTGCCCATCGTCCTGCTCGCGCTGCTCCTGCCGCTGCTCGCGGCGGCGCAGTTTCCCGGCCAGGCGTGGGAGCGGCTCACCGACGCGGAGGCGGCCGCCGCCGGCTGGTCGCGCGCGAAGCTCGCCGAGGCGCGCCACCACTCCACCAACCTCAACACCGAGGCCGTGTTCATCGTCACGCGCGGCAAGGTGCTCGAAGCGTGGGGCGCGGTGGACCGCAAGTTCAACGTCCACTCGATCCGCAAGAGTTTCCTCAGCGCGCTCTGCGGCATCCGTGTGGCCGAGGGCAAACTCCGCCTCGACGCCACGATGGCGGAGCTGGGCATTGACGACAACGAGCCGCGGCTCACGGAGGTCGAGCGGCGCGCCACCGTGCATGACCTGCTCAAGGCGCGCTCGGGCGTGTATCACCCCGCGCTCTACGAGACGGCCGCGATGAAGGCGCGGCGGCCCGCGCGGCACAGCCACGCGCCGGGGACGTTCTGGTATTACAACAACTGGGACTTCAACGCGCTCGGCACCATCTACGAGCAGAAGGCGGGCGCGGGGATTTACGGGGAGGTCAAACGGCTCCTCGCGGAGCCGCTCGGCATGGAGGACTTCGTGGTCGCGGACGGCCAGTATGTCACGGGCGAGGACTCGATCCACCGCGCGTATCCGTTCCGCATGACGGCGCGCGACCTGGCGCGGTTCGGCCTGCTGTTCCTGCGCGGCGGCCAGTGGAACGGCCGGCAAATCGTGCCCGCCGCGTGGGTGCGCGACAGCGTCACGGCGCACTCGGACGCGGGCGCGAGCGGCGGCTACGGCTACCTGTGGTGGGTCGAGCGGGACGGCAAACACTTCGCCAACGTCACGCTGCCGGCGGGCAGCTACTCGGCGCGCGGCGCGGGCGGGCACTACATCCTCGTGGTGCCGAAATTCGACCTGGTGGTGGTGCACCGGGTGAATACCGACATCCGCGACCGGCGGGTCGAGTCGGCGGAGTTCGGCGAACTGGTCCGGCGCATCCTGCTGGCGCATCAGCCGCCGCTTTGAAGGACGCGGTGGCCCGGAGCGCAACTTGACACCCGCAGCATCCGAACGAGGAAGCCTGCTCCCTCTCCTCCATCGGATGGAGGAGAGGGCCGGGGAGAGGAGGTGCGTTACCGCTCTATTATCAAGGCTCCCCTCTTCCCAGCCCTCTCCCCGCTCCTGCGTCGCAGGGAGAGGGGGTTCACCTGCCGTGGCGCGTGTGCCAAGTTGAGCACGCGGCCACACTGCGTCCGCAGTTTTTCTCGCCCCGCGCGGCGCGCGCTGCCATGCTCCGCGCATCGTCCTGCTCCGGCCATGAATGCTCCACGCCCTTCCGCCCCGGCCCTCGACCGCCGGGCCTTCCTCACCTCCGCGCTCGCCGTCTCGACGGCCGCGCTCGCCGCGTCCCGCCCGTCCGCCGGCGCGGCCATCGCGCTCACCGGCCGGCGCGAGCTGTTCGTGGACGACTTCCTGATCGAGCGGCTCGCCGGGGCGGCGCTGCGCCTGCATCCGCCCGAGGCGCGCGACGTGGCCATCACCTGCGACGCGCCGTGGGAGGGCAACACGTCCGCCTACTACACGGTGTTTCAGGACGGTGACTTGGTCCGCATGTATTATCGCGGGTCGCACCACGACGCGGCGACCGACCGGGCCACGCACCCCGAGTTCACCTGCTACGCGGAGAGCCGCGACGGGTTGACGTTCACCAAGCCGAAGCTCGGCCTCTTCGAGCACGGCGGCTCGAAGGACAACAACATCGTCTGGACCGGCGAGGGCACGCACTGCTTCGCGCCGTTCCGCGACCCGAACCCCGCCTGCCCGCCGGCGGCCCGCTACAAGGCGCTGGCCGCCGGCTCGACGCGGATCGAGGGGCGCAAGCAGTCCTGCCTCCACGCGTATCACTCGGCGGACGGCGTGCGGTGGGCGCGCACGCGGCCGGAACCGGTGCTGACGGCCGGCGCGTTCGACTCGCAGAACATCGCCTTCTGGGACGCGGAGCGCGGCGAGTATCGGGCGTATTGGCGCTGGTTCGACCGGGACCGCACGGACGCGAACGGCGCGAAGCTGGAGAACGTGCGCGCCATCCGCACCGCGACCTCGCGGGACTTCCTCACCTGGATCAACCAGGCCGACCTCCGCTACGGCGACGCGCCGCGCGAGCATCTTTACACCAACGCGGTGATGCCCTACTTCCGTGCGCCGCACCTGTTCATCGGCTTCCCGACGCGCTACCAGGCGAAGACCCAGCAGGTCGAGCCGGTGTTCATGAGCAGCCGCGACGGCGTGAACTTCCGCCGCTGGCCGAAGGAGCTGATCCCCATCACCGCGCCGAAGGACCGCGACGGCAACCGCGCCAACTACATGACGCGCGGCCTGGTGCAACTGCCCGGCCGGCCGCGCGAGCTGTCCGTGTATGCCACCGAGGCGTATTACACGGGCACCGGCAGCCGCGTGCGGCGCTTCACGTTCCGCACGGACGGCTTCGTCTCCGTGAACGCGGCGCAGGCGGGGTCGCTCCTGACCAAGCCGCTGGTGCCGGGCCGCCAGCCGCTGCTGGTCAACCTCGTGAGCCGGGGCGTGACGCGCGTGGAGGCGCAGGATCTGAACGGCCGGCCGCTGCCGGGCTTCAGCCTCGCCGACTGCGCGCCGCTCAAGGGCGATTTCCTCGACGCGGCCGTGGCGTGGCAGGGCGGCAGCCTCGCGAAACTGGCCGGCCAGACGGTGCGTCTGCGTTTTGAACTGAACGACGCCGACCTGTTCGCCTTGCAAGCATGAACCGACCTCCGCCCCGCGCGACCCTGTCCCGCCTGCTGCTCGTCGTCGGCCTCCTCACGCTGCTCGCGTGCCCGCTGCGCGCGGCCGGCCGACCGAATGTCATCATGGTGTTCATTGATGACATGGGCTGGGGCGACTTCTCGTGCTTCGGCAACCCGGACGCGAAGACGCCGCACGTGGACCGGCTCGCGGCCGAGGGCATCCGCTTCGCGCAGTTCTACGTGAACTATCCCATCTGCTCGCCGTCGCGGTGCGCGCTGATGACCGGCCAGTATCCGCAGCGCTGGCGCATCACGTCCTTCCTCAACAACCGCGCCGACAACGACCGGCGCGGCGTCGCGCAGTGGCTCGACCCGCAGGCCCCCGTGCTCGCGCGCCTGCTCAAGTCGGCCGGCTACGCCACCGGGCATTTCGGCAAGTGGCACCTCGGCGGCCAGCGCGACGTGGACAACGCGCCGCCGATCTCCGCCTACGGCTTCGACGAGTCGCTCACGAACTTCGAGGGCATGGGCGCAAAGCTCCTGCCGCTCACGCTCAAGCCCGGCGACCCGCAGCCCGGCCGCATCTGGGGCGACGCCGAGCGCCTCGGCGACCCCGTGGTGTGGATGCAGCGCAGCGAGCTAACCGCCGGCTTCGTGAACGCGGCGATTCCCTTCATCAACCGCGCCGTCGCCGCCGGCCAGCCGTTCTTCGTGAACCTCTGGCCCGACGATGTTCACAGTCCCTACTGGCCGCCGACCGCCAAGTGGGGCGATGGCAGCCGCCGTCGGCTTTACCTGTCCGTGCTCGAGGAGATGGACCGCCAGCTCGGCCGGCTCTTCGACCACGTCCGCGCCACGCCCGCGCTGCGCGACAACACGCTCATCCTCGTCTGCTCCGACAACGGCCCCGACACCGGCGCGGGCAGCGCGGGCCCGTTCCGCGGGCTGAAGGCCACGCTGTTCGAGGGCGGCGTCCGTTCGCCGCTCGTCGTGTGGGGACCGGGCTTGCTCGCGAAGGAAATGGCCGGCACGGAGAACTCGGCTTCGGTTTTCGCCGCCTTTGACCTCGCGCCGTCGCTGCTCGGCATCACCGGCGTGACGCCGCCCGCCGGGGTGAAGTTCGACGGCGAGAACCTTGCGCCCGTGCTGCTCGGGAGAAGCGCCGTGGCCCGCGCCGCGCCGCTCTGCTGGCGTCGGCCGCCCGACCGCAAGACCGCCTACGGCTCCGGCCCGTTGCCCGACCTCGCGGTGCGCGACGGCGACTGGAAGCTCCTGTGCGATTACGACGGCGCGAAGCCGCAGCTTTACAACCTCGCCACCGACCGCGCCGAGGCGAACAACCTCGCCGCGCAGCAGCCCGACGTGGTCGCGCGGCTCACGAAGGCCGTGCTCGCGTGGAATCAGTCCCTGCCGCAGGACAACGGCCCCGCGCTCGGCGCGGAAGCCCCCGCCGCGCCCAAAGCCGGCAAGAAGAAGAAAGCCGAGTGAGCGCGGCCCACCACGGATGCACACGGATCAACACGGATTGAACCCGAACTCCGAAGTTGCCCGGCGCACGGGCGCGGGTAGCGCAGGCTTGCAGCCTGCTGTTTCGCGGGTTTGCAACCCGTCGCTGCCACGCACCATGCTGAACGTCGTAGGCTTCCGGATGACCTGCCGACTGCAAGTCGGCGGACACAGCAGGCTGCAAGCCTGCGCTACGGTGCCGGGCAGCTCGACTTCGGAGTTCGGGTTGAAGGCGGCGGATCGCTCTGCGGGCGCGCGTGATGCGTGGTGCGTGGTGCGTGAGAGCCGCTTCACGCACCACGCACCACGCACCACGTTTCAACCTCATTCCGCTTTTCTCCCATGAAACGCCTGCTCCTCCTCCTGCCGTGCCTTCTGTCGCTCCCGTGGTTCGCCGTCGCCGCTGACCGGCCGAACATCCTCTGGATCACCAGCGAGGACAACAGCCCTTACCTCGGCTGCTACGGCGACCCGCTCGCGCACACGCCCAACCTGGACCGCCTCGCCGCGCAGGGCGTGCGCTACCGGCACGCCTTCGCCAACGCGCCGGTCTGCTCCACCGCGCGCACGACGCTCATCACCGGCATGTATGCGTCGTCGCTCGGCGTGCAGCACCACCGCAGCCGCGTGGCGATCCCCGAGTCCTTCAAGCTGTATCCCGAGCACCTGCGCGCCGCCGGCTACTACTGCTCGAACAACTCGAAGACCGATTACAACCTCGCCAACGCCCGCAAGCCGTGGGACGAGAGCAGCCCCCGCGCGCATTACAAAGGCCGCGCGGCGGGCCAGCCGTTCTTCGCCGTCTTCAACTTCACCACCAGCCACGAAAGCCAGGTCGCGCCCAAAGGCGGCAAGAGCACTTTCCGCGTGCCGCCGGAGAAAATCCCGCTGCCGCCGTATCATCCCGACACACCGGACATCCGCCGCGACTGGGCGAACTACTACGACCAGATGACACTCATGGACGAACAGGTGGGCAAGGTGCTCGCCGAGCTGGAGCAGGCCGGCCTCGCGGACGACACCATCGTCTTCTACTACGGCGACCACGGCGGCGCGCTGCCGCGCGGCAAGCGCAACATCCACGACTCCGGCACGCGCGTGCCGCTCATTCTCCGCTTCCCGCCGAAGTGGGCGCACCTCGCCCCCGCCAAGCCCGGCGAGTGGGTCAACGACCTCGTCAGCTTCGTGGACTTTCCCGCGACGGTCTTCAGCCTCTGCAACGTGCCGATCCCCGCGCACTACGAGGGCCGGCCGTTCCTCGGCGCGAAGAAGGCCGCGCCGCGCGAGCACGTCTTCCTGATTCGCGGCCGCATGGACGAGCGCTACGACACGCTGCGCGCCGTGCGCGACGCGGAGTTCCGCTACGTGCGCAACTACGCGCCGCACCGCCCGTGGGGCCAGCACTACTCGTATCCGTTCCAGGTGCAGCCCAGCATGAGGTCGTGGTTCGCGGAGTTCACGGCGGGCCGCTGCAACGAGGCGCAGGCCGCCTACTGGAAGCCCAAGCCCGGCGAGGAGTTTTACCAGCTTGCCGGCGACCCGTTTGAAATCCGCAACCGCATCGCCGAGCCACCGCACGCCGCGCGCGCCGCCAGGCTGCGCGCTGCGTTGCGCGCCGAGATCCTCAGGACGCGCGACACGATCTTCATCCCGGAAGGCATGTTCGCCAAGCTCGCGGGCGACAAGACGATCTACGACTACGCGCAGAGCAAAGCGTATCCGCTCGCGCGCATCCTTGACCTCGCGGATCAGGCCAGCGACCGCAACGCCGCGAACCTGCCGGCCTTCCTCGCCGCGCTTGACGACCCGCATCCCATCGTCCGCTACTGGGCCGCCACCGGCTGCCTGATCCTCGCGGAGAAGGCCGCGTCGGCGAAAGACAAGCTCCGCGCGCGGCTCGCGGACGAGTGGCTCGACGTGCGCGTGGTCGCCGCCGAGGCCATCGCGCGGCTGGGCGAGCGGGAGGCCGCCGCCCGGACGATTGCCCGCGTGTTGAGCCAGGGCAACGTGCATGAAGTGCTCGCCGCGCAGAACGCGCTCGACTTCATGTGGCAGGCCGGAAGCGTCACGCTCGCGCAGGCCAAGGAGCTGGTGCGCGACACCAAGTTCGCCGAGCCGGCCGACCGCATCCCGCGCTACCTGCTGGCGCAGCCGTGACCGCCGTGGATCGCCTCCACGCACTGTGCCGCTCGACGGGGAACGGGTGGCAGCCCGAGTGCAGCCCACACGACACGCCAGAATCGCGAAAGCGGAGACTGGCAGCGCGCCGGTTCGGGCGGCGGACGCACCAGATGAAAGGCCGGCGAATTGCCTTTCGCGTCGCTTCGCGTGTTTCGCGGCCAAAGATTCCGACTCTGGGTGGCACTTCACCAACAATCCCAGGCAACCTCCGCCCGCGTTCCGGCGTCTGTCCTGCCGCCAAACCATCATCACCATGAACCGCCATCTCCTCCCCACCCTCGCCCTGCTCACCGCTTCCGCCACGCTCTGCCTCGCGGAACGAAACGCCGACCTCAAGCCGCTGCACACGCGCGCCGGCAAACCGGTGGTGGACGAGACCTTCGCCGCGCCGGCCTTGGGCAAGGCGTGGACCGCGAACAAGGGCGACTGGCAGGTGCGCGACGGCGCGCTCGTCGGCAAGGAGAAGGCGTCGGACGAGCACGCCGCCGTGCTCACGCTCGGCCAGCCGAACCGCGATTCCATCCTGCGCTTCTCGTTC
>Ga0172376_10006212_pt1 | contig 13056 bp, 11 predicted proteins | sample Lak35m_FD_121114 | JGI IMG/M metagenome (GOLD analysis project Ga0172376, IMG submission 121114) | Freshwater microbial communities from Kabuno Bay, South-Kivu, Congo - kab_092012_35m | ecosystem: Environmental > Aquatic > Freshwater > Lake | place: Democratic Republic of the Congo: South-Kivu...
CAGCGACACCAGCAACAGGGGCCATCCCATCAGGCGCAACCCCATGGTTTGTACTTTCCAGAACTGGGCACGCCCTGGCAGGTTGTCCAGTATCTCGGCCAGAATGGAGAGCAGGAAGGCAAAAATACCCAGATAGAGAAAGGCACTGGCGGGAATGAAATCACGCAGCCTGACCGAATCCGGTTTGAGCAGTATGCCCTGATCCATCTTGGAGAACGCAGGACTCTGCTTGCCAAAGCCTACGAACAGGGGATCACCGAGTCCGCTGCGACTCATGGTTTCCTGCGCTATCCAGGCATTCTGGATGGCCCACCCATTGACCGGTGTCAGTACGCGATCTGATTTGAGCGAATCGGCCAGCGGATCAGCGTTACCGCCACCGCCCATATTGATCAGGGAGAGTGCCCTGGAGAGCAGGCCTCCCCCGCCACTGTCTGCCACTGACACCGACAAACCTTTTTTCCTGATTTTCTGCTTCAGCGTTTTGTTATCGACCAGATTCATACCCAGCACGTCGGTTACATACATCATGTTGTTACGACCCAGTGTGGCATGATGAAAGGCAACACCGATCAGTTCATTGTCGTAGGCGCGTTTGGATTCCGTATAATTCAGGTAGAACTTGCCCCGCACCTTGTAGAGACGATACTGCATGTCACCGTCCTGACCCTGCTGCTCAGGCTCTTTCAGGGGAATATCGCCTACACTGTTGTTGAAAACGATGTCCTGGGGTTCCACCTTGCCACGCCAGCGAAACCATAACCAGACTTCCAGTTCAGCCGTGTTGGTTTTTGAATCCAGATTCACCACCTTGTTGATCTTGATACCGGTATAAACCACGTTGGTCTTGTACATGAAACGGTCATTGACATACAGAGCCCGCCCTTCAATGACTTCCTGCAGATAGTTGACGATGGCTTCAGGATCGATCGGTGATAACTGGGTCAGACCGGAAATGAGTTCCTTGCCGTCATAGTTGCCGATCCAGACCGACGGCATGCTGTTGCGTTTGGGATTGAGTACGATGGGACCATTGACACCGGGTCGTGTCTTGTCCAGACGATCCATGGTCAGTAACTCCTCCCGCAACCGTTGACGCTGGTCGACGATGGAGGTCTCTTCGGGTACTCCCAGCTCCGTTAGCGTGTGGGCCAGTACTGAAATGCCATCAATAGCCTGAATGGCAACCCAGTCCGGGGCTTCGCCATAGGCCGACACGTAGCCCCCCCTGGCCCGCTGAGCCGCCTCACCGGCGGTATCAAACAGCAGGGGAGTCGTTAAAAGTGAGTCGGAAAGAATGGCCGGCAGCGAGGCCTCGCCCTTCCAGAACTCCTCCAGATAACTCTGAAAGGCCTTGGTAGCCAGTGTGCGCAGACCAATGATGCGATTTTTGACATTGTTGGCGCGGAGGCCCGCAATGATCGCCGCACTGTCCCTGGCATCACCAACGACCAACAGATAACCAATCAACTTCTTTTCGTTTATTTCGCGGGCAAACGCCTGAACCTGCTCTGACAAACCTGCCTCATGCACCCCGTAAGTCCACTTGTAAAGAACCTTGCTGCCAAAGCGTTGCATGGTTTCATCGTAGATGTTGGCGGTTCGTTCGCCCTCGGGCGTGGCCGGGTGAATGACATTGACTACCTTTTCGCCCATCACATTACGAACATAGTTGGCCAGAAACCGGGTTTCGAACGTGGTATCGAAACTGGTGCGAAAAACCCAGGGTTGCTCGGGGAAACGGGGTTCTTCATAGGCACTCAGGGCAATCAACGGCAGTCGTTCCGCCTGATAGACACTCTCCAGCTCCCTGACCTTGCTGTCGAACCAGTGGCCGACCACACCGACGGCACCTTCACCGGCAGCCTTCCTGACCAGATCAGCCGGGTTGGTTCCCTCGGCGGCCTCATCCAGAAAAACCAGTTCTATGGGTCTGTCACCCAGCTTTCTCTCCTTGTTGAACTTGCCGGCGTAGAGTACTGCACCCTGGCGAACCGACTGACCGATAACCTGGTTCTCGCCTGTGAGGGGTGCGATGACCGCCAGCTTGATGGGGTGCGCCGCCGTGCGGTTTTCGATGACGACCTGCACCAGGGCGGAAACGGCCATCGCCAGTATGGCCGTCAGAGAGATCATCAAGAGAAACAGCGTTTTTTTGGGCAACTGTCCCAGGTTGGCCCAGAGTTTCTGAATGAAGTTCATGATTCTAAGATACGGGTAGATTGAAATCGGGCTTGCAAAGCGGTGCAGCATCAAGGCCAGGAACAGGCCAATAGAGGAATAAGTACATCGTAACGGATGGAGATGACGATGAACAATCCACAGAATGGATTAAATTGCAGGGTTATGCGTCTGTTTTTGCCTGAATCCGGCAATCACGGCGGCTGTGTGCGGGCGTACACCCCGCCATAACTCGAAAGCATCGGCGGCTTGCTCGACCAACATCCCGATACCGTCGACGCTGCGGGCCGCTCCGGCCCGGATGCCCCACTGCACGAATGCCGTCGGCTTTGCACTGTAAGCCAGATCGTAACAGATGCTCCCTTCGGCCACGAGATGATCCGGTAAATCCGGCAACTCACCGGACAGGCTCGCCGCCGTCGCATTGAGAATGAGGTCGAAGGTTTGACCGCCGAGTGCCTGCAATGAAGAGACGCTTACGCGGCCCAAATCAGAAAATTCGGCCACCATTTGTTCTGCCCGGGCCAGGGTGCGGTTGGTCAACACCAGCACGCCGGGTTGTTGTTCCAGCAGGGGAAACAGCACACCACGACTGGCACCACCGGCCCCGATCAGGAGTATTCTGAGTCCCTTCAGCGAGAGGGATAAATTCCGGGTCAAATCACGTACCAGTCCGGTCCCATCGGTATTGTCACCGTAGAGCTGTCCGTTTGTGCCCCGCATCAGGGTGTTGACCGCCCTGGCCCTTTCTGCCCCCGGACTCCTGCGATCACAAACGGCATAGGCCAATTCCTTGAGCGGCACCGTACAATTGAGTCCTTTGCCACCCTGTTTCAGAAAATCAGTCAACGCCTGTGCAAACTGTTCCGGCGTTACGTCCTGACGGGCGTACGCCATCGACTGGCCCGTCTCTGCTGCAAAGCGGGCATGAATTTCAGGGGAAAGGCTATGATTGATGGGATGTCCAAAAACAGCGTACTGATCAATACTCGACATGAGGGAATTCGTCGGGGTGTAAAGGGAACTTCAACAAGCGAGACATGGCCGGGTTCAGGTATTCAGCCATTCGGCCACGGCCCTGGCGTAGTAGGTCAGAATGGCATCGCACCCGGCCCGTTTGAACGACAGCAGAGCCTCCATGACCGTTTTTTTCTCATCGATCCAGCCATTCTGACTGGCCGCCTTGAGCATGGCATATTCACCACTGACCTGATAGGCCAGCGTGGGTACGCCAAAGGTGTCCTTGACCCGGCGGATGATGTCCAGATACGGCATGCCCGGCTTGATCATGACCATGTCCGCCCCTTCCTGGAGGTCGAGCCGGACTTCCCTCAGGGCTTCATCCGAATTGGCCGGATCCATCTGGTAACTGAACTTGTCGCCACCGGCCAGATTGGCCGTAGAACCCACGGCATCACGAAACGGGCCGTAAAAGGACGAAGCATACTTGGCGGAATAAGCCAGAATCCGGGTGTGCCGGTCACCGGATCGTTCGAGGGCTTGCCGTATGGCCCCGATACGACCGTCCATCATGTCGGAAGGTGCCACGATATCTGCCCCGGCCGCCGCATGAGAGAGTGCCTGCCGTACCAGGACGGCCACGGTTTCATCATTGATGACATAGCCGCTGGCATCGAGGAGTCCATCCTGACCATGTACCGTATAGGGATCGAGTGCGACATCCGTAATGACACCCAGTCGGGGGAACTGACGTTTGATTGCCCGCACGCTGCGCTGTACCAGGCCTTCCGGGTTACAGGCTTCTTCAGCCCCCTCGGTCTTGTACCCGGGAGGAATGACCGGAAACAGGGCGATGGCAGGAATGCCGAGTCGATCGACCGCCACCAGTTCGGCCAGCAAACCATCGAGGCTCAGACGGTATACGCCCGGCATCGAAGCCACCGGTTCACGGATATTCGTACCCTCACAAACAAATAACGGGTAGATGAGATCATTGACCGTCAGGGTATTTTCCTGCATCAGACGACGACTGAAAGCATCCTTCCGCATCCGCCGCAGACGAGTGAGCGGATAGGTTTCCTGAAATGACGACATGAATTTTCCTGCCTTTTGAAATCAAAAAAATCGGGGAAAACCCCGCCCGATCATGCAATAAAAAGGCTCACAGCCATTGCCTGGGTTTGAGGAAATGCTGATAAAGCGCGTCTTCAGGTGAGCCCGGTTCGGGCTTCCAGTTGTATTGCCAGTGTGCAACGGGTGGCAGGGACATCAGAATGGATTCGGTCCGTCCTCCCGATTGCAGGCCAAACAGGGTGCCGCGATCGTATACCAGATTGAATTCCACATACCGTCCCCGCCGGTATAACTGAAAATTCCGCTCGCGTTCACCGTAAGGCGTATCCTTGCGCCGTGCCACAAGGGGTTGATAGGCCTTCAGGTAGTGATCTCCCACACTTCGCATGAAGGCAAAGGTTCGTTCAAAATCCCATTCATTCAGGTCATCGAAAAACAGGCCACCGACTCCCCGGGTTTCATTTCGGTGTCTGAGAAAGAAATATTCGTCACACCATTGCTTGAAGCGCGGATAAACGTCTTCACCAAACGGTTGGCAGGCTTGTCTGGCCATTCGGTGCCAGTCGATGGCATCCTCTTCAAAGGGGTAGTAGGGTGTCAGATCGAAGCCCCCACCAAACCACCAGACCGGTTCCTCATTCTCGCGCTCGGCCATGAAACAGCGCACATTGGCATGCGAGGTGGGTACGTAGGGATTGCAGGGATGAATGACCAGCGATACGCCAACGGCCTGAAACGAACGACCGGCCAGATCAGGCCGGTGTGCCGTCGCTGAAGGCGGCAAATGGCTGCCCATAACGTGGGAGAAGTTGACCCCTCCCTGCTCGAAAGTTGCTCCGCCGGCAAGTACACGGGTTCGCCCGCCCCCTTTCCCGCTGGCGTATTGCCAGGCATCTTCCTGAAAGCAGACCTTGGGCTCCTCCTGTTCCAGCCCGTGACAAATCGAATCCTGCAGGTCAAGCAGGTAATTTCTGACCGTCTCGATATCCGGACGACTCATTTTTGGGTTGCCTCCAAGGTAAAAAGATGCACCCATTCTACCACGATGACAACCCGCCGGTCGGCAAGCCAAACGAATACCGGTATGATGCCCCCTTCACCCACGAATGGGCTCGATCATGCCGTATACCCTGTCACCCGCCCTTGCCGCCCATTATGCTTCGCTGTTTTACGGAATGAGGCAAACCACCACCTTGCAACACTGGGCGGAAACCTTGCCCGGTTTGATTGCGCGTGCTTTTTGTGCCGACCGGCACGGTGACTGGCCCGCCTGGCAAACCATTCTGGAGCGACTGCCCGTACTGGCACCTGCACAGAGCCACCTGGACTCAGGGCGTGTCGGTGTCAGCGGTCAGGCGTGCGATCAGGCAGGACTCCAGTCGTTACTCATGGGCCTGCATCCCTGGCGCAAGGGGCCTTACCATATTCATGGCATTCATATCGATACGGAATGGCGATCCGACTGGAAGTGGCAGCGATTAGTCCCTCATATTCAGTCATTGCAGCAGCGGTTGGTGCTGGATGTGGGATGCGGTAATGGTTTCCACTTGTGGTGCATGCTGGGTGCGGGAGCCCGGCGGGTCATTGGCATAGACCCTACCCTACTGCATGTGGTGCAGTTCATGGCCATCAAGCATTTCATGGGAGAGTGGCCCGCGCATGTGCTGCCACTGGCGGTGGAGGATATGCCGGCAGGACTACGGGCATTTGATACGGTATTTTCGATGGGCGTACTGTACCATCGTCGCTCGCCGATCGACCATCTGCTGGAACTGAAAGGCCTGCTGAGGCCGGGTGGCGAGCTGGTACTGGAAACCCTGGTGGTGCACGGAGAACCCGGATACGCGCTGCTTCCGGTTGATCGCTATGCCAGAATGAGGAATGTCTGGTTCATTCCGACCTGCCCTACCCTGGAGATGTGGTTATCCCGTTGTGGTTTCCGGCAGGTTCGCTGCGTGGATATCACGCCAACGACCCTTCGGGAACAGCGATCAACACCCTGGATGCGGTTTGAGTCACTCAACGATTGCTTGAATCCTGACGATCCCCGGCGTACCGTGGAAAACCTGCCGGCACCCGTGCGGGCCATTTTCATTGCGCAAAGCCCTCGAGAGGGCTCAAAATGAAAAGGGGACACGGTGAAACACCGTGCCCCCTTTTTTTGCTGCCCGGCAACAGACCTGGCTTCAGATTTTTTCCTTGATGCGGGCTGCCTTACCGGTCAGGTTGCGCAGATAATATAACTTGGCCCGGCGCACATCACCGCGTCGCTTGACCTGAATCTCCTGTACCTGGGGGCTATAGGTCTGAAACACCCGTTCAACGCCCTCTCCATGCGAGATCTTGCGCACGGTGAAAGCCGAGTTGTATCCGCGATTGCGCTTGGCGATCACGACCCCTTCAAAGGCCTGCAAGCGTTCACGGTTACCTTCCTTCACCTTCACCTGAACCACCACGGTATCACCCGGGCCAAAGGCGGGAATCGTCTTGTGGCTCATCCATTCCGTTTCGAGTTCCTGAATAATATTTGTCATGCGTTTATCTCTGCTCTATCTGATCGAATGATGGGGGGATGCCAGTCACCCTGCGGACTGCCATGGCGTAATAATCAGGGATGTGGCCGGGAAATCGGGAAGTCATTGTGAGACCTGTCCCGGCTCATCCTTACAATGCCCGGTGTATTCCCGGGTATATTCATCCAGAAGTTGCCTTTGTTCCTGATCGAGGTCAACCCTGGCCAGCAAGTCGGGGCGACGGAGCCAGGTTCTGCCGAGTGACTGCTTGAGTCGCCAGCGCCGGATGGCTTCGTGATGCCCGCTCTGTAATATGTCAGGAACATCCAGTTCATCGATCTGCTCAGGGCGGGTGTAATGCGGGCAATCCAGTAAGCCGTTTATATGGGAATCCTGTCTGGCCGAATCATCATGACCCAGTACACCGGGTATCAGGCGCAGCACCGCATCCATGAGAACCAGGGCCGGCAACTCACCACCACTGAGTACATAATCGCCAATGGACCATTCTTCGTCGATTTCAAGATCGACCAGGCGTTCATCGACACCCTCATACCGTCCAGCCACCAGAATTATACGCGCCATGGAGGCAAACCGGGTGATGGCAGGTTGATCCAGTAAGCGTCCCTGCGGGGTCAGGAATACGGTAATGGCAGACTTTTCGTCATCATTTCGTGCCGCCTGTATCGCGGCTCGCAGGGGCTCGACCTTCATCACCATACCCGGTCCCCCACCGTAGGGACGATCATCCACCGTCCGGTGTCTGTCGTGGGTATAGTCCCTGGGGTTCCAGAGCCTGAGGCTTGCAAGTCCGCTTTCAAATGCGCGACCGGTGACACCACAGTGTGCTGTCTGGCTGACCATTTCCGGAAACAGGGTTACGATATCGAATCGCACGAAACTCAGAAATCTCCATCCCAATCGACCAGGATGTAGCCCTGCTCAAGGTTGACATCCTTCACGAAGCGGTTTCTGACGAAGGGAACCAGACGCTCCCTTTCTCCGGCCAGCACCATGACATCATGGGCACCGGTGGACATCATGTCTGCCACAACACCCAGGTCAAGACCCTGCAAATTCCTGACGGCGAGTCCGATCAGGTCAGCCCAGTAATACTCACCCGGAGCCGGAGAGGGAAAACTGGCCCTGCTGGCGTAAACAGACTTCGCACGCACGAGGACTGCCGCATCCCGGTCGTCGATGCCCTTGAACCGGGCCACCAGACCTTCACCGTTTCGCCGTCCCTCACAGAGTTCCCGGCGATCACCCGGATCGCCCAGGCAAATCCATGGGGAGTACTTGAGAATATTGTCCACGGGAGCCGTGTAGGAGTGCAGTTTGACCCAACCCCTGACACCAAAGGGTGCCTGCACCACACCCACGATCAGCACGGAATCCTCAGTCACACAGCCTCGTAACGGCAGTCAGTGGTTGACGACTCAGATGCCAGGCTGAACGGCTGACTTGCGAAATTCCTTGATCAGCGAACCCACTCGTCCTGAGGTCTGGGCACCGTGCCCCAACCAGTATTCGATGCGGGAGTCGTCGAGACGTAAACGCTCTTCACGTCCCGAGGCAATCGGGTTGAAAAAGCCAACACGCTCGATATAACGGCCATCGCGCCTGGAGCGACTATCCGTTACGACGACATGATAAAAGGGCCGTTTCTTGGCACCCCCTCTGGACAGACGTATCGTCACCATATATTTATTGATTCCTCTGAAAAAGAAAAACCAGCGGCAATCCTGTGCGGGTTGCCGATGGCTTCTGTAGGGTATAGGCATTAGCCATACCAGAAAAAACCGAAAAAAACCAGATACCTGGTTTTTTACATCATTATGGCGGAGAGAGAGGGATTCGAACCCTCGATAGAGTGATAAGCCCTATACTCCCTTAGCAGGGGAGCGCCTTCAGCCTCTCGGCCATCTCTCCGGATATCTTTCTAAAACGGAATCCTGTGCCAGCGGGTCTGAACCGTCAGCCGTGTCAGGATCATTCTGCAGAATCGCTCATTTTCTCTGCAAACTGACCACTCTGCTCGCGCTTGATGCGCTCATAAATCTCTTCCCTGTGTACAGAAACCTCTTTCGGTGCATTCACACCGATGCGAACCTGATTTCCCTTCACACCCAGGACAGTGACCGTTACGTCATCCCCTATCATCAGGGTTTCCCCTACTCTGCGAGTCAATATCAGCATAATTCTTTCCTTCCAGGTCACTCAGAACCTGCCTAAAAACACTGCGGAAACAGTGTACAGCCAACCATAAAGAGAATTATTTTATACCAAGATCGACGTTTTGTTTACCCCTAAAAACGCTTTTTTTGGTGTTCGCAAAAAAAAACACGTCCGTCAGGATTGATCCAGTTTGAAAGCATCATGCAGGGTTCGCACCGCCAGTTCCAGGTACTTTTCGTTGACCACCACCGATATCTTGATTTCGGAGGTCGATATCATCTGGATGTTGATGCCTTCACGGGCCAAAGCCCCGAACATCTGGCTGGCTACACCGGCATGGGAGCGCATGCCGACACCGACCAGCGAAACCTTGACGATGGTGTCATCGCTGCTCACGACCCTGGCACCCAGATCTTCCCGCAGACGGTTAAGGATTTCCAGTGCCTTGCGGTATTCGGCACGGTGTACCGTAAAGGTGAAATCAGTAGTCGCATCCGCTGCCACATTCTGGACGATCATGTCGACCTCGATGTTGGCTTCGGCGATGGGGCCCAGAATCTTGTAGGCATTGCCCGGACGATCCGGTACACCCAGAATGGTCAGCTTGGCTTCATCGCGATTGAAGGCTATGCCTGAGATCAATGGTTTTTCCACGTTCTCTTCTTCCTCATAACTGATGAGGGTACCGTGACCCTCTACAAAACTTGACAATACCCGTAAAGGTACATTGTATTTGCCGGCAAACTCGACCGAGCGGATTTGCAGCACTTTGGAGCCTTGGCTGGCCAGTTCCAGCATCTCCTCGAACGTGATGCGATCGAGCCGCCGGGCCTTGGGTTCTACCCGGGGATCGGTGGTATAGACCCCATCGACATCGGTGTAGATTAGACATTCATCTGCCTTGAGGGCCGCCGCCAGTGCCACGGCCGTGGTATCTGAACCTCCGCGCCCCAGCGTAGTGATATGACCTTCTTCGGTAATCCCCTGGAATCCAGCAACGACCACCACCCGCCCCTCGTCCAGATCACCCTGCATGCGCCGGGTATCGATGTCGAGAATGCGGGCCTTGGTGTGGGCTGCGTCGGTCAGTATTCTGACCTGCGCACCCGTATAGGAACAGGCGGGACAGCCGCGCTGTTGCAAGGCCATGCAAAGCAGGGCAATGGTGACCTGCTCACCGGTCGACAGCAGGACATCCATTTCACGGGGATCGGGCCGATCCTGCAATGCATGGGCCATGCTCACCAGACGGTTGGTTTCCCCGCTCATGGCGGATACCACCACGACCAGATGTTCGCCCCGGTCACGGGCGCGAATGATGTTGTCCGCGACATGGCGGATGCGTTCGACGTTACCGACCGAGGTACCGCCGTATTTGTGTACGTATAAAGCCATAATGGTCCAGAAAATTTACACTGTGACCCGTTCAGGTCGTCTGTTGCCGTATCCAGTCGGCGACGCTGGCGAGGGCTGCATCCAGTCGGCCCGGTTCAGTGCCGCCTGCCTGCGCCATGTCCGGTCGTCCACCGCCTTTTCCGCCCACCTGTACCGCAACGGCATTGACCAGATCACCTGCCTTGATGCGGGCGGTTTGATCCTTGGTTACACCGGCAATCAGGTTGACCCGGCCTTCGGTGACAGAACCCAGAATCACGACCGCACTGCCGAGCTTGTTTCTGAGTTGGTCTACCAGTTCCCGCAGGGTTTTCACATCGGCCTCTTCAACACGGGCCGAAAGCACCCGGATACCGTTGATTTCAATCGCATGAGTCGACAGGTCATCACCGGTCGAGCTGGCCATTTTACCCTTGAGTCGCTCGATTTCCTTCTCCAGCAAGCGATTTTTGTCGATGAGTTGTTGCACCTTGTCGTCCAGCCCTTCGCGTCCCGACTTCAGGCGTTCGGCAATCCCCTGCAACAAGGCTTCGCTGGTTCTGACCCAGTCATCGGCATTTTCAGCGGTAACCGCCTCGATTCGGCGGATCCCGGCGGCTACACCGGTTTCGCTGACCACCCGGAAAAAGCCAATATCGCCCACCCGGCGGGCATGGGTTCCGCCACACAGTTCCATGGAAAAATCCCCCATCCGCAATACCCTGACCACCTCGCCGTATTTTTCCCCGAACAAGGCCATGGCACCCGCCGCGACAGCTTCGTCCCTGGACAGGAGCGACACCTCGACTGCCTGATTGGCCCGTATCTGCTGATTGACCAGACGCTCGACCTGTTCCAGTTGTTCAGGGTTCATCGGTTCGAAATGGGAAAAGTCGAAGCGCAACCGCTCCGGATCCACCCGTGAGCCCCTTTGAGTGACGTGCGCTCCCAGAATCTGGCGCAAGGCGGCGTGCAGCAGGTGGGTGGCCGAATGATTGAGTGCGGTTGCCGTACGGGCCGCCTGATCCACCCTTGCATCACACAGACTGCCGGCTACCCGGCCTTGGGTAACCCGACCGAGGTGAAGAATGGTATCGCTCCCCTGCTTGCGGGTATCGTGCACTTCGAAGGTGCCGGCTGGAAAAACCAGCACCCCACGATCACCCACCTGCCCGCCGGATTCAGCGTAAAAGGGTGTCTTTTCCAGTACGATGATGCCTTCCATCCCCGCGTCCAGGCTCTCCACTGCCGCACCGTCGTGCAGCAAGGCCAGAACGGTGGCCGAACCACTGAGGTGGTCATAACCGATAAATTCACAAGCCCCCTCCACCTTGATGTCAGCCGTGTGATCCAGGGTGAAATGACTGGCTGAGCGAGCCCGTTCCCGCTGAACCTGCATGTGACGTTCAAACCCTTCGCGGTCGATGGACAGACCCTGCTCACGGGCAATGTCGGCGGTCAGGTCGACCGGAAAGCCGTAAGTATCGTATAACTGGAATACCGTATCACCCGGAATGACCTGACCCTGCAATTGTTTGAGGCAGGCTTCCAGAATTTTCATGCCCTGTTCCAGGGTTTCAGCAAAACGTTCTTCCTCCTTTCTCAAAACCTGTTCCACCAGTGGCCTGGCCTTCAACAACTCGGGATAAGCCGCCCCCATCGCCACACACAGGGGTTCGGCCAGTCGGTAAAAGAAAACCTCGCGGATACCCAGGGTATAACCATGACGGATGGCCCGGCGGATGATGCGCCGCAGCACATAACCGCGTCCTTCGTTGGCCGGTGTTACCCCATCGACAATCAGAAAAGCCGTGGAACGAATATGATCGGCCAGCACCCGCAGCGAGCTGGCTGCGGTCGAGGTCAACCCGGCCAGACCGGCACCGGCCTGGATCAGGGCGTGAAACAGGTCGATGTCATAATTGCTGTGGACCTGCTGAACCACTGCCGCGATGCGTTCCAGCCCCATGCCGGTATCTACCGAGGGTTTGGGCAGGGGAGTCAGGCTGCCATCAGCAGCCCGGTCATACTGCATGAAGACCAGATTCCAGATTTCGATGTAGCGATCCCCGTCTTCTTCCGGCGAGCCGGGCGGACCACCGGGAATAGCAGCACCGTGATCGTAAAAAATTTCACTGCACGGCCCGCAGGGACCGGTATCGCCCATGCTCCAGAAATTATCTTTAGTCCCGATGCGGGAGAACCGTTCAGGCGAAATCTTCAGTTCGTTCAGCCAGATGTGGGCGGCTTCCTCGTCCTGATCATAGACGGTGATCCACAGCCGCCCGGGTGGCAGTTTCAATACCCCGGTCAAAAACTCCCAGGCGTACTGTATGGCCTCACGCTTGAAGTAATCACCAAAGCTGAAATTACCCAACATCTCGAAAAAGGTGTGGTGACGGGCGGTGTATCCCACGTTTTCCAGGTCATTGTGCTTGCCCCCGGCGCGGACGCAACGCTGGGAAGACACCGCCCGGGTGTAAGGACGGACTTCACGCCCGAGAAATACATCCTTGAACTGCACCATCCCGGCATTGGTAAACAGCAGGGTGGGATCATGGGCGGGAATCAGCGAACTGGACGGAACGATCTGATGTCCGCGTTCTGCAAAAAACTGGAGAAAAAGGGTGCGCAGTTCTGCACTGGTCATAACAAAACCCTGGAGTTATCAGTCGTTGGTCTATTCGGATGAAGGCAAGGTTCGGAACAGTAGACGGATCTCATCGGATGAAAAACCCCTCATCCGCAAAAAGCGTTCACGACTTGCACGTTCGGC
>Ga0172376_10006213_pt1 | contig 13056 bp, 8 predicted proteins | sample Lak35m_FD_121114 | JGI IMG/M metagenome (GOLD analysis project Ga0172376, IMG submission 121114) | Freshwater microbial communities from Kabuno Bay, South-Kivu, Congo - kab_092012_35m | ecosystem: Environmental > Aquatic > Freshwater > Lake | place: Democratic Republic of the Congo: South-Kivu...
ATCAGCCTTGGATCGGAGGCGCCTCGACCCGTAGGCGTTGGCATCCGGAGCCGCCTCCTCCGCGCCGACGAGGGCCGCGGACACGACTCCAAGTGTCGACAAGGGGCGCTGCCACTACCCTGCGCGCGTGCTCGCGATGCTTGGCCTCGCGGGTCTTGGCGCGCGCTGCAGACGATCGCGCCACTGAGCGTCTTCGGTTTTGCTCGCAAAGTCACCGCAGCCGATCATGCTTGTCGGCACGGCCGCGAGAAAGTTCGACTGGGTAGCGTTCGGCGTTACGCGCGAGTTTTCGCTCGATGGCCTGCGCAAGATCGATCCCGCACACGGCGGCGAACTCGAAGAGCAGGATCGCGACATCCGCCGCTTCTTCTTCGACTCCGGCACGCGTGCGCGGATCGTCAAGCGCCATGAGCGCGCGATCGTTCGCCACCCAACGGAAGTGGTCCATCAACTCGCCTGCCTCGACGGCAACCGCCATCGCGAGGTTCTTCGGATCGTGAAACTGCTGCCAGTCACGCTCCGCAGCGAACGCGATGATCATGCGTTGAAGACGCGCGATGTCGGATTCGGCGGTTGGCTGCGAGGTCGACGCGCGTTCATCGGGCTGCATGCGCGCATGGTACGAGATCGTCGTACCCAAGCCGAACCCGAACCGATCGTCCCGATCGTCACGCCCAAGCACGTGCGAGGAATTCACCAACGACCAATCAGTCGCGCGACTATCGTCGAGCCTCGCGTGGTCACTCGGTACACTGCAGTTCATGTCGAGCAAGATCTACGTTTTTGATCACGCTGGAGCAACCCAGGAGGCGAAGTTTGTTGGCTTCGATTCCGAGAAGATGCTACAGGAACTGCTTGAGAAGGTCCCAGCACTGCTCGGCGGCGACCAGTTTCATGGCCGCGATCTCAAGTTCATGCTCGTGAAGTGCGAGATCCCAATCACCGGCGCGGACGGCCGTGATATCCGCTGGCGTCTCGACCATCTCTTCGTCGACCAGCACGGCACACCCACACTGGTCGAGGTCAAGAACAGCAGCAACCCGAGTGTGCGTCGTGAAGTCGCTGGGCAGCTGCTCGAGTACGCGGCGAACTGCGTCCGGTGTTGGAAGGGCAAGGAACTGGAGGATTGGTTCGAGGAGACGGCGGGCTCGCCGCAGGAAGCGGCCTCAAGGCTCACCAGACTGCTTGACTCGCCTGAGGCGGAACTTGAGGAGTCGCCATCGAGCCATGGGACGCGCGCCACAGCGTTCTGGGAGAAGGTTGAGGCAGAACTGCGCGAGGGACGATTGCGGCTGGTGTTCGCCGCTGACGAGCTCCCACCCAACCTCATTCGAATCATCGAGTTTCTCAACGACAACTGCCCAAGAATGGAGATCGTTGGCGTGGAGGTTCGGCAGTACGGAATCGGAGCGCTCCGAATGTTGGTGCCCCGCGTTGTGGGATTGAGCACAGGAGTCCTCGAGAAACGACGAAGCCTCGATCCCAACTTCACCGCGTGGAACAGAGATTCCTTTCTCGACGCGATTCAGATGAGTCATGGCGCGAAGGTCGCGCGATCGATCGGCAGAATTATGAAGTGGTGCGATCTGAACGGCGTCGATGTAGGGTTTACCAACTCGAAGAGCGGCTCTGTCGTGCCCGAGTTCCGGCTCGACGGCAAGATGGTGTGGCCGTTCGCGATCAGCGTCAATGGACGAGTAAAGTTACAACTCGACCACTTGGCAAACCGTGGTGGCGGCATGCGATCACAACGGGCGAGGGAGGAACTGCTCCGTCGCCTGAACGAGTTCATCGAGCCTTCGATCCCACTCGATCGGTCGAGTGGAAAGCCATCGTTCTCCGCAACAAACCTGGCAACCGAGGAGGCGCTCGAGCGCTTTCTCAAGATTCTCGAGTGGGTTCAGAAAAGCATCGGCGCGGCGGACGCAGAGTCCGCTCCGGAAACCACGCGTTGAGGGCCCTCATTGAGCGCTCACCATTGGAAGGCACACCTTGGCGTTCAAGTCTCCAGTGATCGGCGAAGATACCGAATTCCGAGCTTTGCATACGCAACGCGTCAGTGCTTGCGCGATCAGGCAGCTCATCGCCTTCGCCGTACGTCCACTCCGTGAGGCCAAGGGGCTACTGTCTGCCGGGGCACCGAGAACTCCTTTGGCCCCTTCCCTTGAGACGCACTTGCTTGCAAAGAACCATGTTGCACTTTCCTTCGGCTATCTCGGGAGTTTCGTCGTCGCCTGTGTCGAAATCCGCCTCAACCCACTCACACTGACGCTCAGACGCGATCGACTCGGAAGGATTCGCCTTCGACAACCGGGATTGAACTTGGAATCGATCCGCGCAGGTCCAGCCGTTTCGAACGCAGCGAGATCCCATCCGCCTCACATGTCTCCCGCGCTCCGCTCTGTTCTCGCAGCGGAGGTGACCTAGATCCCAAGTTCAACGAACCACGCGAACGTCGCTCCACCGACTAGATTCAATCGTGCTCCGCGTCACGTTCACGCAACGCAGTAAGGTGATCATTGTGACGGCCAAGCGTCCGATCTCCGAAGGCTCAGCACTACACGCAAGCGCTCTCAACCACTCATACGTAGTCAGGGCGCTACGTGCTGCGGACCCACGGAGGATTCGTAGGCGGCCATCGACCTCCTCCTCGTCATGCATCACCCTTCGCAGGACCGCCATCCGACGCACGTGGCTGATCGTCAGCATCGCGAACAGTCGATCCGTTCGCTAGCCTTGAAAGCAGCGAACGTCTTGAGCCTCAGCTTCGTCGTGAAGACGCCGCTCAGCATCGTCGCATCCCTCGCGGGATACTGCGCGCGGTCGTGGGCCAACGCTTCTGTGCCCGCCCCGGCGGCGGCAACGCCCCCAATCAACCGCGTGAAACCGCCTCTCACGGTGCCTCAAGGCCTGTTTGTTCGATTCCGATCCAGAACTGCGCAGAAACTGCACCGTCCCCGCTCTACCCCGCAGGAAGTCCCCTCGCGGGCTGTTCTCGCGGCATCCGACCGTGAAGTCGGCTGTGCTGCGTCGGTAGGAGGCGTCCCATCGCAACAAAGCCTCGGAACCCGAGGCGAAGGTCGAGCCTTTCCGTTCGAGAGCCATCAGCTCTTGATCGTTTGGAGCGCGTGGGCGCTGGATTGCGGACGTTGGATTGCGGACGTTGGATTTGGGAGCGAGGCCCTCGTCGGGCCTCAGGTGAGTCATCGCGCGAATCATCGCGTGAATCATCGCGTGAATCATCGCGTGAATCATCGCGTGAATCATCGCGTGAATCATCACGGGTGAGGCATCGCATCTCACGTCGTCTCGGCCACCGCCTCGGCTGCGTCGCCTCCCCCACCACTCGCGCCTTCACCCACTCCCTCGAACGATGCTCGCACGTGCTCGCGCTCGCGATCGCTCATGGTTCCGTCTGCCAGGGCCGCCATGACACAGATAGCGCCAACTGCCTCAATCTCGCGTGCATTCATGGTCCGTTGCTCCGTGCGCTTGCTGCTTGTGACGACCCCAGCGGTGGCGCGGTTGGTAGGCCGCTCAGGACGGTCGGGCCGCGGTCGCGAAGGCAGTCCGATTGGCCCAGATGCAGAGCCACCGATGCTCGAGATCCCAAGCAGCAAGCATCGGTGCGGGTCCGCATGCACGCGGACCCGCACCGATGCGGTTCGAAGCACTCGATGCCCCGCCAGACCTCAGAGGCACTCGCCGAAGGAGAGCAGTGCGAACGCGACGTCTCCCATGTCGACAAGCCCGCTTCCATCGAGATCCGCAGGCACTGTCGCCTCACCGAACGAGAGCAGGATCATGGCGATGTCACCGTGATCGACGCATCCGCTGCCATCAAGATCCGCTGCCGGGCGCTCGCCAAGCACGATCGACACATGCGCTTCGTCGCGCGCCGACCACACGATCTCGTCCGAACACGGAAATGCACGGCGGAAGACGGCCTGATCGCCTGCATCGAGCCGCGCCACGAGTTTCCAACGGCCTGCCGGCACGACGCCCTTCCACGATCCCGTGATGGACCCCTCTTCACCAAGCACGATCGTTCCGCCTGCGGGAGGTTCCGTCGCCACAGGGATCCCGTTCTCACCGACGACGTCCCATCGGAGGGTCGAACCGAACTCCATTCCAGCGCCCAGTTCGCAGACGCCGGCGGCAGCGAGCGAGAAGTCGACCGACGCAACCGTCGGCTCGCAGACCTCGAACCATCCCTCCGAGTGGATGTCGGCATCGAAGCCGACCGCCGCCTTGCCGGCCCAGTACACGGGCTCCTGTCCGACGTAGTACCAGAGGTCGGAAGACACCGAGATGAGCGACGAGATCTCCTCGCAACTCAGCTTCTCGTAGAGGATGCCGAGGTCGAGCCGAGGCTTGCCAGACTCGGTCAGCCCTGCCGCGGAATCCGCCGAGAGCCGTGCGCCCTCGGGATGGGCCGAGACGTTCGCGTACGCCGAAGGCTCGTCGGGGTACCGAGGGACCGGAAGGACCCACGGACCGGTATAGGCGACGGGATCCTGCGGTGGCCGCGGGATGAACCTCGCGGCGCAGTTCAGACCCTCGGCGGTTCCGCTCGAAAGGCCGGCGGTTCCGCCGACCTTGCCTGCACTCGCACTCGGCACACAGCCGTCGTCGGCATGTGCGACCGATCCGAATCCTGATGCGACCTGCGTGCCGATTGCAAGCACTGCGATCGCGGCCACAACGCCCGACCGATCACGTGCCCTCCGCGCTGGGCAGGCAGTTCCTCCTTCGGGGTCGATCATCCGGGGCGACAAGAGACAACCGAACCCGCGTCCCATGCTGCGCATGGTGTTCATGGTGCACATCCCTTCTGCTGATGTGGTTACTCAGGCCAAGACATCACAACCGGATCCAATGTCGATCCGGGCCCACGCGTGGGATACGCAAAGGGCCGACGGCGGTTTCGCGATCTGTCGACGACACCTTGCGTTTGTCTTCCAATCCACGTGTCTCGGACGCCACGCGGTTTCGAGGCCCACGGGTGCCTCCAACGATTCTGCTCAGCGGGCCCCGCAGAGACGCACCGTCGGATCACCGAGGTAGATGAACTTCATCCCCTGGAAAAAGATACTCGCCGGATACCAGCTCTCGGTGGGCTCGAGTTCCATCAAGCGCTCGGCGCGCACGTAGCGCGTCATCGCGTCCATCCACCACCGCCCCGCCGACGCCTCCGGCTCGCGCGCCATCGCATCGACGAAACCGTCGAGCAGCGTGTGCGCGCAGGGCTGGCTTCCGGTCACGCAGCCGATCACTGCAATTGCGCCGCCATCCGCGCGGCGCACCGCTTCTTCCGACGTGCTCGAGGCGTTGTAGGTACCCGGCTGCAGCGGCGCAGGCGGCGGTGGAAAATCGGTGAACACCTCGCCTGCGTTCGTTCCCTTGTGCGCGCGACCATCGACGTCGACGTAGCCGTCGTAGGGCGGCTGCGTGCAGACGACCGCGGTCGCGCAGCCGATCGAGAAGAAGAGCGGCGGCATGTCGCACGCGGGCGCGCCAAGCATCGTCGCGCGATCGAAACATCCTTCCCAGCCCCATGGTTGACCATGCCCGGTGTGGAAGATCGCTGCGGGCCTCTCGGAGAGCGCGGTCGCCACCGCAGCGATCGATGGTTCACGGTCCGGCGTGAAGAAGGCGTGCATGTCGGTGGTCCACGATCCGTTCGCCCCGACGCGCGAGACAAGCGCCGCGGCACGCTCGCGATTGTCGATCCAACCGCCGCTGATGAAGAAGCGAAGATCCGCAGGTGTTCCCGCGATCGTCCCTCCAGCAGCCGGCCCAGCCGAACGCGTGCCTGCCGCCGCGCGCACCGCATCCTGATGCCGAATCGTCTTTCGCGCCACTGCGCGCGCCTCGTCGGGCGTCGAGACGGGCCAACGTCCGACGGCGATCTCCGGCACATACGACACGCGGTCGAAGTTGATCGGGCCTATCTTGTTTCGCTCGCCGTGCACCTCGCCGAAGTAGCGTGCGTGCACGCCGTCTTTCGCAGCGTTCCAATCGTCGAAGGTCCCGTCATCGCGCGCAAGATCCGCGTAGTAGAGATCGCTCGGATAGAACGCGGTGTCGAACGCAGGCTCGGTCACGCGGTCGAGCTTCATGAAGCGCACGGGCATGATGTCGGCATCGCCAACGAGGAGCACCGCCGTCACGCGGCCATCTTTCCAACGACGGAAGATTTCTCGCTTCAACCGCTCGGGAGCATCGCCACCACCCGCGACCTCCCCGCCTTCCGTATCCTCAAGCGCGAGAAAGTCGACTGGCGCACCCAGCTGCCGCGCTCGCTCGCGTCGGAACTCGTCGAGCGCCTCGCGGAATCGCTCGGGTGCGACAACGATCAGTTGGTCGGCGGGCGAGGCTGCGGAGGTCTTCGTCGCGCTCGGCGGCTCGACCGCCCGCGCCCGCCGCGAGACATCCAGCCAACCCGATGAATCCCCGGTGAAGAGCGCGGAAACAAGCAGTATTTCGCAAGCCGTAGCGCGCAAGATCATGATGCGTCTCCTTGCGACGACGAGTGTAACGCCAGCCGCCATCGAACCCGTCATCGCGTCGGGGGCGATACGCGTGAAAATCGCACATTTCCGCGTCCATGGGGATGGAGAGAATCTCTATTCATCAGCGAGCGCGACGATCGCAATCCACACGCGAGAGCCGCGCCCGACAAGTGCATCCGAGATGTACGAATCTCCGTAGGCTCCACGAACACACCGAAGGACCAATCCATGGAACGCGAACACCACCGCATCGGACCCTTCTCGCTCGTCATCGGCACGGCCGCCATGCTCATCGCGTCTCCCGCGCTCGCGGGCGGGGGCACTGCACCAAGTTTCTACGGCACGAACACCCCGACCGGAAACTGGTTCGTCTCGACTGTCGTCGACCCCAGCGCTGAAAACGCAGGCATCTACCCATTCTCGACGAGCAACTTCACGCAGGCGGTCGGCGCGCCGGCCAATCGGATCGCGAATGTCTCAAGCGGCAGCAACGGACCGAATGTCGGCTACTGGTCGTTCTTCGTCTTCCGCCAGACCTTCGATCTCACGGGCTTCGACCCGGCGACCGCACGCCTCACCCTCCAGTAGTCCGCCGACACCTCCGGCGAGATCTTCGCGTTCCGCGGCTCGTGGATCCCCGCGTACCGACTCAATGGCGGCGGATTCGTCAACTATCCGGGCTCGACCTCGTCTGCGCGTATCCCGACCTACGCGCTCTGCAGCCCGTTCACGATCGAGACAGGATTCGTGCCGGGCCTCAACACGCTCGACTTCTACGTCGAAGGCAACGGCGTTACCGATGGCCTCACCGTGGTGGTCACCAGTTTCACCGCCGATCCGATCTCCTGCTCCGCGGACATCAACGGCGATGGCGCGGTCGACGCAGCGGATCTCAGCCTGCTGCTTGCAAACTGGAGCCGCACGCAGAAGTGCGCGGGCGATGTGAACGGCGACGGCAGCATCGACGCGGCGGATCTGAGCGAGCTGCTCGTCGTGTGGGGGCCCTGCTAACGCGTGCCGCCGCAGAGGGTTCGAACGACGCACGGAAGGTGCAAGAGATGCGCCGAAGGCCGCTGAACAGCGCACGCGTCGTGAAACAAGACGTGTATGCCACGCGCGCTCATGAATCTCCGGGCCCTCCGCACGCTCGTCGTTCTTTTCAGCCTCGTCGCGCACTTCGCGTGCGCGATGCCTGCGTACGCGCAACCCGCAACGCGCGAACTGCGCGCGCCGAAAGGTGTCGTCCAACTCGACGGGCGTCTCTTCTACTTCGGTGACGACGGCACAGCCGGCACGCTCGCATGGATCGAAGACGGCCGCGACATGCTGCCGCTTGAGGACGGCGTCCTCGTCGCCGGAACCAACCTCGCGCTCTACGGCTACACACCACTTGCCGACGAAACAGAGCCAGAAAGCGGCTCGACGCCGCCCTTTTGGAAGGCAGACATCACAAAGGCTGCGCTCGCGACCGATGGGACGTCGCCGCTTGCTCTTGGCACTCCGCCTGCGTCCGCCGCCGTCGCGGGAAAGCGCCCAACGCTCGTCGTGATGCGTCGCGCCGCCGACGGCTCGTGGACCACCGAAGCGACGAACATTCCGGTGACGCAAACGGCCAGCGTGCCATCTGATGTCTCCGTCGATCGCGTCGTGTGGGCAGGCGACCGATGGCTCGCCGCGCTTTCGCGCGAGGCTCCCGCCAAGATGGTCGCCGAGATCCGCGCCGCGATGGAGGCGAACATGCGGCGAACGATCGGAATCGAGGCGACTGAACTCGCACGCATACCAAGTCGCTTCTTCCGCGCCGAGATCTGGCAGTCGACCGATGGTCGCACCTGGACGCAGACCGAACTTCCGACGCGCGCCCAGCACGCCCCGGATGCTTTGTTCGAAGGCGACCTCGAACTCGCGGGTGCCAACCAAGTCTTCCTCGCGGCGGTCTACGGGCGGCTCTACCGTGCCGACGCCTCGCTTCGATGGCGCGAAATCGCCACACCGCTCGGCGAAGGCATGGCGGTCACCGACCTTCACTACGCCGATGGCCGATTCCTCGCACACGGAAAGGGTTGGATCGCAACAAGCACCGACGCGGTCTCTTGGTCTACGTGGACGCGCAGTTGGAACTTCTCAGTGTCGGGGAACGGCCCGCACGTCGCGAACGGCTCGTTTCGTTGGTTCTCCAATGAGGATCCGCCGCGGAATCTCACGCTCGACGAAGCGGTCGCAAGCAAGACTTCACTGGAGGAAGCGCCTCCTGCCGCGCCCGACGTCATCGACTTCCGCGACGCACGACTCTTCGCTCCAGATCCGACGGGCACCGTTGCGGTTGCCGGAGAACACCTCTGCCGTCGCAACCCCGATGGCACGATTACAAGCGGCATCTTTGTCGGTCGAACGACCTCGCTGGCCGCGGGCGTCGATGGCATCGCACTGGCGAACAACACGCTCCGGTTTGTCTCGTACGACGCGCTCAACGCCACGCAGGCATCGCTCGCGCTCGTGCACACCTGCGTTGCGCGCGATCAGGATGGCGTGGCCGCGATCGGCATCGATCCCACCGCAGAAGACAACCTCCTTCGCTTCGCACGCATCGCCGACGGAAAGAAGTGGATTACAACGACAGCACTGCTCGGGCAAGACACCACGCCGCTCGCGCTCGCACACGACGGAACCCGCTGGTGTCTCCTCGCGCGACAAGAGATGATGGTGTTTGGCGAAGAATCCAACACCGACGCGTGGTACTGGACGCAGATGGTCGTCTTCACGTCGCCCGATGGCCGCACGTGGAACACCGAAGGTCTTCCGCTTCCATATCCGATCGTGTTCCCGGGACCGACAGCGGCGATCGCAAGCGGGCCCGACGCGGCACAGCGGCCCGCGGATGACCGTCGAATCGTTGCGAGCACGGCCAAGACTGCTGTTCCAACCATGCGCGTTGTCGCCGCATACGGCAGTCGCACGTTCAGCCGAGCCACCGATGGTTCGTGGACGGCATCGACAGTCCCGATCACGCGTTCACTCAGTCCGTCGGGTCAGGTGACGCTTGCGATCGATGCGCACGGAACGCTCTGCTGGGCAGGTGCTGGCAATCCGCCGCACTATTCCTTCGACGGAGTGCACTGGCGACCGTTCACGCAGCGCGACTGGACGCCTAGCGCCGATTTCGTTTGGACGCGCAACGGAGCATTCGAAACTTTCGACGCAATGATGCGAAAGTTCGGCACGCTTGCAGAGGTCTATCGGCCCTATTCGCAGCGACGCCTCGCGGTGCCCGAGAAGGCAACTCCCGCCGAAATCCCCTTCCATGTCGCGAAACTTTCGGGGCTTGCCTGGGACGGCAGTCGGCTCGTCGGCGCGACCGATCTCGGCATCATCGCCTCCGAAGATGGCGAGCGGTTCACGCTGATTTCAGAAGCCACCGTACCGCTTCCGTCCGACACCGATGTCTCGATCCGCGGCATCGTTGCCACGAGCAAGGCGTACTGGCTCTTCCTGCGGCCACGCGGCTTGCTCGAATCAACCGCGCCGAAAGTGCTGCGCGTCGGACTTGAACCTCAAGCAACTCCCACGGAAGTGAAGGTCCCGATCCGTGTGCGCAATGCACTGGTTGTCGATGACCGCGTTGTCTTCATCGGCACGAAATCGGTCAACTGGGGAGGTGAACTCTGGGTCGCATGGAGCGACGACGACGGCGCCAACTGGAGCGAAGCCAAACTGCCCGTGGATGAAGGCACCGGAGATGCGCACCTCGTGCACGGCCCCTTCGGTTGGGCCACGGTCGGCGTTGAGGACGCAGCGCTTCCGAGACCAATCTGGACGTTGGCGCTCTCCAACGATTTGCGCAACTGGCGCGTGCAGCCGTTGCCCGACGCAGTCTCGATCAGCGCGCTTTCGATCGGCGCAGTGGGCGACAACATCGTGCTGCATGCGACCACCGTCACCGACGAATGGATGCCCGCGAGCGACCGATTGCTCTGGTCGCAGGATGGCGCATCGTGGACAAGCGGCGCGATTCCAGCGTCGTGGCTCGCGTCGACATGCTCCAACGGAGTATCGCTCCTCCGTTGCTCGAATGGTGTTGCGTTTCTTCAGTTGAAGAATGGCTGGATCTACAGCCGCGACCTCGCGCGCTGGCATCCGCTCCCGGGCTTTGGCGAGGCGCGCAGCGACCTCCATGAGGTCTTCGCGCAGGACGGCGTCGCGTTGCTCTGCGTGCACCCGCTCGCGTCGGAGAATCGCGCGAAACCGATGATTCTCCGCGCAGCGATCGCCGACGACGCGCGCATTCAGTCGTTGGCCGGTCTCATGCTGCCACCCGTCTCGCCGCAGCCTCTCGGGAAGGACGCCGTCTGGATCGACCAACTGGTTCGATGGGATGCCGAGCTCAATGAACTGCCCGAAAAGCGGGCCAATCCATTCTTCCGTGCGGGCATACTGCTGAAGCGTCTGCGCGTCATGCGCCCGGGGCGCCCGAGCGACAACGACATCCGGCTCGCCGCGAACATCGTCATTCGCTCGCTTGGTCACGGCTTCGATGAACCAAAACTCGGTGCCGCGCTCGACCTCATGAGCGTGATGGACGACGCTTCCAGTCAACCTGCCAACGAAGGCTCGCAGCGCATCATCGCCGCGCTCCGCACGAAGGAACTCGGGCAAACGGCCGACATCCTCCTCGACGCACTGCGCGGACGCGCAGGCGAGCCACGCCAACTCCGAATCAACCCGGTGCCTGACGAGACCAAACCGCAACGTCTGCGCGCGATCGCGGACATCGACCTACTCCGCTATCGCGCCGCTGCGGGCGACGCGGGTGCGGCCTACGACCTCTCGCGAGTCTACGACTTGGGAGAGGGTGCGATGATCAACTGGTTCGCGTGGTACTTCTGGAAACAGGAAGCGCTCAGGCTCGGTTTCGCAGACCCGTCGAAGAACGAAGGCAACGCGTTCAAGGGCTTCCTCGATCCGGAGTCGAATAAGACGTCGATGTACTGGCTGCTGCAGGAAGAGCGGAAGTTCCGGTTCGGCGGAGACGCGACGCAGGGCAGCACCGAGCCCGATCTCAAGCGAAGTCTGTGGCTTCTCGGAGAGGCAGCGAAACTTGGCTGTTGGGAGGCCATGGGCGTGCTGGCCTCCGCGCTCTACAGCGGTCGTGGCGATCCGGATGAACTCGCCGAATCGTTCCGGCTTTCGGAGCGCGCGGCTTCACATGGTGATCCAGCGTCGATTGCACTTCTCGGTGTCCATCACCTCACTGGCGCGGGGGTCGAACGAAACCGACTCCTCGGAGCCGAGTATCTCCAGCTTTCCGCTGAGGCGGGATACAAGCCAGGCATCGCATTGCACGCGAAACTGCTCGCCGCTGGGATCCACGGGACAAACGGCGCGGCCGAAAGCGAGGAATGGATCAAGCGGCTCGAAGCACTCGATCCAGCGAGCGCGGCAACGCTCCGGTCCGAGATCGCGCGGTCCGCTGCCACGATTCTCACCCAACGGTACACGCCAGAGCCTCCGTCGAATCCGTTCATGGACAACGCGGCTCGACTTCGTCTTGCCGAACATGATTCCAAAGGTACGACGGGGACTGGCGATCCGGCCGCATGCGCCGATGTGTCCGATGCATACCTCACGGGCGCGGGATTCCTCGTTCAGCCCCAAGTCAGCGACTGGTGGCTCACGCGCGCAAAACAACTCGGTTGGGATCCAAACGCCGATGCGATGAGCATGGCGAAAAATGGCTCGATCGCGGCCTACGGCGAGCAGGACGTGATCAACGGACTCGGAGACGGATACTTCGATGCCGCCATCGCCGCGGGCTACATCCCCGCCATGAACGAACGCGCCGCGATGCTCCTCCGATCGGGCAACGACACCGATCGCACAGGAGCGCTCACGCTGTATCGCAAGGCTGCGGCGATGGGCGATTCGTACGCCGCCATCGAACTCGGCAAGTTGCTCACCGGCACCGACAATCTGCCGGAGCGTCTGAAGTACGTCGAGCAAGCGAGCCTTGCGGGTGATCCGGCGGGACACGCGCTGTGCGCGATCGCCTTCCGACAAGGAAGCGCCTGGACCGAAGGCGACCGTGTGCGTGTCGTTCGCGCCCTGCTCAGACTCGCGGGCGTCTCGACCTCGGGCATGCCGGATCCGGCGACCGACCCATTCGGCTTCTACCTCGCGGGAGGGCGCGCGATCAAGGCGCGCGCAGAGACGGGTTCGCCGCGCGCAATGACCGCGCGAGGGCTCTCCATCGGCTTGGCTCAGTCCGTGAGGGATGACGATGAAGTCGACGCGTACGCCTGGGCGCGGGCGGCCGCGCTCTTCGGCGAAAGCACCATCAATCCCGACGCGGTGATCATCGGGTTGCCGCCCGCGGCACATGACGTCATCACGCGGATCGCGGAAATCACGTGGAGTTGCGCGTTGGCCTCGGAGGCCGATCTTCCCGACACTCTTGCACCGCGGCGCGCTTGGGCGAACAACGCCGCTCCCGGAACGTCGCAAACTGAACGTGCGCTGCGCACGCTGCTCGGCGTGAGCGATCGCG
>Ga0172376_10006215_pt1 | contig 13054 bp, 11 predicted proteins | sample Lak35m_FD_121114 | JGI IMG/M metagenome (GOLD analysis project Ga0172376, IMG submission 121114) | Freshwater microbial communities from Kabuno Bay, South-Kivu, Congo - kab_092012_35m | ecosystem: Environmental > Aquatic > Freshwater > Lake | place: Democratic Republic of the Congo: South-Kivu...
ACCGCCGCCCAACAACTATCCTTGCTACGATCTGCAGCTCAGGGTGCTGAAGCCGTTGCAGAGACTGCCCTTCTACTGAGCATCCAGTCGCCCAAATCTGCTCCAGAAATCGCTGCCGCTGCTACCGATTTATCTCCAGTTGCTGCTTTTACATTGGCCATCACTTTTCCCGCCACATTTATCAATCAAGGTTCTATTTTCGCTTCCTTTATATCATACTCCGTCCCAACATTTGCCCCAGCAATTGCAGTTTTAACAAGTTTGAATGCTCGAGATTTAGCTGTTAATATTGCTTCCGCTACCGCATCAATTGTTCCTTATCAGGGCGTAACTATCGCGACTTGGGTAGGAATAATGCTACCATCTATCGCACCAGCAGTTGCAAGTTCAGTTGCAGTCTCTATACCCTCACAAGCAGTATCAATAGCCACTTCCGTGGCATCGGCAGTCCCGTCCCAGGCATCAGAGATTGCCTCGTCTGTTGTTGGCGCATTCCCTTCGCAAGCTGCTACGATCGCCTCTTCAATCGCTGGAGCAGTGCCTTCTTCTAAAAATCAGATTTTTTCAGCTGCGACCGCCGCCGCTCCAACGCAGTCATCAGCAATAGCTGTTGTTGCAGCCGCTAATTTCTACAATCAAACCAGTTCCAATAGTATTAATGACGCAGCATTAAATAATAGATCTGCAGCTAATAGCGCAAACAACCCGACCATTGCAACACGACCAACTCCTCCAAGTCCGCCTGAAACACGACCAACTCCTCCCGGTCCGCCTGTCTCGCCCAGCGCCTAAAAGATTACACAGAACTCCCTTTAAATTTTACGGGGTTATAGATTTTGAAATCTAGCAGATTAAAGCACAAAAAAAATAATGGCATTTTAATCTGCATTTATATTAGTATAGTTTCTTCGTTTTTTAGCATGTTTTTATGCCATCTTAAATCCGAAGAGTGGGATTACAATATTGATTTGCCAGAACCAGAGAGTGCGACGAATTATCCTAGCGATGCTCCGCCAAATCCACTTCTTCTAACGCCACTGATCCCAGAAACAGCTGATTTTGGTGAAAATGTAATCGATACTTTCGCCTCTAACCCTCTAGGCCCGACTTCAGACCCCAATGTTGACTCTGTGCCATTGCTTGATGAGCCAGAAATGGAATTAATTGATATTCCAGAGGCGGCAGAAAACAGAGCTTGGCGCTTGAGACCATATATAAAGACAGGAATAACATATGATGATAATATATTTTTAACGAATACCAATTTAACATCTGATATTATCTACAATGTTGAAGGCGGGTTTGGCTTCGAGGTTGGCGACTATCGTGATTTATACAACAATTACCTGTTGATAGCATATTTAGGTTCAGGATATTTTTTTACGAGGCATTCTACACAAAATTCTCTAGATCAAAATTTTAGCCTGCTGGCACAATATCGTATGGCCCAGTTGGCATTCCAACTTGAAAGCACATTTCAATCACTAGATGGCGCGGACAGACAAGTTGGGCAATTCACATCCCGAATGCTATTTTTTAATGCACTTAGGCTCATTTATGCCAAAAGCGAGAAAACTGATCTTGAACTTGAAATTAACCAGCGCACCAACTATTATCCAGACCAAATTAGTTCATATTCTTATGAGGTTCAATTGGCGGCTGATTACAAAATTCAACCAAAGCTAATTGCTGGTCTTCAAGGAATCGCTGGTCTCAATCTGGTGCAGGATAGCCCAAGTCGCACATATCAGACCATGAATTTGAGATTTGCATATGACCTAGCAGAAAAAATTGAGGTAAAAGCCAGCGCTGGAATTCAACTGAACCAATATACGACCGGCGGAGAGCCAATGAGAATCATTCCCGTTTTTTCAATCAGTGGGGAATACCAAGTTTTCCAAAAAACACTTCTTGCTCTTAACGCATATCGCAACATACAAGCATCGCCATCTTTTATAGGGCAGGATTACATTGCGACTGGATTTGAAGCAGGATTGAAGCAGCAAGTTTCTGAAAAACTAGCTTTAGGCCTTGCCTTCGGATATGAAAACGATACTTATGTGGCTAGCGTCTTAGATGTAGATGCTACCCGCGTAGACAATTTTTATTTCATTCGCCCCGAAATATCATATGGATTCCTTAAATATTTAGCTGCAAATATTGCATATGAATACAGAAAAAATTCCTCGACAATTGATGAATATAATTGGCCTGATAACCAGTTGAGTTTTGAGATCCAACTGGATTTTTAACCATGAGCAATCGTAAAATACATTATGCTATCCTTTGTGCCATTATCATTTTGTTGATTTCTGGCAATGCCAATACCTTTGAGGGAAAAGATTTGAACTACAGGCTCGCTGCCAACGATCTTATAGATTTTCGCGTTTTTCAAGAGTCTGAGCTAGATGCTGTCGTAAGGATATCTGGAGATGGAACAGCAAGCTTTGCGCTGATCGGGCCTGTAAAAATTGGAGATAGCACAATAGCAGAAGCAATAGAGATTATAAAAGCAAGATATCGGAACGGTTATTTGAAAAATCCACAAGTCAGCATAACCGTGCGCTCATATGGCAAAAAGATTTTTACGATTTTAGGTCAGGTGCAAAGACCCGGATCTATGGAAATGCAAGGCACAACAGAAATCACTCTTTTACAGGCTATTGGAATGGCTGGCGGTTACACGAGAATTGCGGATCCTGCCAATGTTACCGTTAAGCGCTTAGAAGAATCAGGCAACGAGCGCGTATTCAAACTGAATGCAAAACGTATGGCCCGAGGCGAAGATAAGGCAACATTTCGAATCAAACCAGGGGATGTCATTTCCATCGGGGAATCTCTCTTTTAAGGCATCATGGAACCTCCTTCGTTCAGCAACGACCCGCATCAGCAAAAGCCAGAAAGCTCCCATCGGATTTCTGAAGAAACGGGCAGTTTATTGGACTTCCGTCGCATCTACTTCCTCGTTCTATCCCGCTGGTGGGTTATTGTTCTGTTTGTTGGCATCTCAATGACGGCTGCCACAGGCTGGGTCATGCGCCAGCCGAAGATCTATGAATCCCGAGCCGTGCTGCAGGTCCACCAGCAGGAAAAGCAGATTGTAAAAATCGATGGAATTGTGCGTGAGGATCCTTCCGCGCAGGACTTCATCAACACGATTGTCCAAACCCTTTCGAGCCGGAACCTCATGCTACGAGTTATCGATGCCAACAAACTTCGCGAGAACCCTGCCTTCGTTAATCCCAACAATCCCAATCCGCCCACGGAAATCCAGCTCGCAGATAAGCTCCGAAGCAAAGTGAAGGTCGCGCTGCGTCGAGGCACGCGTCTCATTGATATCACAATCGAAGACACCGATCCTGTAATGGCACGAGACTTGGCAGCATCCATCGTTAAGGAATTCATGCGGGAGAATTTCAGCCAGCGGACCTCTGTCAACCGTGTGGCCTCGGAGTTTCTCCAAGAGGAGGCGGAAAAGCTGAAAAAAAAGCTTGAGGAGTCCGAAGCAAAACTCCAGCGCTATAAGGAGCAAAACCAAGCCGTTTCGCTGGAAGAGCGTCAGAATATCATTGTCGAGCGGCTCCGAGAACTTAGCACCAAGGTCACCAGTGCCAAAGGGGAGCGTCTTCGTTTAGAGTCCGATATCGAACAAGTGCGTGCCGCAGGGGCTGCTAATATCGAGCAGCTCCTTCGTATAGCAAGCGTAGCGCAGATTCCCCAAGTCGCCGAGCATCGTGGTCGTCTCCTGGATGCCGAAACCGAATTCGCTGCAATGCAGGACCGCTATGGATCTCTTCATCCAAAATACATTGCAGCCTCCACGCGTATTGAATCTCTCAAGCAAGCCTTGCAGGAGAATGTCAGTAAGGCTGGCGACATCTTGAACGGACAATACGAAGCTGCCGTCCAAACAGAAACCAAGCTCGCAACCGCTCTCAAGGAGCAGGAGGCTGCAGCACTAGAACTGAATAAAATCGCCATACCCTTCAATGTCCTACAGCGCGATGTCGAGAGTGACAGCGCACTATACCAATCAGTCATCAAACGAATGAAGGAAGCCACAATGACTGTTGCGGTAGAGCAAACACCCTACATGCTGGTGGAAGAGCCAATGGTAGCAAGCTCACCATCCAAACCAAATCGCAACAGAACTATAGGATTGGCTTTTGTTTTATCCTTGTTATTTTCTCTTATTGGTTTGGTTCTGCTTGATGGCATCGACTCCTCCCTAAAAACTATAGATGATGCTGAACATTCTTTAGGCCTATCCGGGCTAGCGGGTATTCCAAATAGTAAATTTTCGATAAAATCGATAGCTAGTGTAATAAATCCAAAGTATCCTATGGTTACATTGATGGATCCATCATCATCTGTCGCGGAGGCATATCGGACGTTGCGCGTATCACTTTCGATGCTAGGCCCCGAGGAAGATCGTCGTATTTTACTATTTGTTAGCGCAATACCTGAAGAAGGGAAAACATTTACATCATTAAATAGCGCGATTGCTTTAGCCCAGCAAGGTTATAAAACATTAATGATTGACTTAGATTTAAGACGGCCAAGTCTTCAGAAGGCCTTTTCTTCAGTAAAAACCTCTGCCCAAGGGGTGACAGATTTTATTACAGGCAATATTCAATTAGATGATGTTATCTGTGAAACTGGCGTTCAAAATCTCTCACTCATCACGGCAGGCCAGCGTGCTCCCAACCCTGCAGAGTTGCTTTCCGCTGTAGATTTAGACGAGATGTTTAAAAGACTGTTAAAAGTATATCAACGCATTGTCATTGATAGCGCCCCAGTAAATGCTGTAAGCGATACACTTATTATTGCTCCTCATGCTCATAAGACGGTTCTTGTCATTAGAGCCGGTAAAACACCGCGAAAAGCCGTCTTAAGAGCAATCATGCTATTAAGAAAAGCCAAAGCTAAAATTGCAGGATTTGCCCTAAATCGCTTGCCTAGCGGAAGAACAGCTCAGTATTATTATTACTATTATGGGGATAAATACGAAAGAGATTCAACATATGGATCCAAGTCATAAAAAAATCAATTCATATTCATTATTTATTAACTGATGATTAGATGGCCTTTTATCACTAGGCTTTTGCAATGCATAGGACGCCAAGAATACATACGATTTGGATTAAGGGATCGACTGATCCGTCTTTTTCATAACCCAGATGTTTATTTTAACAAACCATTCGAGGTAGATTTTTTTGGAAAAAAATACTCAGGAAACTTTGATACCTTTATAGATTGGTCTGTTTATTACTTCGGAGCATATTCAAAAGCAGAGTTAAAACTATTTCAAGATTTTGTTCCCTTATCTAATAACAAGCCCACTTTTATTGATATAGGGGCTAATATTGGGCATCATACCCTTTTTGTCTCCACCATTGCATACAAAGTGCACTCATTTGAACCATTTCCATTCGTATCGAACAAAATTAATCAAAAGATTCAGGATAACAATATTCAAAATGTATTTTTACATAAGGTTGGGTTAGGGTGCAAAAGGGAGATTATGGATTTCTACCCACCGCCGACTTGCAATACTGGGACTGGCAGTTTTATCCCAGGATGGAATGAATCAAATGAAGTTGTAAAACTTCAAATTGAAATAGGTGATGAGTATTTTAATAATTATGGTATTTCAAAAGTAGATTTTATTAAAATTGATGTTGAGGGCTTTGAAGTAGATGTTATTAGGGGATTAACTAACACAATTCAAAGTAATATGCCAATTTGTTTTTTTGAATGGAATCAAAGTAAATTAAATTCCGATTTTAAAAATGGCAAAAAATTATTTCCAGATAGCTATGTATTTTATATTTTAATAGATTATCACAAGAAATTTGGAATTTTTCAAAAATCAGATTATGGTTTAGCAATATTGGGAGATTCATGGCCGAATGGAAATGTCCTTGCCCTGCCCCCGCACATTGCGCTTCCAAATTTTATATCGCCCTTCAATTGAGCAGAAGATTATTACATTTTGGCTGTGGACCTAAAGCGACACTCACGAATTGGGAAGATTACGATGGATCGTGGAACGCAAGAATTAACAAATGGCCATCTGCATTAAAACTGATAATTCGTAAAATATCTTTCTTAAAAAATACAAAAACATACACATTCCCAACGCATGTTAAATATTTGGACCTTCGAAAATCTCTTCCATTTTTAGATAATTGCGCAGATGCCATTTACGCCTCACATACACTAGAGCATCTTTATTATGGTGATGCAATAAAACTAATTAAAGAATGTTTTCGAATCCTTAAGCCAGGCGGCTCACTAAGGATTGTTGTTCCGAATCTAAATGACTTTATCTTAGAATACTTAGCCGACAAATCAAAAAACGCAGCGATGAGTTTACATTGCAACTTGCTATATAGAGACTTATATAGAGGTGATTCTATGGTTTATAATATTTATAACTCTTTTACTGATTTTCATTCACATAAGTTTATGTATGACCCGCCAATGCTTCTTGAATTACTTTCTCAATATGGTTTTAAAAATGTTTTCATATCAGGTTTTAATCAAAGCAACATACCTGAAGTTTCTCAAATTGAATCAGCGGAAAGGGTTGGATTTTCTAAAGGCTTTGCCTGTGAAGGAGAAGCATAGCTAACTTCAATCATGCCGATAGCTCATCTTGAGAAATAGATTAAAATCAAACTTTTGTGCTGCTGTTTTTGGAAAGTCTGTTTTAATTTTGCAGCAATTTCTCCTTCTGCCGGTTTTTCTGGCAAAATGGGGGGTCGAGTATTACGGGGCTTGGTTAATAATTTCCGCTCTTCCAGCAACACTGAGTTGTGCGAATTTAGGTTTAGGATCTGCATCTTCTACTCGAGCCATTCTTGCGCTTGGGAGAGGGGATGTCGCTTTGGCAAATAAGGGCGTCCTTTCGGCAAGTGCTATTTTATTTTTAATTTATATTCCACTTACTATAGTTTTCTTCTTCATACCAGCAGATTCGATCTTAATTAAAAATACAAACTGTTTATCTCATGTTTCTATTATTCTGGGTTTTCTTATGGCTTCCGCTGGCGTTAATTCCTTGGCTGGCCCATTTGAGGGATACTGGGTCGCCAGAGGGATGGCCGCTCGCCAGATTTGGATTCAATCTGGATTTCAGCTCTTAAATTACCTGGCTATTGCTTTTACTGTTTTTCTTGGAGGAAGCGGAGTTCATGTCGCTTTTATACAATTTATTATCACAAGTATAGGGACAATTTCTTTTATTTATTTATCATGTAAACTTGTGAGCTGGGAAGATTGGGAGCTTTTAGACATCGTTTCCGCGAGAGCTCTCATGAAGGACGGAATCGGTTTTCAACTTTCTAGCGTCTGGCAGGCCATCTATTTCCAAGGTTCCATTTTTCTAGCAAATTTTTTTCTAGGCGCTTCAGGCGTTGCTGCGTGGACAGTTGTTAGAATTATTTCTCGTTTAGGTTGTCAACTTTTGAACTTGTCTTATAATGTCTTCTTCCCGGAGTTTCAATCAGCGATTTCTAAAAATGATCTGGGTTCTTGCAGGAAGATTTTTTCATTTGGCTTGACCGTTTCTTTAATTATTGGAATATGTTTTGCTTTTGGTTTGTCTCTATTTGGTTCGTCATTTGTTTCCTTCTGGACCGATTCTATCATAGAAGTTCCATATTATACTTGGCTTATTTTATCAATGGGTTTCATCTTTAACTCTACATGGTGGACTTCTCAAATTGTTCCATTTGCCTTAAATCAACCATGGTTTTTAAACTATAGGGCTTTAATTTCCTCAATTTTTTCTATTTTAGCGATGTATTTGTTATTAATTATAAAGCCATCTTTGATTTCTATCTGTCTAGGATACATTGTTTTTGATATGCTTATGGCTTTTGGAATTGTTTCATATTCATTAAAAATACTTCATATTGGTTTTTATACTGCATTAGACCAAGGATTGAAGACCACCCAATGTGAGTTGCAGTTTATTTATCACGGTAGCTTTAAGAAATGAAAGTAACAGTTGCTGTTAATGGTCGATTTTGGCACTTTCACTTGGCTCGTCAATTGGAGAGATATGGCCTTCTTGAACGCATTTATACTTCCTATCCCTTTTTTAAGCTAAAGGATGAAGAAGGCATTCCAAAAGATAAAATCACTTGTTTCCCCGGCTTTCTTCTTCTTTCACATTTCTCTAGATGTTTTCCATTTCTCATAAGGAACAAAATGGCCTCTCTTTTAGAGGATCTATCGAAGGAAGCCTTTGATAACTATGTTTGTTCCAAAATTAATTCTCCATCTATTCTGATTGGAATTTCTGGGAGCTCCCTGAAAAGTGGAAAAAAAAATCAAACTTTAGGTGGATTTTATATATGTGACCGCGGCTCCACACATATTAGATATCAGGAAAGAATTCTTAGAACCGAGTATCAGCGTTGGAATATTCCTTTCGCCGGAATAAGTGCTTTTACAATTCGCAAGGAACTCTCCGAGTATTGCACAGCGGACCTTATAACTGTTCCATCTCAAGTTTGTGTCGACTCATTTATTTCCGAGGGCATTGATAAAAATAAAGTCAAAAAAAATCCTTATGGTTCCAGAGAAAACAGATTTTTGCCATCCGCAGTGCCTTCTTCTTCTCAGTTTTGTATTCTGTGGGTTGGTGGTATTAGTATTCGAAAAGCATTCATAGATGCGCTACATGCTTTTCAGGCCCTTCCGTTTAAAGATAAATGTTTTAAAGTTGTGGGAATTTTGGACGTCGAGATCAAGCCACTTTTAAAAAAAGAAAATCTTACAAATGTAGAATTTCTTGGCAAGGTTCCTAATTCAGAATTGCCGGCTCTTTTGAGCGCATCCCATGTATTTGTGCTTTCAAGCGTAGAAGAGGGATTGGCTATGGTTATAGGTGAGGCAATGGCTTGTGGATGTCCAGTCGTGGCTTCAGAAAATTCAGGCGCTAGTGAGTTATTCGAAAATGGCGTGGAAGGGTTCATTGTCCCCATTAGGTCTCCTCAAAAGATTACTGAAAAAATTCTTTTTCTTTATGAAAACCCGAATAAAAGGTTCGAAATGGGGCAAGCAGCACTTTTTCGCGTAAAAGAGATGCAGGGATGGGATAGATATGGTCAGCGAACCCTTGAGATCATTAACGAATTAGATCAAATGCGAAGACAATAATGTTTACATATATGCCTTTTTCAGTAACCTACGAAAAAGCAGCTTTCTATAGCGCCATTTCAAACACTTTGTTTTGGCTGGGTGTTCTTTTTCTACCCTCAGCAGGCTCTGTTTTGGTGGCCTCCGTCATTTCATCAATTTCTTGTTTCTATTTTTTTTGGAAATTTGTCGTTGCAGGCAATGGCTTTTCTGATCAGCTTGGTTTTGCGTCTTTGTGCCTTCAACTGGCTTTATGTTTTTCTTTTGTTTTCTCAAGTATTTTTAATTTAGTATTTTTAAATACTTCTGTGGAGGATCTACTGTGGTCCATGAAAATTTCACCAGAAGCATACGCTATTGCTGTGCTTTTTTGCATGCAGTCTGCAATCCTTTTTGCAGTTGTCGGCTTCCATTCTCCTGTAAAGGAAAAGCAGATGCTTTTGTCTCAACGTATCCATAGTATTGCTTATCAGAATACAAGCATGATATTTTGGTTAGGTTTAATGATTTTTTTGTTTCAGGCCTTTTTCGTTTTATCTGGTCTAATCGACGTGCGTCGTATTGGCTCTGGCGCGGAAGGCGGTCTTCCCTGGTTTGTGCCCATTTTTGAATTCTCGAAGAGTTTCTCGGTGCCTATATGCGCCTTGCTTGCAATTCAATCTTTTTCAGTGTTTGAGAAAAAAAATAAATCTAGTTTAATTTGTGTGCTTTTTCTTTTGTTGGTAACTAATTTATATATTTTATTTTTTTCCTCAAGACGCGAATTTATCTCTTTTTTATTTCTTTTCGCCATTTATTTTCTATTTTTTAATAAAAGCATACGGAATAGAAAATGGTTCGTAATTTTTACTATTATCCTATCCTTTTTTTCAATTCCTGTTTTAAACGCCATAAATGGCATGAGGACACTGGCTGGTGATGAACTAACATCATTGCAAAAAATTTATTATGTTATTAGTGATCAGTTTTATAAAATTAAAACCGATGGAATTTTTGTGGAAGAAGAGAGAGAAAACTACGCATACCGACCATTGGTTTTAGGCATACAAGCGTCAGTAATAGACATGCCTTCAAACACTAAAAATTACCTTTATGGTGAAAATCTCTTTAATTGTCTCATCTGGTCATTACCTTCATTCATAGCTCCTATGAAAGAAAATCTTCTTGTTCAGGAGGATCTTATTTACGAGAGCTTGCCTAATGTGTTGTTTTTTACAGATCAAGCAAACTCTTTAAATCTAGAGGCATATTCTGACTTTGGATGGTTCGGTCCAATAGTTTACGTCTCATTTTATTCATTGGTTTGGTATGTTACGCTTTTGGTTCTACTAAAAATCAATTCCCCCGTCGCAGCCTTGGCTGGCTTCTGCGTCTACCCGCCGTTTTGGTTTCAATCCTTGGCTGAAGGATCCACAATCGGATTCTTGAATGTTTTTCGTTTTTTTCTTTTTTTCACATTTTTAATTTTTATTTGTCAACCTCTTTGGGAAATTGCTAAACATTCTTTTCAAGGTAGGAGGTTTTCTAAATGAAAATTCTTTATATCGGAGACGCTTCTGAAGGTTCTACATCCAAGCACCGTTTAGATGCTTTGTTAAGATGCGGGCATACTGTTACTTACCACAACGACTCACAGCCAATTCAAAAATATCTTTCGTCTAGAATTCTATCAAAATTCCATTTTATAACTGGTTACAGATTTTTATCGAAAATTATATCAAACCATCTAAAAGATGTTCTTCGATGCCTTCAGATCAAGCCCGAATTAGTTTGGATTAATGGTGGTGAATTAATTAGTCGTGATGTTTTAGAATTTATAAAAACGTTTGGCGCTCCCATCCTCTTATATAATAATGATGATCCAACTGGATATCGTGATGGTAATCGATTTCATTTATTAAAAAGCTCGATACCCTTGTATGATTTGTGTGTGGTTTGCAGGGAAAAAAATGTGCAGGAGTTTTTGGATTTGGGAGCCAAAAAGGTTGAGCGTGTCTTTATGGGTTACGATGAAATTGCCCATATGCCATTAGAAAAAAGTGAAGAATTATCGGAAAACTTTAGATCTGAGGTTAGCTTTATTGGAACCTGGATGAAGCATGAAAAACGCGAAGTTCTACTGCGTAAGATTCATGACGCAGGCATCAAGCTAAAGATATGGGGTGGGCGCTGGGAATTATGTAAAGATCGTGCTTTAGTTAAAAAATGCTGGCAGGGCACTTCATTGTCTGGCAGAAGTTATGTTCAGGCTATTACTGGCGCAAATCTTTGTTTGGGACTTCTATCAAAAGGCAATCGTGACCAGCACACGCAGCGCAGTATGGAGATTCCTTTTGCAGGCGGCTTATTGTGCGCGGAACACACTGATGAACATACATTTTTGTTTAAAAATGGAATCGATGCGCTTTTGTGGAAAAATCACGAGGAGTGTTTGAACCAATGCAGGAAATTGATTTCTTCCCCAGTGCTGAATAATCAAATTCGCGCCTCTGGAATGCAAAGAGTGCGAAAATTAGGTGTTGGAAATGAGCAGATGTGTCGGCGCGTTTTAGAACTCTTAAGAAATAGTTAAGCATAATGAGCGCCGAACACCTCCCAAAGATGTTAATCGTTGATACGCACCCGGTGCAATATAGAGCACCAATTTATCAGGAACTATATAAAAGGATTGGTGAAAGGCTTTTTGTTTTATACCTATATGATTATTCTGTCAAGAATGGTTTTGATAAAGAATTTGGCATCCACTTATCGTGGGATCTTCCTTTGCTTTCTGGTTACAATAATAACATTATATGGAATAGCATTGATGATAGAAGTTTCTTCAAATGGTCTTCCTTTATTTATTTCATAATTCGCGCATTTTGGAATAATCGTCCAAATGTTGTCTTGCTAAATGGAATTGGAGAATCTCATTATTTAAGTGCCCTTTTTCTCGCAAAACTTTTTAGAATTCCTGTTTGGCTGCGTTCAGAAACTCAGGATAAGGCATTTTATCGATCTCGACACAAAACAATTTTAAGATTCATCTTTTATCGAATTATTTATTCTCTATTTAATCATTTTTTTTATATCGGAAAACTTAATAAAGAACACTATTTAAAGCATAAAGTTAAAAAATATAAAATATCTCCAGCCAAGTATTGCACAGTCGATAAAAGTCTGCACTTATCTTTTTATGAAAAATGCAATATTCGAAAAAAACATCGAGACAATCTCAAGATATCGGTGGACTCTTTTCTTATTGGTTTTTCAGGTAAGCTTATTCCGAAAAAGAATCCGGAAATCTTATATGACATGCTCAGCTTTTTTCCCCCTGACTTCAGAAGTAAGGTGGTATTATATTTCGTTGGAAGTGGAATATTAGATAACCAATTACATGACCTATCAAAAATTGCATTTCAACATTTTAATGTCCCGACTTTTTTTGCTGGTTTCGTGAATCAAAGTTCTTTACATGCGCATTACTTGGCAATGGATGTTTTGGTATTACCATCCAAACGCATGGGTGAAACATGGGGGCTTGTTGTTAATGAAGGTCTGCAAGCTGGTTGCTCGGTCGTTGTAAGTGATGCTGTAGGTTGTTATCCTGAATTCCAAAAATTGGAAAGATTTCGTGTTTTTGATAGTGGGAACCCTCGCTCTCTCGCTGAATCTGTTATGTCACTGGCTCATTTCGAGAGAAACTTTTCTTGGGCAGCAGCGAATTTGAGGGATTATTCAGTAAATACTGTTGTAGATGAAATAATCAATAAATTATCAGATCAGCAGTGAAGAATCATTTCACTGGTGTCCGGTTAAGGGAGTTTTGAATTTTTCAATCATGTTGTTTTTCATAGACAAGAGCAAGAAAACGAGTGTGACGGATATGAATTTTTTGGAACGGCTGATGCTATACTGCACG
>Ga0172376_10006217_pt1 | contig 13053 bp, 9 predicted proteins | sample Lak35m_FD_121114 | JGI IMG/M metagenome (GOLD analysis project Ga0172376, IMG submission 121114) | Freshwater microbial communities from Kabuno Bay, South-Kivu, Congo - kab_092012_35m | ecosystem: Environmental > Aquatic > Freshwater > Lake | place: Democratic Republic of the Congo: South-Kivu...
AACGAAATCCCGGTTCTGATATCCCACCCCTGATGCCTGCCTGCTATCCGTATCGCCCGGATGGCCATCTTCCCGCTGTAGTCCGGCTGTTGATCTGTCTGAACCGGGATTTCGTTGATTCTATGATTTGAGGATTGGCGGTTGAAACGGCTACGCGCATCCCTGATGGCGATCGGCCAAGGGCGTTCGCACCGAGGATGCCTGTCTGCTATCCGGGCAGAACGGATGGCCGGCGGCGCCTATCTGCGCGCCTTGGCCAGCAGGCTCATGTCGCTGTCTTCCCGGGTGATGGTGTTTCGGAGGGTGCCGAGTCCTTCGATCTCTAGTTCGACGGTGTCGCCTTCCTGTAGCCATTGTTCCTGGGCGGATGGGTCTTGGAGGCGGCGGGTGCCGTTGGTCTCGAGGAAGCAGCCGGTGCCGACGGTACCGCTGCCGATGACGTCGCCCGGGTAGAGGTTGACGCCGTAGGCGGCGCGTTCGACGAGTTCGGCGAAGGTCCAGTCCATGTCGGAGAGGCGGCCTTCGCTGACGGGCAGGCCGTTGACGCGTGCGGTCATGCGGAGGTTCCACGACCTGCCGGCATGTCCTTCCTTGGGGGCGGTGGCGAAGGGTTCGAGTTCGTCGAGGGTGACGAGCCAGGGGCCGAGGGCGGTGGCGAAGTCCTTGCCCTTGGCGGGGCCGAGGCTGAGTTGCATCTCATCCATCTGGAGGGTGCGGGCGCTGAGGTCGTTCATGACCATGAGGCCGCCGATGTATCTGTCGGCCTCGGCGGCGGGGATGTTACGTCCCTGCCGGCAGATGACGATGGCCGCTTCGAGTTCGAAGTCGAGGCGTTCGAAGTGGTCGGGCATGCAGGCGACGGGGCCGGGCCCGACGATGCCGTGGTGGTTGGTGAAGTAGAAGACGGGGAAGCGGTCGAATTCGGGGATCATGGGCACGCCGCGGTTGCGTCGGGCGGCGGCGACGTGCTGGCGGAAGGCGTAGCCGTCGCGGCAGCTGGTGGGGAAGGGGACGGGTGCCAGGAGGGTTGACGGGTCGACGGGGTTGCCGGAGGTGGCGTTGGTGCGTTTCTCGGCGATGGCCTGGACGCAGGCCTTGGCGATGGGGTAGTAGTCGTCCCAGAAGTTGAGGAACATGCCCATGGTGGTGGGCAGTTCGGGGTGGAGGCGGTCGGTGTCGTAGCCGATGCCGTCGACGAGGATGGCGAGTTGGTCGTGTCCGTCCTTGAGGTAGGAGAAGAGCTTCATGCGGGGTGGGTTGGGGATGTCGGGTATGGGGGGTGGGGTCACCACCGTTCGTCTTCGGGGATGTCGGCCATGTCGGTGCGGGAGGCCTCGCGGCTAAGGCGTTTCTGTTCCTGCCGTTCGAGGATGAGGTGGGCGATGATGCGGCCGGCGTCGGCGCCGCGGTGTTCGCGCAGCAGGGCCTTGAGGCGTTGTTCGGGGATGTCGAGCCGGTAGAGCATGGCGACGAGCCGGGGGAAGTCGTCCACGATGAGCTGGCCGACCTCCCTTGCCAGGGCTTCCAGCAGTTCTTCGCGGCTTGCCCGGGGCTGCGGCGTGTCCATGGCGTAAAGATGGAGATTATTCCGAACTTGGCCGGTGCGCCTCCTGGCGGTCGGGGGGCGACAACGGAAAAACGCATGGAGGGGAACGGGGAGATCTGCTGGACGCCCGGCGCTGCGCTGCGGCAGGGTTCGGGGATGGCGCAATTCGGTCGTTGGCTGGCGGCGGAGCGGGGGCTGCGTCTGCCCGACTACGACGCCCTGTGGCGCTGGTCTGTCGACCGGCCGGCCGATTTCTGGGGGGCGCTGGCCGATCATCTCGACCTCAGGTTCCATGCCCGGCCCGTCGGCATCCTGCGGCCCGTCGAGGGGATGATCGGGACGGGCTGGTTCGAGGGCGCCACCCTCAGTTATGCGGAGCATGTCTTCCGCCGGCGGACGGACGCCTGGCCGGCCATCGTGTACCGGTCGGAGTCGACCTCCCTCCGACAGGTGTCATGGGTGGAGCTGGAGCGGCAGGTCGCCTCGGTGGCCGCCTGGCTGCGTTCGGTCGGCGTCGGTCCGGGCGACCGCGTGGCCTCGCTCCTGCCCAACACACCCGAGGCGGTGGTGGCCTTCCTCGCCGCCAACAGCGTCGGCGCTGTCTGGAGCAGCTGCGCCCCCGAATTCGGCCGCGAGAGCATCCTCGACCGTTTCGGGCAGATCGCGCCCAAGGTGCTCTTCGCTTCCGACGGGTACACGTACAACGGGCGCGATTTCGACCGCACGGAGGCCTGGCGTTCGCTCGTCGCGGAGCTGCCGTCCGTCGGCCACCTCGTCCTCGCCGCGCGCATCCTGCCCGAGTCACGGGTGCCTGGCACCGTCCGGTGGGACGAGCTCCTGGCGGTCGACGGCGGGCCGCTGCATTTCGCGCCGGTACCCTTCGACCATCCCCTCTGGGTGCTCTACTCGTCGGGCACGACGGGCCATCCCAAGGCCATCGTCCACGGCACGGGCGGCATCCTGCTGGAGCACCTCAAGGCGTTGGTGCTGCACCAGGACGTCCGGCCCGGTGAGCGTTACCTCTGGTATTCGACGACGGGCTGGATGATGTGGAACTACGCCCTATCGTCGCTCCTGGCGGGGGCTACGCTCGTGCTGTACGACGGCGCGCCGGCCCACCCGGCTCCCGGGGCGCTGTGGGATGTCGCCCGGGAGGCCGGCGTCGCCCATTTCGGCGTGGGCGCCGCCTTCCTCGTGGCCGGCATGAAGGCGGGCCTGCATCCCGCAGCCGACGGTTTCCCGCAGCTGCGCACGCTCGGCTCGACGGGCTCGCCGCTGCCGGCAGCGGCCTACGACTGGGTCTACACGCATGTGAAGCCCGACGTCTGGCTGGTATCCATCAGCGGCGGCACAGACATCTGCAGCGCCTTCGTCGGCGGCTGCCCGCTGCTGCCTGTCCGCCGCGGCCGCATCCAGTGCCGCATGCTGGGCTGCGACCTGGAGGCCTACGACGAGGCGGGCCTGCCCGTCCGCGACAGCCTCGGCGAGATGGTCATCCGCCAACCCATGCCCAGCATGCCCCTCGGCTTCTGGAACGACCCGGGCGACGAACGCTACCGCGCCAGCTATTTCTCTCGGTACCCGGGCGTGTGGACACATGGCGACTGGGTGGAGATCGCCTCGGCCGACGGCTCGCTGTCCATCCAGGGGCGTTCCGACGCCACCCTCAACCGCGACGGCATCCGCATCGGCACGGCCGAGATCTACGGCGTGGTCGAGTCGCTACCCGAAGTGGCCGACAGCCTGGTGGTCGGCGTCGAAAGGCCCGGCGGCGGCTACCGCATGCCCCTCTTCGTCGTCCTCCGCGAAGGGTCGGCGCCCGGCCCCGCCCTCGATACCCGCATCCGTACGGCCCTGCGCCAACGCTGCAGCCCCCGCCACCTGCCCGACGAGGTCGTCGTCGTGCCCGAGATCCCCTACACCCTCAGCGGCAAGAAGATGGAGACGCCCGTCAAGCGCATCCTCGCCGGGTCCGACCCCGACAAGGTCGCGAGCCGCGACACGATGAAGAACCCGGCAGCCCTCGACGCGTTCATCCGCTTCGCGGCGGCATGGGAGGGGTGAAGCGGGCTTGCCCGGGTGTGCCGGAACAGGGCTGCGCCTTGCGGTGGAACCGCCCATCCCCGGCCCTGCCATCCAGTGGGTCGCGCGGCTGACCCATCCCCCGGACTTTGCCACCGGGTCGGCCATCAGGCCCCGGCCGTCGATATTCAACAGTACCCTTCTTCCGCGCCGAGGCCGAAGAGGGCGAAGTCGTAGCGGACGGGGTCCCGCGGGTCCATGCGGCGGAGTTCTGCGGTGAGTTCGAGGGCTGCCTGCCAGTCGGTCTGCGGGCGTTGGAGGAGTCCGAAGCGGCGGGCGGTACGGGCGACGTGCACGTCGAGGGGGCAGACGAGCTGGGCGGGCCGGATGCCATGCCAGAGGCCGAAGTCGACACCCTGGCGGTCGCGCCGCACCATCCATCGGAGGAACATGTTGAGGCGTTTGCAGGACGAGCCGCGGTCGGGCGAGGGGATGTGTTTGCGGGTCCTTGCGGGTGCGTCGGGCAGGGAGAAGAAATAGCGGTGGAAGCCGGCCAGGGCGCGCGAGGTGTCGGTGTCGCGGCGTCGCATCCATGTGGAGAAGGCCGACTCGAGCGAGATGGTGCCGGTCGGCGGCGTGTCGGTGGCGACGGGTCGGATGCGGCCGGTGTAATGGTGGTGGAGGAAGTGGATGCAATAGAGGAGGTCGGTGTCGTTGAAGGTGCGGTGGCGGAAGCCGAGGAGGCCTTTGAGGTCGGAGGGGCGGTGGCCGGTGACGAAGTCGAAGGGGGCGTCGTCCATGCGGCGCATCAGTTCGGTGGCCTTGGCGATGATGGTCGTGCGGTTGCCCCAGGCGAAGACGGCGGCGAAGAGGCCGGCGATCTCGATATCCTGTCGGCGGGTATAGCGGTGCGGGATGGAGACGGGGTCGCGGCCGATGAACTCGGGCCGGTTGTGCAGGGCGACGCGTCCGTCGAGGAAGGCCTTGAGGGACGCGTCGCCGGTGGTAGGGTGTCTGGCGGCGATGGGTGGGGGTTGTGTCGGGGTCGGCGTCAGGATTCGACGGGGTAGCCCTTTCCGAGCCAGTCGTTCATGCTGCCGGCGTAGTTGAGGAGGTTGCGGTAGCCGGCCCGGGCGAGGATCGACCAGCCGATGGTGGCGCGGTCGCCGCCCTGGCAGAGGACGACCACCTGGCCGTCGCGACGGACCTTGTCGAGGTGTTGGGGGAGGGTACCGACGAAGACGTGGTCGGCCCCGGGGATATGTCCGGACCTGTACTCGGTGGCGCCGCGGAGGTCGACGACCTGCACGTCGGGCTGTCCGAGGCGTTGGCGGACCTCTTCCGCGTCGATGACGTCGACCGTGGAGAGGGTGCCGCCGGAGGTGGTGAAGTCGTCGGTCGAGGGCAGGTAGCCGAGGATGTTGTCGAGGCCGATGCGCATGAGTTTGCGGGTGAGGTCGTCGTGGGTGGACGGGTCGGCGAGGAGGATGAAGGGTTTGTCGTACCCGAGGTACCAGCCGGCCCAGGTGGCGAAGCTGTTGTTGCCTTGGATGTTGAGGCTGCCGGGGATATGTCCCTGGGCGAACGCGGCCTTGGTCCGGGTGTCGAGCAGGGGCGTGCCATCGGCCATGGCGGTCCGGACCTCATCCGCCGTGAGGCGTCGCAGGGCGGGCACGGCGGTGAGGAGGGCTCTGTCGACCTTGTTGAGGGTCTTCATCATCGCGAAGTAGCGGGGCGGCTCGGGCTGGTCTTCGAGGAGGAAGTTGACGAAGCCGGTTTCGTCGTCTGCGAAGCGGAAGGCCCAGTTGCGGATCTTCTCATAGCCGACGGTGGAGCTGGGGACGGCGCCGAGGGCCTTGCCGCAGGCGGAGCCGGCGCCGTGGCCCGGCCATACCTGGATATGGTCGGGCAGGGCGGCGAAGCGGGCGATGGAGCGGTACATGGCATGAGCGCCTGCATCCTGGGTGCCGATGAGGCCGGCAGCCTTCTCGAGGAGGTCGGGCCGGCCGATGTCGCCGACGAAGACGAAATCGCCCGTGAAGAGCATGACGGGTTCCGGACTGGCGGGGTTGTCGGTCAGCAGGAAACTGATGCTTTCGGGTGTGTGGCCGGGGGTGTGGAGGACTTCGAAGGTGAGGTTGCCGACGCGGAGGGTGTCGCCGTCACGGAGGCCGACATGGTCGAAGGCGTACTGCCAGTCGGGGCCGCCCTCGTCCGACAGGTACATGGCCGCGCCCGTCAGGGCGGCCAGCTCGCGGGCACCCGAGAGGAAGTCGGCATGGATATGGGTCTCCATGACATGGGTGATGCGCATGCCGTTCTGCCGGGCGATGTCGAGGTAGGTGTCGACGTCGCGCTTGGGGTCGATGACGGCGGCCACGCCCGCCTTCTGGCAGCCGATGAAGTAGGAGGCCTGCGCAAGGGTCTTGTCGTATACGTGCTGGAAGTACATGGTCAGGGGTTTGGCGTTCGGTCCATGTTGCAAATATGCGGCCTGGACCCGGTTCCACGGGGTGATAATTGTCACACATGACCATGCGACCGTTTTGAGGAATCCCTATCTTCATGGCCTCAACCCCAAGCGTATGCGCCACCGCCTCGTCCTCCCGCTCGCCGCCGGGCTCGTCCTGGCCGTCCTGTCCGCCTCCGTCACCCCCGCGGCCGCCCCCCTGCAGGCCGACGCGCCGATCGTCGGGCGGTGGGACCTCACCGTCGACATGGGCTACAAGGTGGCTCCCTCCTGGCTCGAGGTGAAACTCTCGGGCGTCAGCACCCTGGTGGGCTATTTCGTGGCCGACGGCGGCAGCGCCCGTCCGATCTCGAAGGTCGACTGGAAGGATGGCCGCGTGAGCTTCCGCATCCCGCCGCAGTGGGACCGGACCGACCGCGACATGGTCTTCGAGGGAGAGCTGAAGGACGGCCGCCTCAGCGGCACCATCCTCAGCAGCAAGGGCGAGAAGCACACCTTCACCGGTGAGCGGGCCCCGCTGCTGAAGCGCGACAAGGCGCCCGTCTGGGGTACGCCCGTGGCGCTGTTCAACGGCAAGGACACGAAGGGCTGGCATGCCGACCGCCCCGGCAACCAGTGGGTGGCCGACAACGGCGTGCTGAAGAGCCCTAGGTCGGGCGCCAACATCATCACGGACGGCAAGTACACCGACTTCAAGCTGCACATCGAGTTCCGCTATCCCGAGCACAGCAACAGCGGCGTCTACCTGCGTGGCCGCTACGAGGTGCAGGTGGAGGACAACCGCGGTTCCGAACCGGCCAGTACCCTCTTCGGCGGCGTCTACGGCTTCCTCACACCCAACGCGATGATGGCCAAGGCGCCGGGCGAATGGCAGCATTTCGACATCACCCTCGTCGGCCGCATCGTGACGGTCGTTGCCAACGGCAAGCCCGTCATCGTCGAACAGATCATCCCCGGCATCACGGGCGGCGCGCTCGACAGTCGCGAGGGCGAGCCCGGCCCCATCATGCTCCAGGGCGACCACGGCCCCATCGAATACCGCAACATCATCCTCACCCCGGCCAAGTGATCGCCCCCTTGACCGCCCCCGGCCAAGGGTGAACGGCTATTGCCCTCACCCGCTCGCCACGGGCCCGCTCGCCATTCGGCATCCCGAACGGACGGTAAGACCGCGCATCCGCTTGTATTTATTTCAGATATGCCACATTTCAGGCATGCCGTGGGGCGTATGCCATGGTTTTTGTTGTTTGGCGCGGGTTTGCATGTGGGAATGGGATAACATTGCAGCGGGTTCGCATCGGGCATGGTGGCATTGATGAGATGTTTACTGGTATTCATGCTGGTGGTGTCGGCTGTTGCGACCGGCCAGCCTTCGGTGCGGTATACGCCGGTGGAGCGGGCATGGCTTGAATTGTTGTCGAGACCGGTACCGGGCACGGCCAGTGTGTATTTCCATGTGGTCCATCGTTTCGGGGTGGACGACATCCCTTTCAACCGGGTGATCGCCTTGAAGAGTGGCCCGGACTGCTGGTTCCTGTTGGATGGGACGGAGCGGGTCTATCGGCTGCTGCGGGGTGAGGGTGGTCCGTATCTGCAGCGCGTCGATTCGACGGTGCATGACGGCGGCCACAACATGGTGACCGCCTTTATGCGCCGGGATACGGTCTTCCGGCTGGGGGGTTACGGGTTTTGGCGTACGCGTGACCATTTCACCTGGTTCGATGAACGTACCGGCCGCTGGCAACGCCTGGCGTCGGCCTCGAACCTGCCCTCGACCCTGTCGATCCACCAATACGATGACAAGGCAGATGCGCTGTATCTGGCGGGCGCCCGCCGGCACCTGCCGCACGAGCATTTTCGGGATGAGTTGTGGGACAGCCTGTATCGTTTCGATTTCGGGCGGCGGCGCTGGTCGAACCTGGGCCGGTTGTCGGAGGTTGAGATTTTCCGGGCGATCATTGCGGACCCTGTCATCAACACCACCGTGACGCGGTTCGGGGTCTTCCGCTTTTCGGACCAGCACACGCGCTTGGCCGACCTGGCCGGCGGCCGGCTGATGCGCCTGCGGGAGGGCGATGCCATGGTGCTCCGTCCTTTTTATGAATCCAGGAAGCAGGAGCATGAGCACCCACGGAACTGGGTACACTTGGGTGACAGCCTGTTCATGGTCTCCTGGACGGAGCGTTCGGCCCGTTTGGTCGGCATCCCTTTCGGGCGCGATCTGTTCGAGGATACGGTGGGGGCTTCCCTGTGGTTGGTGGAACGGGCGCGGTCGCCTTCCGCCAGGTCGTGGTCATCGGTCTTGGCGGACGGGCTGATGGTGCTTTCCGGGCTTGTGCTGGCGGGGGTGCTGTTTGCCGCCACCGGGCCGGGTCGCCTGCTGCGGCTCCGTTTCCGTACCCTGCCGCCTGGCGTGGCCGATGTAGAGGGTCTGTTGGCGGACTTCCTGGAGCAGTTGAAACCTGCCGAGCGCGTGCTGTTGGCGAACCTGTTGCGGGAGGCCCGTGCGGGGCGGAGTGTCGGTACCGATGCGGTCAGCCACTGGCTGGGGATGGCGCGGCGTGGGCCGGAGTTGCAGAAGATCGCCCGCAACCGCGCATGGCAGCAGATCAACAGCTCGTTCCGCCTCCTGTTGCGCGTCGAGGGTGACCTGGTGGAGCGGGTGCGCGACCTCCACGACCGGCGGCTGGTGACGTACCGGGTGTCGGAGGTATGGGCCGACCGGCTGGCGGGGGCGTTGGAGAAGCGGGGGGAGGGGTATGGCGTGTAAGGGTCTTTGGAATTCCCGCACCATCGGCAGAGGGGCGACCGGTGCAAGACGGCAAGCAAAAATAAAAAAATCGGGCAGGGAAGAATCGCGTCGCCCATCGTTCCCTTTGATGTAAATCTTATATTCGTTCATGTCGCCGGACATCTCTGTTCCGCATGTGCGGTGCGGTTCGGCGTTCCTTTGGGCTGACACATGAAGACACGCTCCAGGCATATCATGCTTGCCATATTCTGGCTGTCGGCGGCATGGGGTCGGGCGGGCGCGCAGGACTTGAGTCTGTTCGTCGCGGACCAGCGCATCGCTTGTGCGGAGACGGTGGATGTACCTGTACAGGCCTCGAGATTCCGGGCGATGTTGACGATGCAGGGCGGCATCGGTTGGGACACCAGCCGGCTCAGATTCGACACGCTCATCGGCCGTGGACCTTCGGCTTTGGGCCTTACGCCTGGCAATTTCGGGTTCACCTGGGTCGGGTCCGGGCTCTTGTATTTTTCGTGGGACGACCCCCTGCTGAGGGGGGTGACGCTTCCCGACTCGAGTGTCTTGTTCGTGGCGCGGTTCAGGGTCCTGACGCGGGATCCGTTGGACCTGTTCATCCGGGTGGGGAGCGATTCGGTTCCCATGGAGTTCATCGACACCGCGCGCCGGCGGCTGTCGGTGGGTCATCGGGACGGCAGGTTGCGCCTCTTGTTCGAGATCCCTGCATTCGATCCCTTTCCGGACACGACGAGGATCTGCGGCACTTCGGGATCGCTGGATGCGGGTGGGGGTTTTGCCTCGTATGTCTGGGATTCGCTGAATCGGGCGCGCACCCTGGCCGTGCTGCGCGACAGCCTGTACCGGGTGACGGTCTTGAACGCGCTTCGCTGCCGGGGCAGCGACAGTACGCTGTTGCGGCTGCTGCCGATACCCGACGGCACGCTATCCCTCACGGGCGACACCTTGCTCTGCGAGGGTTCAATGCGGTTGTTGCGTGCCACGGGTGGCATCCGTTACCGATGGTATCGGAACGACACCCTTCTGGCATCGCCGACGGGCGACACCTTGCAGGCGCGTATGGGTGGCCGTTACCGGGTGGAGCTGGTCAATCCGGAGGGGTGTCGTCGGCTCTTGCCGTCCGGGATCACCCTTACGCATATCCCCCGGCCGCGTCTGGCCTTCGACCTGCGGGGTGTCTGTTCGGAGGTGCCGGTGACCTTTGTGAACCGGAGTGTGGTGCCCACGGTTGGCCAGGTCGACTGGCAATGGCGATTCGGCGACGGGGCCACGGATACCCGCGATTCGGTGGAGCATGTGTACCGGGACACGGGCGTCTACAGCGTGCAACTCACCTATCGCAACGGCCATTGTCCGCAGCATGCCGACACGCTTACCCGGCTGCTACCGCTCGTCCGGCTGAAGGACATCCGCTATCGGGACGTGCTGACGGTGCCCGACCATCCGACCGAGCTGAGGGCGCGAGACACGGGCATACGCTTCCTCTGGGTGCCGGCGGCGGGGCTTAGCGATGGGCGGCTGCGCAATCCCCTGGCCACGCTGAAGGAGACGGCCACCTACCTGGTGCGCATCACGATGGCCAGCGGATGCGTCGTATTCGACACGGTCGAGGTCAAGGTGGCGCGTCAGCCAGGCATCCATGTCCCCAAGGCCTTCACCCCCAACGGCGACGGCCGCAACGACCGGCTGCGGCCCATCCTGGTGGGCATTGCGGAGCTCCGCCATTTCCGAGTGTACAACCGGTGGGGTAATTTGTTGCACGAGTCGCGCGGGTCCGCCTCGGAGCTTGGCTGGGACGGGGTTTATCGCGGGGTGCCCCAGCCGATGGACACCTACGTATGGACGGCCGTCGCGACGGATGTCCGGGGCAACCCGTTGCAGGCGGGCGGTAACACGCTGTTGATGAGATAGCCATGAGAAGGACATGCCTACATATCATAGCGTCCGTCCTGCTACCGGCGCTTTCCATGCCGGGCATGGCACAGGACCCGCATTTCTCGCAGTATTTCGCCTCACCCCTGACCTTGAATCCCGCGATGACGGGCAATACGGACGGGTCGATGCGGGTGGCCTCGCTGTTCCGGCAGCAGTGGTGGGCGGTGGGCAGTGCCTATACGACGGCCACGCTGTCGGCCGAGCAGCGGTTGCTGCGGTTCCGGCTGCCGGAGGCCGACCGGTTGGGTGTGGGGGGCTTGATCATCCAGGATAATTCCCTCTCGGGCGGCTTGCGGAGCACCTACGCCTCGCTGTCGTCCGCCTACCACAAGGGCTTCAACGACCACCATCGGCTGGGCGTGGGCTTCCAGGGCACCTACGGGAGCCGGGTGGTCGACATGGGTCGGCTGAGTTTCCACGAGCAGTTCGAGACGGACGGCTTCAATACGAACCTGCCAACGGGTGAGGCGGCCCTTTCGGCCCTGATGCCCACATGGGGGGTGAATGCGGGGATGACCTATCAGTACGAGGACCTGTTGAAGCGCTTGTACGCCGGGGTGTCGGTCTACCACCTGAATCGTCCCCGCCAGACGGCCCTGGCGGATTCGATGAACCGGGTGCCGCAGCGGTTGACGGTTCACGGGGGAGGGGTCTTCCTCTCGGGCGAGACGCTTCGGCTGACCCTGCATGCGATGTACCAGCGCCAGGCGCGGGCGGAGTCGTTCGCCCTGGGCGGCGGGCTGGGTTATGATGTCGGGCTGGAGCATACCTTCTACCTGGGGGCCTGGTACCGGCTGGGGGATGCCGTGTATCCATACCTGTCGTATGTCCGTAACGGGATGCAGGTAGGGCTGACGTACGACGTCCAGGTCTCCTCGATGCGGCAGGCCGTTCCCCGCAACGGCAGTATTGAGTTGAGTTTCCTGTACACGAGGCCCGACGACAGGTACGAGCGTCGGGCGATGCCCTGGTATTATTGAGCCGGGCTGGCCCGGCGGGACGTGGACAAAGAACGCATATGGAAGACAACACCATGGGGGTTGGGTCGGAGGCGCCCGGCGGGTGCCGGACGCTGGGGGTGGGCGCTTGGATGGCCCTCGGCGTGCTGGCCGGTGTGCTGTTTGCCGGACGGGTTTCGGCGCAGACGTATTTCCTGAAGGAGACGTTTTCCAACGCGGGCGGCACCCAGCCGCCGGCGGGATGGCAGTGCATCCGGTTGTCGGGCGGGCCGGCCCCTGGCTTCCGGTTCGACAATCCGAGGAGTGTGCAGACCGTCCTGCCGCTGCAGGCTCCCTTCGCGCTCTTCGATGCGCCGGCCTCCCCCCTGTTGGGCACGAGCCAGTCGGTGACCCTGGAGTCGCCGGCGATCGACCTGACGGGGGTGACGCGCCTGCTGCTGAGCTTCGACCATCAGTTCGCGGCTGCATCGGAGTCGGTGGGTCGCTTGCAGGCGAGGGTGGGCGGCGTCTGGAGCGACGTGGCCGTGTACTCGGCCTCCACCAACGGCGGCGTGACGGAGGTCTACGACCTGTCGCCGCAACTGGCGGTGCGTACCGACGCCGCCATCCGCTTCCTGTGGAGTGGGAAGGCGGACGGGCATTGGGCGGTGGACAACGTCAAACTCTTCGCCCCGCTGCCCGTCGATGCCGGCATCTCCTCGATCGACATGCCCAAAAACCCCTTCGGCGAGGGGACGACCGACATCCGCGTGACCCTCGCCAACTATGGCTCCTCAGTCCTCAACGGCGTCGACATCCACTGGTCCGTCAACGGCATCCGCATGCGCGACACCAGCTGGAGCGGCTCCCTCGACTTCGCCGCGCGTGAGACGGACATCCGCATCGGCCGGATGGACATGCGCGCCGGCGTCAATTACATCTTCAAGATCTGGACGGAAGACCCTAACGCCGTCCTTGACGCCAACCCCTCCAACGACACCATCGTCCGCTCGCTCATCCCCTCGCTCTGCGGCACCTATACCATCGGCGGGGCCAACCCCAACTTCCCGACCGTGACACGTGCGGTGGAGTTCCTGCACAGTGCCGGCATCGGCTGCCCCGTGGTGATGAAGATCCGCGACGGCATCTACAACGAACAGCTCGAACTGAAGACCGTCAAGGGCTCCTCCCCGGTCAACACGGTGACCTTCGAGTCCGAGAGCGGCGACAGCACCAAGGTGCTCCTCACCAGTCCGGCCGACATCACCTCATACCGATACACCATGAACCTCGACGGGGCCCGGCATGTCCGGTTCCGGAAGATGGGGTTCTCGAAGCTCGGTGACGGAGGATTCCATGCGTTGGCCATCTCAGG
>Ga0172376_10006219_pt1 | contig 13051 bp, 9 predicted proteins | sample Lak35m_FD_121114 | JGI IMG/M metagenome (GOLD analysis project Ga0172376, IMG submission 121114) | Freshwater microbial communities from Kabuno Bay, South-Kivu, Congo - kab_092012_35m | ecosystem: Environmental > Aquatic > Freshwater > Lake | place: Democratic Republic of the Congo: South-Kivu...
GATGCCGTGTGCGCCCAGATCGACAATCCCGACATCACGATCCCGCAGTTGATGCGGTTCATGAAGGGGCCGGACTTCCCCACGGGTTGCATGGTCTGCGGGATGGAAGGCATCAAGCAGTACTTCGCGACCGGTCGCGGCTCGGTGAAGATCCGCGGCAAGGTCGGGGTGGAACAGCTCAAGGGAAACCGCGAGCAGTTGGTGATCACCGAGATCCCGTACAACGTGAATCGCGCGATGCTCGTCGAGAAGATCGCCGAACTGGTGAACGAGCGGACGCCGGGTTTCACCGAGATCACGGCCATCCGTGATGAGTCGGACGAGAACACCCGGGTGGTGGTGGAGTTGAAGCGGGATGGGATCCCCAAGGTGGTGATCAACAACCTGTACAAGCACACCCAGCTGGAGACGAGCTTCTCGGTCAACGCGCTCGCCATCGATCGGGGTCGGCCAAAGACGCTCAATCTCAAGGACCTGATCAACTGCTACGTCGAGCATCGCCGCGAGGTGATCCTGCGGCGGACTCGCTTCCAGCTGAAGAAGGCTGAGGAACGCGCCGAGATCCTCGAAGGTTATATCTGCGCCCTGCGCAACCTCGACGAGTTCATCCGCATCATCCGGAATTCCAAGAACCGCGACGAAGCACGTGTGAAGTTGCTGGCCTTCGCCTGGACGAAATCACAGGTCGAACGCTGGGGCATCTTCCTCCGTTCCGAGGGCCGTCTGGTCGACGGTCGCTACTCGCTCACCGAGCGTCAGGTGGACGCGATCCTCGAACTCCGCCTCTACCAGCTCACCGGCCTCGAAATCGACAAGGTCGAGGCGGAGTACAAGGAGTTGATGGAACGGATCAAGGACCTGATGGACATTCTGGCCCGCGAAGCCCGCGTGCTGGCGATCATCAAGGCCGAGCTCAAGCAGATCCGGGACAAGCACGCCACCCCGCGCCTCACGCAGATCGTTCCTGACGAAGGCGACATCGCCATCGAGGACCTGATCGCCAACGAAGGCGTCATCGTCACGCTCACGCACAACGGCCTGATCAAGCGCACCAACGTCGCTTCCTACCGTTCGCAGAAGCGTGGCGGCAAGGGTGTGATCGGCATGTCCACCCGCGAGGCGGCAACGCCCGAGGATGCCGACTTCATCGAGCGCCTGTTCACCGCGTCCACGCACGATTACCTGATGTTCTTCACGAACATGGGACGCGTGTACGTGGAGCGCGTGCACGAGATCCCCGACATGGGACGTGCCGCCAAGGGACGTTCGATCGCCAACCTGTTGGAACTGCGCGCCGACGAGAAGATCCAGACGCTTGTCCGCGTGGGCGCCAAGTATGGTGCGAACAAGGAGGAGCAGACGTGGCAGCAGTCCTTCGAGCTCTTCTTCGTCACGAAGCAGGGCACGGTGAAGCGCACCGCCCTGTCCGATTTCCAGAACGTCCGGAAGGGCGGCATCATCGCCATCAACATCGAGCCCACCGACACGCTGGTGGACGTCAAGCTCACCACCGGAAACAACGAGGTCGTCCTCATCACCCGCGAGGGCATGAGCATCCGCTTCCATGAGGAGGGCGTTCGCTCGATGGGCCGTTCCGCCACCGGCGTGAAGGGCATCGAGCTGGAGAAGACCGATGCCGTCGTGGCACTCGCGATCGTGGATCCGGGCGCAACGCTGCTGGTCGCCGGCGAGAACGGCATCGGCAAGCGCACCGAGTTCGAGGAATACCGCGTCCAGTCTCGTGGCGGAAAGGGCATCATCACCATGAAGACCGGCGAGAAGACCGGCGCCGTGGTCGGAGCCTTGACTGTCCTCGACGGCGACGAACTCATGCTCATCACCGTGGGCGGCCAGATGGTCCGCATCCCGGTGAAGGGTATCCGCGAAGCCGGCCGGAATACGATGGGCGTGAAGCTCATCGACCTCGCTCCCAAGGATCGTCTGCAAGCCATCGCCCCGGTCATCTCCGAGGGCCAGGAGGACGAGGCCGTCGGCGAGCCGACATTGCCGATGGGGTGATTTCGGCTGAGGGGACGGTGCTCTGGCTGATCGTCGGCGCTCCGGACAAGGAGTTTGAGTCCGGCAAGGTGGACTTGAAACAACACTATCCCGTCGATCCTACCCAGCTTCCCCCGGAGCTCAACGGAGTGCAGTGGCCGCCAACCCATGAGCCTTGAATCCGCAGTTGTCTTGACCACGGATTCCACGGATTCCACGGATGGACGGGGCTGGAATGGAGGTTCTCCTCGCTGCAGGCCGCTCACCTTGCAGATGTGTGGCAAGTCCAAGCCGGGTCCCTGCCTATCCGTGTTGTTCGCGCTATCCGTGGTTCCAGATGCCATTTCCAGGTTCCGGGATCTGAGGTTCCTGGACCACGAAGGACGCGAATTGGCTCACGCGAAGACGGTAAGGGGGAAGGAGCGGATGCCTTGGACTTCCGGTCTTGGCCTCCTCAGCCCCAACGGGGCGACTCAAGCCAGCCCGGGGCATCGCCCCGGGGATCCGTGGCAGAGTCGTGCTGAAAGCCCTGAGAGGGCGACTCAGGATTACAGTGGGTCTTGTAAGGAGGCCCCTTCCGGAACGTTTCGATCCGCTCGTCTCCGTTCGCCCCTTTTGCGGCCTTGAGGCTTGGCGGCTTTGCTTCTGCTTTCTGCGCGGGAACCGAACGGAGGAAAAAGCCGCCAAGCCGCGAAGAACGGGCAGACGCGAGGTTTCATTGGTAAGCGCCGGCACTGAGGAATGCTCCATGCAGCCAACTCTTCGCGGCCTTCGCGGCTTCGCGTGAGGCAATGGCCGGATGGAAGGGAACCGCACGCGAAGACGCGAAGACGCGAAGAAGACGATGAACGAAGGTGGTGGGAACCGCCGACTGCACGGGCGCACCCATACGGGAGGGGCGATTGAACAAACCGTAGCAGGAATTGGTGGGAGGGAAAAATGACCCCTTATGGGACTCAATCCTTCCTCCTTCTTGGAAGATATAGGTCCTGCGTGGTTGCGTGGGGGACCGTCAGGACGGAGAGGGACTCGAGGAGGCGATCCACCTGTGTCTCCGGCAGTCCGTAGCGAAGGAGGAACCGATCACGGAAGACTCGGGTAAACGCCCAACGGAGGTCCTGCTCATCACGGGCCAACGTATTCACCAATGGGGCGTAGATGTCCTTCCCGGGTCCCTCGGACATGGACTTCTGAAGTCCCTGAAGGAAATCTGTCATCTCGCTGATGCAGGCGACGTATCGGAAGCACTCGAGCAGACATTCGCTGGTGGGATCGACTTCGAGACCGGAGCCCGCCAGCGCCGACCGCACCTCCTGGAATCCCGGGATGGATTCGTTGCGGGCATAAAGTGCGGATATGGAGATGTCCCCGCGAGGGTAGTTGCCGAGGCGTTCACCGATGACTTGAGGGTCCAGGCCGTGTGCGGACAACTGCGTGATCAACTGTTCATCCGAAAGCTCCTCTGCGGAAGCGATCGCATCCGAGAGACTGAGCATGAGCAGTAGGTTCGTCAGTCCGGCGCGAGCGTACCGGCTGTCGAAGGCCATCTCCTGAGACAATAGAAGGTAGGGCCTCACCGAGGACTGTGGACCCGCATCCTCGCTCTGGAATCCAAGTGGTGTGCGCCGCTTTGATGGATTGTCTTGGCTCGGCACAACGGCGCCCGGTTCCGCCTTTTCGGCACGAAGACGGTCTGGCGTGGGAGCGCTTGAACGGTTGCGGAGGGCCAAGAGCAGAAGCACCACCAGCAGGCTGGCGACAGCGCCCCACAGCATTCTCGTTGTCGTTGGCATGGTAGGATGACTTCGAGATGGCTAATGGTCGCTTGATCCCGGAGTCGACTGGGCAGGGGACTTGCTTGAAGGCAATTGCGGAAGTGGGACTTCCTTCAAAGCTGGATCTGAGACCACGTTGACGCTTTGCTCGACTCCGCCGGTCCAGCTGAAGAACCCCGGGATCTTGGTGGGATCGTATGCCAGCAACTGCATCACGGTTTCGAAGTGGCGGTTCTGCCCGGGGAGCGTGAAGAAGGTAGAGCCGACAAGGCGGAAGGGCACCTTACGGTATTCGGATTGGGTTTCGCCGACGATCTTCTCACCATTCTCATGAGGAGGAGAGGAGGAATTGATCTTGTGAGTGGCTCTGTACCCCAGAACCCGTTCCCAAGGTCCGGTAGGGTTATAGCTCATGGAAGCGATGTTTCCGACCAGCCTGGCTTCGGAAGCCCATGCTTGGAAGACGCAACTGGCACGGATTTCCAGTCCATTCTTCAGGCGGCCGTTGTTGTAGAAAAAGGCATAGTTCCTGTTCTGGAAACTATCGATCAGGAATGGCTTGTCACTTGCAGTGATCTGGGAGCCGCTTCCTGTTGCTTGGAACCAGACGGCGCTACCGCCGCCGACGGCATGGGAGTATCGGTAGTCCCTCCTCGAGGCTGATATGACCCGACCCTTCTCCCACTCGTATACCTCGCGATTGTAGCGGTTGAGCACGATGTGGGCCTGATACTCAACTTGTTGGACCTGGAGTGCGTTGACGACATCTGTGGCAGCGGCGATTTCCTTGATGATGGGGCCCAGTGCACTGCCTCGCGGACTGGCTGTCGCCATCGTTGTTGTCAGGAGGATCAAGACTGCTTGGGTTGATCGGTCGTTTGGCATGGTGATCTGTAAGTTTCCATTTTATAAGTGTCAAGGCGCTGAGTTGGGATGGTGCTCTGGTTGTACAAAGCGGTGATCTGTGTGCAGCGGTACAGGAGAGTGGGTGTACTCCAGCAAGGATCGGTATGGTGCTCGGCGGTGCAAGTGGAGAGATTCTGTACTCTCCATCACCTCGTCTCGGATCCTCTGCACGGGACATGGTTTGCGCTTCGGATCATGGCTTATACGATGTTGGAAACTGGCAACTCGCTCTGCAGGCCGCGTGCCCTCACCCTGCGCTTCGTTATCCCCGCCGGGTGAGGGCGCCCGGCCTACAAATTTAGCTGCCGCTCACGGAACGGGATGAATTTCGGGCTGAGGGGTGGGGAGTGGGAACCGCCCCGCCCGGCAAGTCTTCGCGGCCTTCGCGGCTTCGCGTGAGGCAAAAGCCGGATGGAAGGGAACCGCACGCGAAGACGCGAAGGCGCGAAGAAGACGATGAACGAAGGCGGCCTGTCTTCTCTGCGTCCCTGCGCCTCTGCGCGAGCACAGTGTTTTTGTTGCCGTCCACGGAACGGGATGAATCTCGCTTCCGGGGACAGGGTCGGGCTTCCCGGATCTGCCGCCCCTCCGGGGCTTGGGGCCACAGCGAAGGAAGCCCACAGCTCACGCTGTGGGCTATCGTCTGTCGGTGCTCCGCACCTGGTGCTCGATCTCTGGGAGTCCGTGTTCTGCGCCTCTGGCCGGTGCGCTGGGGGAGGAAAATTGAAAAGCCTCGAAGCCTCCAAGCCTCGAAGGGGAGCAGGCGAAGTGCGATTCCGCCTGTGCGCAAGTCCAGTGCTTTGCTGCGGCCCACGGGGGATGAATCTCGCGCGGAGGGGTGGAGAGTTTGGAAGCCCCACCCCGGCAACTCTTCGCGGCCTTCGCGGCTTCGCGTGAGGCAAAAGCCGGATTGGAGGGGACCGCACGCGAAGACGCGAAGACGCGAAGAAGGCAGGGCAAGTTCCAGCTCTGGAGAGGCAATCGAATGTTGGCGGTCGCACGGGAAGGGGTTCTGTCGCCCCTCCGGGGCTGGTCTTCATGGGGGGACGGAACCCAGCGCTCACGCGCCGGGCGACCGTCTGTCGCCCCTCCGGGCCTGGGGCCACGGCGTGGCACAGGGTTGCGGGGTTTGGTTTCGTGTCGTTGGTGGACTTCGTGGTTGAACAGCGGCGAAGGGTTGAACCACGAACCGCACAAAGGGCTCGAAAAGAACATGGGAAGGACAGGGCGATTGGGGAACCTGGTCAGGTCGCCCACAACCGCGATGCGGTTGGTTTCCGTTTCGGGATCAAACCCAGGGTAGGCCTCGTGCCTCGGCCAACCCTGGGCTGGGGGTCTCAACGCCGTTGGCGTTGGTGGGGCAGGAGCCCGGCGGCGTGACGCATTCGCCCTGCATCGTGGTGATACCATGTCCCTGCGTGCCACAACGCCCTGGCTTCTTTGCGTCTTCGCGTCTTCGCGTGAGATCTTGGTTCATTTCGGCGTGTCGTGTCTGTCGCCCCGCAGGGGCTTGTGTTCCGTGGGAGCGCGGGACCCACAGCTGGCGCCGCGGGCTATCGTCTGTCGGTGCTCCGCACCTGGTGGCCGATCTTGGCTTCCCGGGTTCGCGGCCTTACTTCGGCGGTATGGGGGTTGGTGTCATGGGGATTGAGCCGAGGTCGAGGACGTGGTCGGTGGGAGTGCCTTCCGGGATGGTGAAGGGTTTGTTGGCGTTCCAGGAGCGGTCGGGTTTGCCGTCCTTGAGGATGTAACCCACGGCGCTCAGGTCATAGGTGCCGGCGGGGATGTCCTGGGCTTCAAAGGTGCCGTCCGGCCGGACCTGGCATTGGTAGTGTCGCATCCGCTGCATCGCTTTCTGGAACTCGGGATCCTCAACCATCTTCTGGATCTCCTCGGAGGACATGGAGGGGTTCGGCTTCCAGCGCGATGCCGTGGACACGTTCACATGCCACTGGATTCCAGGGACGTTCGCCGCTTCTCCCAGAAGTAGTCGGCCCGTGACCCGGCTCCCTTCGACGTCGATGTCGACCGTGGTGGTCTGGCCGGGCTCGATGACGATGTCCTTGAGCGGTTGGTGGGACCAGGCATTGGCGCCGGCCTGGATCAAGCGGATGAACTGGTGATTCCCGGCGGGGATCCTGGAGAATTGGAAACGGCCGCCACCCGGGGTTGGAGTCTGTAATCCGCCCCAGTTCCCGGAGATGCCGGTGTATCCGCCATTGGCCCCGGCGAAGAGTTGGAGCGAAAGCCGTGCGTTGCCGTCGTCGTCCACCCGGCCGCGGTAGGTTCCCTCAAGCGTCCCGAAGGGGACCAGTCGGATGCGACGGGCCTGCCTGAACTCCTCCGCCTTCAAGAATCCGAACCCTGATGCGGCGGCCGCGGCGACGCCCGTCGGATTCTGTGCCGGGTTGAGCTTGAACGCTCCATCGGCACCGGTGAGGACCGTCCCACCCTCGCGCCAAGAATCGAGTCGATCGCCCTGGAGCATGACTTGCTCATGCAAGCTGGTCAGGGCCACGGTGGCCCCCGCAATCGGCCGTCCGGCCTCATCCACCACGACCCCGGACCAATCTTCGGCGGGCTTGAGGCGGATGGTCATCTGAATCACGCCATTGACGGCGGCGGGGATCGGTTCGTCGATGGGTTCGTGCGTGGGCGAGGTGACGTGGAATTTGTCGTAATGATCCTGTGGGACCGAGAAGGTGAACCTTCCGTTCGCGTCCGTGAAGTTGCGGGCGTCGCTCTGTGACCACCAGTTGCCGCGCGGTTCCAGCCGGAACTCCTTCACCGGTTCGCCGGACTCGGAATCGAGGACCACACCCACGACCTCGCGGGGCTTGTTCATCACCACCGTGGCGGGCTCGTCGGGCTTGATCTTGACGCCGGTTTTTCCGCCGTAGCCGTCCTTCTGGAACCGGAACTGCATCTCAAGGTCTGGGCCGGAGTCCCAGGTCCAGGTGCCATCGGCGGCGGTGCGTGTGGAGAACTCGGCGAACTCGTTCTGGAGTTCGTCGCGGTCGGGTCCGTGGACGGTATCGACAGCCAGCCAGACATCGGCGAGCGGTTGGTTGTCGGCGTCGGTGACCAAGCCGCTGAAGACCCGCGCGGGCTTCAACGTGAGGGTGATCTCGGGCGTGTTGTCCGTGATGGTGAGCTTCTCGGCCACCCCACCCAGGCCTTTGGCACGGGCGGAGATGATGGTTTCGCCCAGCTTCTGTCCGCCGATGCGGAATCGTCCGGCGGCATCCGTCGTGCCTTCCTTCGTATTGCCCGAGAAACGCTGGCCGACGCGCACCTCGGCGTTGGGGACCGGCTGTCCATCCGGATTCAGGACGATGCCGGAAACGGAGAGGGCCGGTACGAGACGCATCTCGTGGCGCTTCTCGAGGAGGGCGGCCTCGACGCCGGCTTCCTGCGAGACGCCGCTGATCGAAGCATGGACGTAGTTGTCGTGGTCGAAGGAGATGCCGATGCGGTTGAAGTGGTGCTTCGGAACGGAACCGACCTCCCAGCGACCGTCGGCTCCGGTCTTCGCCCGCTTGTTGCCGAAGCCGGAGCCTTCGCCCGGTTGGTCCATCAGGTCGTTGCCGGTCCAGAAGCGGTACACCTCTACCGCCACGCCTTCGATGGGTTCGCCGGCCTTGTTGAGCACGATGCCGCCGATGGTGGCACCGCCGTGGAGACGGACGGTGACGAAGGCGGGCACCGGGTTGGTGGTGGAGAAGGCGAAGCGATGCTTCGTGGGGCTGTAGTCCTTGGCGGAGGCTTCGATCACGACCTGATTCACGGTCTCGTCCGGCAAGAGCACGTCGGCCACGCCGCTGCCGTTGGCGGTGTAATCCCGATCCGCGGAAAAGGAACCGGTCGTGATGGAGGCCTTGACCTTGGCGCCACCGACGACATTCGAGGTGCCGGCGTCGATGAGGGTGACGCCGAGATGCCGGGTCCACTTCGGGTCTTCGGGTTCGAGGTCGGGTGAGGGATCCGGTCGCTTGCCGGCTTCCAGCGGATCGAGGGATACGCCGAGGACCATGAGCGAGGAATCCTCCATCGCACTCTGGAGCTGGAGGAAGGCCACGGGTTTCGCAGGCTCGGGGTTGGCGAGCGTCACTCGGTAGGCGCGCAACGCCGCCTTGTTCTTCACGGAATCCGGCGAGGACCAGATCACGGCGCACTTGGCGAACTTCGAGAAGACGTGGTGCGGTTCCTCGAACGGGCGTCGCCACCAGTCGCGCACGTGTCCGGTGTAGAGGATGGGGCTGCGCTTGGCGGTGCCGTCCGTGTAGCGCCAGATCACGTCGGCGATGCGGCGGTTGGGTTCGGCGGACCAGGCCGCGGTGGCGAGGAGATGAACCGAACCGTAACGGTTGGTCGGGGCCGGAAGCGTGACGAACTCGCGGAAGTCGCGCTTGTAGCCGACCGAAGATTTGCTCGAGAGCTGGAGGAGGCCGTCGACCTCGAAGTGGACGCCGCCGAGGACATTGGAGCCGCGCGGGGCCTTGGCCCAGTTGCCGCCGGAACGGAGGTCCTTGTTCTCGGGTTCCGCGAGGGCGTTGGTGTACCGCAGCGGGACGACGGGTGGGAGGTTGGTCGCGGTCGCCGCCGAGGAAGGGGCGTTGGTCGGGGAAGGCGATTGGGCGTCGGTCAAGGTCACGGCACCCGCCAAGGCGATGAAGAGTGCGGTGGGAATGCCGAGTCGGCGGCCGGGACGGAAGTCGGCGATGTGCCGCAGGCGGCGGCGCAGGTCGCCGTGGCGTTCGAGAAGTCCGATGGCTCCGGGCGTGGGGAGCGGGGTTTCGTGGGACCACGAGGAGAGCAGGTGGAGGAGCGTCCGGCCGTAGGCTTCGCCCTCATCCTTGCCGGAGGCTTCGAGTGCGATTTCGTCGCAGGCGAGTTCGCGCTCGGCGCGGAGTCGGGCGAAGGCCAGCCAGACGGCTGGGTTGAACCAGTGCAGGGCCTGCAGGACGGCCATCAGCCAGTTGAGGGCAATGTCACGCCGACGGACGTGCGCGCACTCGTGGAGGAGCACGTGACGGAGTTGGGCGGGTTCAAGGCGTCGTTCGAGGTCGGGAGGGACCAGGAGCGTGGGGCGGAGGAATCCGTAGAGCGCGGGGGAATCGATGCCGGGCAGATCAACGACGCGGATCGGGGTGCGCACGCCCGTGAGGTGTCGGGCTTGATCGAGGGCGGCGGCGAGCGTGGGCGATGCGGACGGTGTTCCCGAGGCAACGGTGCGGTGCATGCGCAGGGCGAGCCATGCGGTGCGACCCAGGAGGGTGATGGCTCCGGCGGCCCAGATCAGGAATGCGATGCGGGACCACGGGATGGGAGCGGATGGAGGCGTTGCAAGGGTCGGGGTGGATGTCTGGATGGGCGGTGCGACGTCCCTGGTTGCACTGGGCGGGAGTGGCGCGGTGATCGGGGATGGGGCTGGGCTTGGTTGGGGAAGAAGAAGGAGCGGGCGCGGGCCAGTGGGCGTCGTTGCGTGCTGCGCTGGTTTCGGGGGCGGCTGGAGTTGTATCGGCGCGCGCGTGGTGAAGACTGGCTTCAGCAGGTTGAAGAGGGAGAAGGGAGCGTCGAGGGAGATGGGGAGGCAGAGCCGGAGGACGACGAGTCCCCAGATCCAGCAGCGGGCGCGCGGGGTCAGCCAGGCGTGGAGGACGCGGAGGAGGACGAACGCCAACAGGGCCAGGACGGCGACCTGGGCGGAGAGCATCGCGAGGTGTTGGAGGGCATTCATGGGGAGATTTGTGGGATTGGGTGATCCACAGATTTCACAGACTCCACAGATTGGACGGGGGGCGGGGATCCACAGATTTCACAGATTCCACAGATTGGACGGGGGGCGGGGATCCACAGATTTCACGGATTCCACAGATTGGACGGGGTGCAGGGATCCACAGATTTCACGGATTGCACAGATGGGGAGTGAGCTGGTTCAGCGGCGCTTCTTGCGGCGGGCGAGGATCTGTTCGAGTTGATGGAGGTCGTCGGGGGAGAGGTCCTGACGTTCGACGAAATGGGCGAGCATGGGTTGGAGCGCGCCGCCAAAGACGCGTTCAAGAAACGAGGTGGAGGCGGCGGCGATGCACTCCTGTTCGGTGACCAGGGGGCGATAGAGGAAGATGCGGCCGTCGACGCTGTAGGTGAGGGCACCCTTCTCGACGAGTCGACCCAGGAGGGTGCGTGCGGTCTTGGGATGCCACGAGGGGTCGGACTGGGCGAGGCGATCGGCGATCTCACCGGCGGTGGCGGGGTGGCCGGACCAGACGGCACGCATGACTTCCCATTCGGTGTCGGAGATGCGGGGGGCGGGTTTCTTCATGGGAGGGAGGAATGGGCGTCGTGGAGCGGTGGATTACAGATGTGCGTCTGAGGATTGGATTACAGATGTAAGTGATGGCTGGCAAGGGGTTTGTTGGGGGGGCTGGGGATTGTTTCACGCGGAGGCTTGGACATCGAGGCGACGATCCCCAATCGGTGACAGGTGCGGAGCACCGTTTGCCCGACATGGGGTGTCCGTGTCCTACACCCCATCCCGGAGATCTGCGGAAGGAAACGGAAAAGCCCTAAAGCCGCAAAGCCGCGAAGCCACGAAGGGGAGCAGGCGAAGTGTGATCTCCTCCTCAGCTGGGGCTGGATTCGGCGGAGTCCGAGACGCCGGGGATCCCCCACGCCTCGGGTGCAGGAGACCAAGGCCCTTCGCCGAGAATGGAGGCGACCAGGTCGCCCAGGCTCGCGTCGAAGGCGGCCTGGAAGGCGGATTCGCCGGCGTCCTCGCCTGTTGCCTGGCCAATGAACTCGACGAGCTTTGGCCGGGGCGGAGCCAGTACGGTCTCGATCTTCAGCCAGAGCAGTTGGGCGAGCGCGTAGCTCAGTTCGTGGCTTTCCCCGGGGATCTGCCAGGACGCACCGGTCCAGAACTCCTGGATGGTCTCCTCATTCCAGTGGTTTCATTCCAGATCGCCGGCCAGTCCGGGTAGCAACAACCCTCCCGGATATGCAGGTGTTTCGTGAGGCTGGGTGACAGTTCCACGGGGTGAAGAACCGGCCGCAGAGTTCAGCGTCCGGCCTCGGCGAAGACAAAGATCGCGAGGACGGAGAGGGGCAGGCCGATGACAAAGGCGGTCATCCAGAACACTCCTGCGCGTTGTCCCAGATTCAGGGTCCATCCGAGGGCGGGGATCTGCTTGGGCACCCACACACGCGAGTCGCGTTTGCTGAAGTAGACGGACAACCATTGGGGGCCGGTCCAGTTGGCGGTCTTCTTCCACTCGGATTCGTTGATGGCGTCCTGGTTCATGATGCGTGGTCTCCGTTCATGGGCTGCGCGGATTCGCGTGTCGCCAGGAGAACCATCTACGCTCGTGCGGTCGGTTGGGCAAGTCCGCGGGGGTAGGGGAAGATTCAAGTTTGAAGCCGGCACACCTTGAATCTTGAAACTGAAAACTTCGGACTCATCCGGGTCTGCCTCGTGACCTCGGCAGCTACGATGCGGGGTTGTGGGTCCGGTCCGGCGATGTCCTCATCGCCCAGGGAAAGGCTCTGGAACGGCGACGAGGACGTCGCCACCCCGTTCGGGATGGGGCAGTGTCACGATGCGCCCAGTGCGGGGCCTGGGGCAAAACAGTGTTTGCGGTGGAAGCTGGTCTTGGGCAAAGCGGAACACAGAATGGGAACCGGGACCGCAGTCGAGACGGAGCATCTGCAATACCACAACGATGGCTCGCTCTGGGCACGCGGGCCGATGTTGGACGGGCAGCCGTCGGGGTATTGGGAGTGGTTCCGCAAGGATGGGACGAAGCTGCGGTCGGGGCATTTCGAGGCGGGGGACCAGGTCGGGGAGTGGACGACCTATGACAAGCACGGGGCGGTTTACAAGGTCACGAGGATCAAGCGGAGGGCGGCGGGGGAGGGATCTCGATAGGGAATCGGGAGGCCACAACCGCGTTGCGGTTGGGATCGGATGGGACCGAGACCCAGGGTAGCCTCGCAGGCTCGGCAACCCTGGGCTTGGCGCCAGAATCCCGTTGGGATTCGACGGGAGCAGCACGAGGACCGCGCATCATTCTGGGAGCTGGAATCTGGGGACTGGGAACTTCATTCATCCACAGCCTCGTTACCTCGTCTGCTACGTGGGGGAACCTGGGAACTGGGGACTCCTCACGCGAGGATGGCGTGGATGGGGCGGCCGTGGTCGATGTCGAGGCGCTTGCGGCCGGGGATCTCGAGGCGGCGTGAATCGAGGCCGAGTTGGGGGAGGATCGTGGCGTGGATGTCGGTCACGTAGTGGCGGTCCTGGGAGGCGTGGAAGCCGATCTCGTCGGTGGAGCCGTGGACGACGCCGCGCTTGAGGCCGCCTCCGGCCATCC
>Ga0172376_10006220_pt1 | contig 13048 bp, 14 predicted proteins | sample Lak35m_FD_121114 | JGI IMG/M metagenome (GOLD analysis project Ga0172376, IMG submission 121114) | Freshwater microbial communities from Kabuno Bay, South-Kivu, Congo - kab_092012_35m | ecosystem: Environmental > Aquatic > Freshwater > Lake | place: Democratic Republic of the Congo: South-Kivu...
CTTGAGTCGGTCCGTCAGGGCGCTGCCACACTCGACTCAACCGGGGTTCATCCAAGACAATTGCGGCGCTGGATACGCGAGATCGCCGCAACCGCTGCGCAAAGTATCACGCTTAGCCTTGAGTCTTTCGCGTTCAAGCATGGCGTGCCCGAACATGCCGATCTACTTTTTGATGCGCGATGTTTGCCCAACCCGCACTATGAAGATCATCTCCGCTTGCTTGATGGACGCGACCTTGCCGTAGCGAACTATCTCGAAGCAAGCGAACAGGGACCGGCACTTGTCAGTTCGATCGAAGCCTGGTTACGGCGCTGGCTTCCCGAGTATGCGCAGGACCAACGCTCTTATCTGACGGTTGCCATCGGTTGTACCGGCGGGCAACATCGATCGGTATGGGCTGTGGAACAGCTTGGTCAAAGACTTGCAGATCTTGGTGCCATCGTTCGACACCGAGGGCTTGTTCATGACTAAATCATTTACAGTATGAATAACGTACCAATATTTCCACTCAGTTATCCGCTTTTTGAGGAGGGTGTATTACCGCTTCAAATATTTGAGCAACGATATCTTGATTTGGTACGCGAGTGCACCCGCGAGGCCAAAGCCTTCGGTGTGTGCATGATTATTAAGGGCAAGGAAAGCGGTCAAGCAGCAGAACACGCTGAGGTTGGCACTCTTGCCTTGATTCGTGATTTTGATCAGACAGAAACAGGCCTGCTTTACATCCGTGCACTTGGTGATAAACGCTTTCGTGTTCGCAAGCGATGGGTGCAAACAAACGCCTTGATAAGAGCTGATATCGAACTCTTAGACGATTTCGATGATCTCGCAGTCCAACCCAAGGACGATCAGTTTGAGAAGGTCAGGCAATTGCTCGAGCAACTGCACCAACAACTCAAACAGCAACACCCAGATGCTTTTCATAAGGTTATTGAAACCCCCTTGCGTTATCAGGACAGACCTTGGGTAACCAATCGCCTAATTGAACTCATACAGGTTCATCCGACCCAAAAGCAGCAGTGGCTTGAGGAGGCGAGCTCCCGTCGTTTCGTTTCTCTATTTAACTATTTGGATCAACAAGGAGCCTTTTAGTTGCTGGCTCCAATGAGTTGCCGTAAACAACGAGGAATCCCAAGGTTTAGGGCATCTTTGGGCTGAATCCAAAGAAATTGGTGATGCCCAACAAGAGGGTCCTCCATGCCATAAACCTGCGCCACGTCGCGGACTTGCAAATCCTCTTTTGATGTCACATCACGATGCAAGCGAATATGAAGCAAGGGCGCATGAAGTCGAAAATGCGTAAAGCTTTGCGCCACATACGAATGCCAATCAAGCCGAGCATCTTGTTTTATGCTCGACTTTAGAACGTTAAAAATAGGCCGCGCTAAGGGCTGAGTGCCGAGGCTCTTCGTGTCGAGGCGCTGCGTGCAGGCTTGCTGCCAAAGCAAATGCATCGTCCTCATGATCGAACGCTTATCTTTTAGGGCCTGATCGGGCTGTGGGTTCGCCATCAAGTGCCCAATCAGTGATGCTGGTAAGGATTCAATTGTTGGCAGACTCCACATGGAGGCCCAAATACCATGCTCGGGCCTGCGAATTAGCAATATGCTTTGTCCATCGCTAATCCACACCATCAACCAATAGCGAAGCGGCAATGACTTTTTCGGCTTGGCCAATGGGAGTGCGCGTTCTCTACCCTGGGATTTCGCCTTACAAACCGCCTGCAAGGGACACTGCTCGCAACGGGGCTGCCTTTGCAAGCAGCGGGTAGCCCCTAGATCCATCAAGCCTTGTGTATACGCAGGCATATCCTCGCTTTGCGGTAACAAGGACTCTGCCAAGGACCAAAATGCATGTAGCGCCTTGCTGCTTTGCGTGTCGAGCTCAAGCGCAAAGACACGAGCCAGAACGCGCTTGACATTGCCATCGAGAATCGCCGCTCGCCGCTGAAATGCAAAGGCAGCGATCGCTGCGGCGGTCGAGCGCCCAATGCCTGGAAGCTCGGCCAGTGCTTGCTCTTCACGGGGAAACTCGCCCTGGAAACGCGCAACAATTGTTTGGGCACAAGCATGCAAAAGCTTTGCTCGGCGGTAGTAACCCAAGCCACTCCACAAAGCCAGTACATCATCCAAAGAGGCTTGCGCAAGACAATGGATATCAGGAAAGCGGGCGATGAAGACATCGTAGTAACGGGTGACCGTAGCGACCTGAGTTTGCTGCAGCATGATCTCGGACACCCAGATTCGATAGGGATCTTGAGTGTTTTGCCATGGCAGATCGTGACGACCTTCAAGACGCTGCCATCTCACGAGTAAGGCTGCAAAGTCAGCCTTGGCGTCCGGCACTGTGGCCATCACCGTTGACAGCTAAGGCATGCGAAGCTTGAACGCTGAGCTTGGATGAAGCGCTTGATGCTTTCACCGCAACGCTGACAAGCTTTGCCTTCACTTGCATAAACCGTGTAGCGATTTTGGAATTCACCGCTTTGCCCATGTGAACTCACAAAGTCGCGAAGCGTCGAGCCGCCCGCAGCAATTGCCTCGTCCAAAACCTCCACAATGCACTGGGCTAGCCGTTGATAGCGTCTCAGCGAGATTCGCCCTGCACTGCGCCTCGGATCGATACCGGCCCGAAACAAGGCTTCGCAGGCGTAGATGTTGCCAACACCCACTACTGGCTCACCACTTAAAAGCCATGGTTTGACAGCAAGCTTACGCCTGCGACTGCTGCGAAAAAGGTGCTCGCCAGAAAACGCCTCATCAAATGGCTCAGGTCCGAGCCTTGCAAGCAGCGCTTGCGCTCGTCCGAGCGAATGGGCATTTGCTGCTGACGCTTTATGATTTACTTCGTCCCCTGCTGCTGACGCCTTATGGTTTACTTTGTCCCCATCGGTATTTAGTGCTGGCGATGTGTCACGCTCACTGAGCCACAAGACCGAACCAAAGCGCCTTGGGTCGTTGAATCTCAAGGACTGCCCGCCTTCAAACTCCCATTGCACATGATCGTGCTTTTGCAAGGGAGCCGTCGCCGCAATCAGTTGCACGGTTCCAGACATCCCAAGGTGAACAAGCATTGTCCCGCTTGTGAAACGAAAAAGCAGGTATTTCGACCGTCGCGAAACCTCAAGCAGCGCTTTTCCCTGGCAAGCTTGTGCTAAGTGTTCGCTGACCGGCCAGCGTAGCGAGGCGTTAAAGACCTGCATGCGTTCAAGCCTGCGTCCTTTCAACGCGGGGTTCAAGCCGCGACGAAGAACTTCAACTTCGGGTAACTCAGGCATCGACCTTTATCCTCAATAAGCGCGTGAATTCGATGGCAAAGAAAACCAAACCATGTGCCAAAACAAAAGGTCAGCGAAAAGCGTTTGTTGAGTTCGTCTTACCGATGTCATCAACACAGTTTCGCGAATCCCGTTAGCATAGCGAAATGACCTTCAAGCAAACGGCCAACATGCGGGACAAAACGCGGGACAAAACGCGGCATGCTTTCATAGCGCTGCTTTTAAGCCTTTGGGCGGCTTTTGCACCGCCTCGCGCCTGGTCTGAGCAAGAGGCGAGCGATCCCGGCGATGCAATTGAGGCAGCCGCGCTCGCCGCTGCTGATCAGTCCGAGACCAAACCCGGCGTCGAACTTAGCCCCGCTGTCGTCTTTCAAGTCCTTGCAGCAGAAATCGCAGCGCAGCGCGGTCAACTCGGTACGGCATCACAAACCCTGATCGAACTGGCAAAGACCACCGGCGATTCGCGACTTGCACGGCGGGCGACCGAACTTTCACTTCGCGAACGTGTTTTTGCGCGCGCGCTGGCTTCTGCTGAGCTTTGGCGCGATCTGGCGCCTAGCTCGACACAGGCAAAGCTTGTGCTTGAAAATCTTTATTTGGCAGCCTCTCGTTTTGACAAGGCTGGCGATTTGATTGGCAGACGCCTTGAAGCTGCAAAAACCACCCAGGAACGCGCGGCCATTTGGATAAATTTGCGGCAATTATTATTGCGTACTGGTCGTCCAGAAGCCGCGATCGGACTTGTTGAGTCGCTTCAACAAAGTGATCGGGACTCACTTGGCGAAGCTCAGGCTAGCCTTGCCCTGCTTCAGGTTCAAGCGGGTGACAAACAAAGTGTGAATTCGATTGCCAAGCTACTCAACCAAAAGCTCAACCCAAACACACGCCTCGAACTTGCCCAGGCCGCCATGCAGCTAAAGCGGCTTGATTTAGCGCAGGCCCCTCTTGAGGAGCTTTCGCAAAAGGGCAAAGAACCTGCCCTGCAATCGCAGGCATTGTTGTTACTCGCACAACTGATGCGTGAAAGTGCAAGGGCTGACGAAGGATTTCGCCTGCTCGATCAAGAGCTACAACAAGACCCACAGCGCGTTGAATTGCTCTATGACCACGCCATGGCAGCAGAGCGACTCAATAAGCTAGATATCGCCGAGCAAAGCCTACGGCGCCTGATCGCGGTTCGCCCGCGCCATGCCCATGCCTACAACGCGCTTGGCTATTCCCTTGCTGATCGCAATATCAGACTTGAGGAAGCGCAGGCTTACATCGAAAAAGCGCTCGAACTTGCACCCGAAGACCCGCACATCATCGACAGCATGGGGTGGGTTCGCTACAGGCGGGGTGATTTAGCAGGCGCTCTAATGTACTTGCAAAAGGCCTATCAATTGCAGGCCGATCCCGAGATCGCGATCCACTTGGGTGAAGTGCTCTGGAAACTTGACCGGAAAGACGAAGCGATCGCCCTGTGGCGCCAAGCTCAAAAGACTGAACCTGCCAATCAGCTTTTGCGTGACACGCTCAACCGTCTGGCGGTCACGCTGTAAAGCAAGCCGTGATTCCCGGCTGGTTCGCGAAACGTATGATGCGCGCACAAGGCAAGCGGGCTCCCTCGCTTTGGCCTAAGCGTCTGGTCGCTTTAATTGCTTACAGCGTCTTTTTTTTCTTGAGTGCTGCTGGCGCAAGTACCGAGAGCACAAATGCCCGCAATTCCCCCAATCGATTTGAAGCAAGTGGCCGTTTTGGTCTTCGTTTGGAGCAGGCCGAGCGGGTTTTGCATTTGCAAGGACTATTCGAGGTCAAGACCGATCATCAATTGGCGCAAGTCGAACTTTTCGATCCTGCTGGTCAAAGGCTTTTATTATGGAAGCAGGATGCTGGTGGCGAGGCTTTGATCGAAACAGCCCGCGATGGGCCAAGCAGCGCCGTATTCGTGCAGCAATGGCTGCAAAAACAAGGCGTGAAGATAGATATCGACCAACTCGACGCTTGGCGTTGGCGCCGATGGCTTGAGCTGGCCGAGGGGCGTTTCAGCCAAGGTGGCTTCGTCATCGAACGCAGTCCAAAGAAGCTTGTGATTGAGCAGGCGCAGGGCAGCAAGTTGCGCTTGATCATCGTACCGTCTGAAAAGCCTTGAGCGAAACAATCTTGGTACCGTCAACGTCTGGGCCAATACTTCGAGAAGCAGCGCCAGCCAAGCTGAATTTGCATTTGCATGTCTTGGGGCGGCGCGATGATGGCTACCACGAACTCGATACCAGCTTTGCCTTAATCAATTGGTACGATGAGGTTGAACTTGGCCTGCGTGATGATGGACAGATTCACCGACTCGAAGATCAAGTGGGAATCGAGGCCTCGAAAGACTTGGCCGTACGTGCCGCGTTTTGCATGAAGCTTGCCTGTGAAGCGCAAGGAAAGCCTTGTCCTGGCGTAAATATACGTGTGCTCAAACGAATTCCGCAGGGCGCAGGCCTTGGGGGCGGCAGCAGCAACGCAGCAAGCGTACTTCGCCTACTCAATCAGCTCTGGGGTCTGCATTTGAACGCGATGCAATTGAGTGGCATGGCAGTGTCGCTTGGGGCTGATGTTCCAGTCTTTATTCGTCGACAAAATGCGCTGGGTGGAGGCGTTGGCGAGAGCTTGCGCACACTCGAGCTGCCGATCGCCCACTTCGTGGTCATCATGCCTCCGATTGCAGTCTCAACAGCAAGCGTTTTTGCTGACCCGAAATTGACACGTGCTTCGAAAGCACTCAAAATCTCAGATTGTCCGATTTGGTCCGATTTCATGCAGGGTCATAATGACCTGCAAGCAGTTGTAGTCGCGCAAAATCGATCGGTTGAATTCGCGCTCAACTGTTTACAGAAACAAGCGCTGAAATTCGGTATTTCGTCTGGTTGGCCGAGGATGTCGGGCTCCGGTGCAGCGGTGTTCTGCATGGTTCGTGATGCGCTTGAAGGTTCACAGCTTGAGGCCGCAGTGAAATCGAGCCTAGCCGATGAGTCCTGGCTGGTTAAGCTTGTGTCAACTGACTTAGGTAGTGAGCAGCAAGGCTAAGGCCAGCAGATTGGGGCAGTAACTTAGATGGATGTAGGTTAGAAGGGTTTAGGGTATAAGGCGTTTTGGTTGTACCGGTGGGGAGTCGCCAAGTTGGTTAAGGCACCGGATTTTGATTCCGGCATTCGAGGGTTCGAATCCTTCCTCCCCAGCCAACACTGCCGCGGCTGATGTCGCAGCCTTAGGCAACAGATCGCAGGCTGATGGTTTGGCTTCGATCAAACAAGCGTCTTCACGCACCGTGAAGCACTTGGTCTCTAGCATAGGTTTGCGGCATGACTTCCATGGCTCATCATCGCGATTCGGTTGCCCCAGAAGGGCTCACCATTTTCACTGGCAACGCAGTCCCTAAGCTGGCAGCAGATGTTGCCGCGCACTTACGAGTGCCTTTGGGGCGTGCAACCGTCGGACGCTTTTCCGACGGTGAAGTGATGGTTGAAATCCTCGAAAACGTTCGAGGGCGAGATTGTTTTGTGCTCCAGTCGACTTGTTCGCCGACCAATGACCATTTGATGGAATTGTTGATCATGGTCGATGCCCTTAAGCGGGCCTCGGCAGGGCGGATAACCGCAGCCGTTCCCTATTTTGGCTATGCCAGACAAGATCGCCGAGTTCGCTCCACCCGGGTGGCGATCAGCGCCAAGGTCGTTGCCAATATGCTTCAGGTAGCGGGTGTAGACCGGGTACTCACCATGGATCTGCATGCGGACCAGATTCAAGGCTTTTTCGATATCCCAGTCGATAATATTTACGCAGCACCTGTACTGCTTGCCGATGTTCACAAGCAAAAATTTGATGATTTATTGGTTGTTTCACCCGACGTCGGCGGGGTTGTACGCGCGAGGGCGATGGCAAAACGGCTTGACTGTGAACTTGCCATTATCGACAAACGACGACCCAAGGCCAATGTGACTGAGGTCATGAATATTATTGGCGACGTCCGGGGGCGCACCTGCGTGATCATGGATGACATTGTTGACACGGCTAACACGTTGGTGAAGGCTGCCAGCGCCCTTAAGGAACATGGCGCAGCAAAGGTTCTCGCTTACTGCACACATCCTGTGCTGTCGGGCGGGGCTGTGCGTCGAGTTGCCGATTCCGAACTTGACGGCCTGGTTGTCACGGATACGATTCCTTTGCCTCGCGACGGTATTGCTTGCGAGAAAATTAGGATTCTCACCTCAGCCCAATTACTGGCCGAAACGATTTTGCGTATTAACAGGTCTGACTCAGTCTCTTCGCTTTTCGTCGACTGAGCCAAAACCTCTCAACACGGCAGCATTCGATCTGGTCGCGGATCGGTTGATGCCCCAAACGACTCTTTTTAAAGGGTTGTGGCAGTGCTAAATCAGCGATTAGCCCTTTTGAAGGCATTGCTGCTTTGTCCTGGTGTCTTAGCGCCTGCAAGCGTTTTGCTGCAGGTTTTTGATGGTAGATCGCTGTTTGCTCGGTGGGTTTGATCGACATAACCCACTGCTCATAATGGCTTAAGAAGGGAAAATCATGAAAGTAGTTGCAACAAGTCGTTCAGCGCAAGGGTCGAGTGCGAGCCGCCGCCTGCGCCGTGCAGGCAAGGTTCCCGGAATCATTTACGGTTCACCGGGAAACCCCACCGCGATCGAAGTTGAGCATAACCCGCTCTTCCATGCGCTCAGAGTAGAAGCTTTCCACGCGTCGATTCTCGATATGGAACTTGATGGACAAAGCCAACAAGTCTTACTACGGGATGTTCAATGGCACCCCTATAAGCAGCAGGTCTTGCATATCGATTTTGAACGTGTGGCCCCAGATCGCAAGATTCACATGAAGGTGCCATTGCACTTTGTTAACCAGGAAAATTCGCCCGCAGTTAAGCTTTCTGCAGGCATCGTAGGCCATGTTCTTAATGAAGTTGAGATTTCCTGTCTCCCAGCCCAACTGCCCGAATTCATCAAGGTCGATCTCGGACAACTCGAGGCAGGAAAGTCCTTGCATGTGCGCGACATTCATTTTCCCGAAGGTGTCACGCCCGTTTTGCGGGCCAAGGAAAATCCGGTATTGGTCACAGTAACCCTGCCGATTGCTGAAGAGATTGCACCTGCCGAAACCGCAGCTAAGCCTGCGGCAAAAGGAAAGGGCAAGAAATAATTCAGCTGCAGGCCGGGGGCTAGTCCAAGTAAAGGCACAACCTCATTCAAACCGTCGATAAGAAAGCTGCGATCAGGCTCGTCGTTGGGCTCGGCAACCCCGGCTCAGAACACGAGTCTGATCGTCATAACGCCGGCTTTTGGTGCCTTGATCGACTGCTTCCTAAGCTTGACCCATCAGCAACCTTTAGCAACGAGGCGAAATTTTTTGCTTCAATCGCGAGCTGTCGATTCGAGGGAAGGCTGATTCATCTGATTAAACCAACAACATGGATGAATCGCTCGGGCCAGTCGGTCGTGGCTGTTTGCAGCTTTTATAAAATTCTGCCCCAAGAAATTCTCGTTGTCCATGACGAGCTTGATCTGCTGCCCGGCATTGCAAGAATGAAGTTTGGCGGCGGCTCGGCAGGACATAATGGACTCAAAGACATCAGCGAGCGTCTGGCACAACAGGATTACTGGCGGCTTCGAATCGGCATCGGTCACCCTCGAAGCTTGAATCTTGCGCAAGCGGTTGGCGATTTTGTCTTACATCGCCCAGCGCCCGCGCAGTTCAATTTAATCGACAGCGCCATGCAATCGATACTGCCCCAAATGAGCTCTTTTTTGTTTGGTGAACGCGAAAGCGCCATTGCAATCATGCATCGTGCTGCAAGCGTCCCGAGGGAGAACACGAAGCATGGTTTATGACTATCTGATCGAAAATGTTTGGCTTCACGACGGCCTTGGGTCACCCGCCCAACATGCCGATCTTGCAATCCAGGCAGGCAGAATTGCTGAGATTCGCTATTACGGAGAAAGCTTAGATGCCGAGGATCGAGGGCTCAGTCCCGAAAAGCTAGGCCCAGCCTCAAGACAACAGCATCTGGGCGCGACGCGACAAGCTTTGACGGGTGCGCATCGTTCGCTTGGCATGCGCGGCAAAGCGCGGGTCAAAGGTGAGGGCATGCATCTTGCGCCGGGCTTTATCGATGTTCACACCCACGACGACGCCGCACTCTTGATGCAGGCTTCGATGGACTTCAAAGTCTCACAAGGTGTGACCACGGTGATCACCGGTAACTGTGGCGTGAGCATTGCACCGCTTCCAGAGGGTGAACTGCCAATGCCCCTAGGTCTTGTCGCTGGCGGCGATAAGCCACGGTTTCGTAACTTCAAGGACTATGTTGACGCGCTCAAGGACAGCCCTGCGGCAACCCATGCCCTCATGCTCATCGGACATTCGGCCTTACGCGCTTGCACCATGGACCGACTCGACCGCGAAGCGAGTCCGTCAGAAATCCTCGCCATGCAGCAACTACTTCAGGCCTGCCTTGCCGACGGTGCGGCAGGAGCATCCACAGGTAGCTTTTATCCCACTGCCTCAAAAGCAAGTCAGCATGAGATTTCGCAGGTTTTGCGTCCTTTGTGCCAATGCGGCGGGATTTTCACCACTCATATGCGTAACGAAGCCGAAGGCTTGATGGCTTCCATTGAAGAGACGATTGAAATCGGTAAAACCCTTGGCGTCCGTACCATCATCTCGCATCACAAGTGTGCAGGCCCTTTAGCCCATGGCCAATCGGGACAAAGCCTTGCTCGCATCGAGGCAGCTGCGCAGTCGCTTGAACTGGGCTTTGATGTGTATCCCTACGAAGCCTCCTCAACCATGCTGCTCGCAGACCGGGCAAAACTTTCGCGCAAAACCATCATTACCGCTTGCCCAAGGTTTCCGCAGTACGAAGGACGTGATTTTGATCAGCTTTGCATCGAGCTAAAGCGTTCTGCAACAGACTGCGCCGACTATCTCGGACCGAGCGGTGCGGTGTATTTCACCATGGATGAGGCCGACGTTGACCGTATTGTCAGCCACCCCCAATCGATGATTGGATCCGATGGCATTCCCTTGCAAGGCAAACCTCATCCGCGTCTGTGGGGTACATTCCCTCGTGTGCTCGCACGCTACGTACGGGAGAAGAATCTTCTTTCCCTGCCCCAGGCCATTCGCAAAATGACTGCACTTTCGGCAGCGCATTTCGGACTTGATCGTGGGCCGCTCCAACGCGGCAGGATTTGCCTTGACGCTGCAGCAGATTTGGTGCTTTTCGATCCGCAGCAAGTGCTCGACCTTGCCGACTACGAACGGCCTGAGCAGCCCAGTGTGGGCATTGAAGCAACCTGGGTAGCGGGTCAGCGCGTCTATACCGGCGCTCGATTAGCCGATGCAGAAGCATCACAGGCAGGATGCAGCACGGCAAGACCGGGCCAGTTACTGACCGGGCGTTAAGCTTCGAAGTCCGCTAACTCGCCTTGGATAGGTCACTTTTCGGACGATTCGCAACACCTGAGATTACATGCCCGGCAGGAGCAACCCTAGCGGCGGACTCGCAATGGCCTGTTTGATCATCAAAAAAGAAATCTGGTTCAAAGGCCTTTAAAAAACCTCCCTTATCCAGACCGCCTAGAAACATCGCCTCGTCAACCTCAACCCCCCAATCAAGCAAGGTACGAATGGCGCGTTCATGGGCGGGGGCACTACGTGCTGTCACAAGCGCTGTTCGCACCCGCATGGCGGTAGGCCCTTGTTCTTGTAATCGATGCAATGCCTCCAAGAGAGGTTTAAAAGGGCCCCCTGGAAGCGGACGTGCTGCATGTTCACGTTCATGCGCCTGAAAGGCCCCCAAGCCTTCTCGCTGAAAAAGTTGCTCGCTTTCATCGGAAAACAAGACAGCATCGCCGTCAAAGGCAATCCGCAATTCATCAGGATGTGCCACCGATGCTTGCATTGAACTCGGGAAAACCCGCGCCGCCGGAAAACCAGCCTCTAAAGCCTCTCGCACATCTTGCTCATTGGCCGACACGAAGAGATTGGCCTTTAAGGGCTCAAGATAAGGCCATGGCCTTCGCCCTCTTGTAAACACCCCACGCTCAAGACGCAAGCCCATTTGCTGAGCCGATCTGAACACGCGCATGCCCGAGACCGGATCATTGCGCGAGACCACCACCACTTCAACTCGCCTTTGCGAATCAGGGCTATTTTCTGGGTCAAAAGCAAGCAGCTTTCTTACCAGCGCAAAGGCAATCCCAGGTTTGGCTGCCTGATCCAGGCGCTCGCGTTGAAGCGCGCGATAAGCGCGATCATCGCTTTGCTCAAAGACGCGATTTTCTTCTTCAAAGTCAAAAACAGCCCTTGAAGAAATAGCAACCACTAACTTGTTGTCTAAGCTGACCATGATCAACGACTATACTTCAGCGGCTCAATTCATGGATTTTTTTCGATAAGAAAGCAGGCTTTATGGCTCTTCAATGTGGCATTGTTGGACTTCCAAACGTGGGTAAGTCCACGCTATTTAATGCGCTAACCAAGGCGGGTATCGCAGCGGAAAACTACCCTTTTTGCACGATCGAGCCCAATGTCGGCATCGTCGAAGTGCCTGATGATCGCCTGCAAGCACTCGCATCGATCGTGAAACCCGAGCGGGTTTTGTCTGCTACCGTCGAGTTTGTTGACATCGCGGGCCTGGTTGCTGGCGCAAGCAAAGGTGAAGGTCTAGGCAATCAGTTTCTTGCCAATATTCGGGAAACCGATGCAGTCGTCCATGTTGTGCGCTGTTTTGAAGACAGCAATGTTGTCCATGTTTCGGGACGGGTTGATCCCTTATCTGACATCGAAGTCATCAATACCGAGCTCGCACTTGCGGACATGGCAACTGTTGACAAGGCTTTGGCGCGTTATGCCAAAGTGGCCCGCTCGGGGGGCGACAAAGAAGCCATGCGTCTTGTTGAGGTTTTGGAGAAAGTCCTCCCGGTACTCAACGAGGCCAAACCGGTGCGCTCGATCGATCTTTACGAGGAAGAAAAAGCGTTGCTTAGGCCGCTTTGTTTAATTACGGCAAAGCCAACCATGTATGTAGCCAACGTACGCGACGATGGATTTAAAAATAACCCGCACTTGGAACAGGTGATTTCATTAGCGCAGTCAGAAGGCTCGACGGTGGTGCCGATTTGTGCGTCTATCGAAGCTGAAATCGCAGACATGAGCAACGAGGATAAAACCGTATTCCTGGCCGACATGGGTATGACCGAGCCTGGACTGAATCGGGTCATTCGTGCAGCTTTCAACCTGCTGGGCTTACAAACTTACTTCACCGCAGGCGTTAAAGAGGTTCGCGCCTGGACCATCCGAAAAGGTTATACCGCCCCGCAAGCCGCAGGTGTGATTCACACCGACTTTGAACGCGGCTTTATCCGAGCAGAAACCATTGCCTATGCTGATTTCATTCAATACAAAGGCGAAAACGGTGCAAAAGAGGCTGGGAAAATGCGTTTAGAGGGCAAGGACTACCCGGTCAAAGACGGGGATGTCATGCATTTTAGATTCAATGTCTAACATAACTTCTGATTCCGGTGGATTTCGCCGGACAGGCAACACCCAGAAAAGTTCAGCGCTTGCAGGGTGTTTGTTCCTTGTTGATCCGCGTTGCCCAATCTGCGGTCCTCGCTGCTTCCTACATCGGTCCTGAACCAGGGCCCCTTCCCTCCACCGGCATTACCCGGCTTCCTCGGTAGTACGGACCCATCCGCCATCCCACACGGCCGAGCCCGGCTGTCACCA
>Ga0172376_10006222_pt1 | contig 13047 bp, 9 predicted proteins | sample Lak35m_FD_121114 | JGI IMG/M metagenome (GOLD analysis project Ga0172376, IMG submission 121114) | Freshwater microbial communities from Kabuno Bay, South-Kivu, Congo - kab_092012_35m | ecosystem: Environmental > Aquatic > Freshwater > Lake | place: Democratic Republic of the Congo: South-Kivu...
CACGAGGATAAAGAAGGTCGTGAAGGTAAGGATGTGCTGCACCCGTTCGGAGCGGTTCAGCCGCTCGTAGCCGGGATGCTCCCACTCCTTCCGGCGCCGGTAGAGCGCCTGCATCTTCCGGAAGTAGTCGAAGCCGTTGTGGACGACCATCCCGCCGATCACCACGACGATCAGCCAGATATAGATCCGCTCGACCCAGAGCTTGATCCATCCGCCCGTACCGCCCGGGCCCACGTGGATGTTCCCTCTGGCGAAGTTCGCCGTGGCGCCGGGATGGCATTTGCCGCAGGTGACGGGGAGGTTGTTCGGGTGGATCGTGGAGCGGGGATCGGAAGAGGGGAAGATCTCGTGCACGCCGTGGCAGGAGGAGCAGTTCGCCACGGTCTTGTCCCCCAGGCGGGCGGAGAGGCCGTGATAGCTCTGCTCGTACCCGCGCACCTTGTCCACCGACAACCCGTACCGGGCCGCCAGCTTCTCCGCGGCGTGGCAAGCGGCGCACGTCTTCCCGGAAACGGCCCCGAAGGAGACCTGGGAGTTCGGGTCGGCGGCCTGCCGGATGTCGTGCTCCCCGTGGCAGTCGGCGCAGTTGGGCGCGTCGGGGACCCCGCGGGCGAGCGACGTCCCGTGCACGCTCTCCCGGTAGATGGTGAAGACGCCGTAGTGGCACTTCCCGCACGTCGCGGGGAGATTCCGCTTGTTGATGGAGGAGGCGGGGTCGGTCCTCTCCAGCATGTCGTGGGCGCCGTGGCAGTCGTCGCACGTGGCGGACTTGTTCAGCCCTTTCTCCACGATGGCCTTGTGATGGATCCCCCGATCGTACATCCGGGAGGCCCCCGGGATGCCGACGTTGCGCGTCTCGGTGACCTTCGGGTTCGCGTGGCACCGGTCGCAGGTGGCGGTGAGGTTCCGGTAGTAGATCGGCGAGGTCGATACGGTCCGCTTCGGCACGGCATGGGCGCCGTGGCAATCCGCGCACGTCGGGCCGTTCACGACGGGCTTGCGGTCGGCGGCGACCACGTGCCGGCTCTTCGCGTAGACGGCGGCCACCTCGGAGTGGCAGCCGGCGCAGTCCACCCTCTTCACCCGGGCGGGGTGCGGCAGGTCCTTGATCTCCGCGTGGCAGTCGGTGCAGGAGACGTCCGCGTGCACGGAGGCCTTGTACGCCGCGAGATCGACGTGAAGCGACATGCCGGGAAACTCGCCGAAGGGACTCTCGGCCCGCTTCACCCCGCCCGCGGTCACGTTGGACGCCTTTTCCGCCGGAGACCAGCGGAGGATCGCCGCGTCGCCGTGGCAGTCGAGGCACTGCCCGTTGTCGAGCGCCGAGGCGGCGCCGGCGAGAAGCGGAAGGATCGCCGCGGCGAGAATCGCCGTGAAGAAGGACCGAAGCGCACACCTGCGTGGTATCGCCATCGCATCCACCCCTTGTTCAATGTCGCAGATCGCAGAGCCGCGGGGAGTCGCCGTCCTTTGTGTCGACTGTATACATACAGCATCGATCCTGCCGGAATCAAGGGAAAAATACCGCCAGCGAGCGCGGTGCCGGGTTGAGAGCGATGGACACTCCTCCAACCGCAGCACCGACAACCTCAAGGAATGTCCCCACTGGCACGATGCAGGGGTGCCCGGCTTCGCCGGATCCGCCTACGCGACGGATCGGTGTGTCCCACACCCACAACAAAATAGAGTTAGTACGCCGTTTTATTCCCGCGGAACGGTCCGCAGGACGCGCAGTTAGAAAAATGTTGCCTTCCGCCACGCTTTTTCTTGACAGCCCGGAGGCGACACCATATCTTGTATTCGTCGCGCCAACAAACCACAAGATAGGCCATCCTGACCCGATGCCACCGACCATGAAACGGAGCGAATCGATGGATCTGAACGTCCCGGCAACCTTTACGTCACCCGCATCGGCCGGCCTGAACGACACTCCCGCGCACGCCGCCGGCAAGACCCTTCACGACCATCCGCCGCAGGCGTGGGCCGAGGCCCTCCTGCGGAAATACGGCCCCATGCCGGTCTCGGAGAACGCCCGGACGGTGCTGGAGCGCCGCTACCTCAAGAAGGGGATGAAGGGGGATCCGCTGGAAACCCCCGAGGAGATGGCGTGCCGCGTGGCGTACAACATCGCCCTGGCGGAGGGCCTCTTCTACGGCACCCTCCCCGAGGTGACGCTTCGGTGGGCCGAGGCGTTCTACGCGATGATGATCCGGCTCGACTTCCTCCCCAACTCCCCCACGCTGATGAACGCGGGCCGCGAGCTGCAGCAGCTGTCGGCGTGCTTCGTGCTCCCGGTGGACGATTCGATGGAGTCGATCTTCGAGGCGGTCAAGAACACCGCCCTCATCCACAAAAGCGGCGGGGGGACCGGCTTCTCCTTCTCCCGCCTGCGCCCGCACGCCGACGTCGTCCGCTCGACGAAGGGAGTCTCCTCCGGCCCGATCTCCTTCATGACCGTGTTCGACGCGGCGACCGAGACGATCAAGCAGGGCGGGACGCGGCGCGGCGCCAACATGGGCATCCTGCGGGTCGACCATCCCGATATCCTCGACTTCATCGTCTGCAAGAGCCAGACGAACCGGCTCAACAACTTCAACATCTCCGTCGCGCTGACCGAGGAGTTCATGAAGGCGGTCGAGAACGGCGAGGAGTACAGCCTGGTCAACCCGCACTCCCGGGAGGTCACCGGGCGCCTCCCGGCCCGCGAGGTCTTCGAGCAGATCGTCGACTCCTCCTGGAGGAACGGCGAGCCGGGGATGATCTTCATCGACCGGATCAACCGGGACAACCCCACGCCGAAGCTCGGCGCGATCGAGAGCACGAACCCGTGCGGCGAGCAGCCGTTGCTTCCGTACGAATCGTGCAATCTCGGCTCGATCAACCTTGCGAACATGATCGCGACGCAGGACGGGCAGGCGCGGATCGACTACGACAAGCTGAAGGCCACGGTGCAGACGGCGGTCCGGTTCCTCGACGACGTGATCGACATGAACAACTACCCCCTCTCCGAGATCCGGCACATGACGGTCGGGAACCGGAAGATCGGCCTCGGCGTGATGGGGTTCGCCGACATGCTGATCGCGCTGGGGATCCCGTACGACTCCGACGAGGCGCTGGCGATCGCCCAGGAGCTGATGAGCTTCGTCCAGGAGGAGTCCGGCGCCGCCTCCTGCAACCTCGCCCGCGAGCGCGGTCCCTTCCCCAACTACGACGTCAGCGTCTTCCCGGAGCGGGGGGGGGCGCCGCGGCGCAACGCCACGACGACGACGATCGCTCCCACCGGAACGATCAGCATCATCGCCGGCGTTTCCAGCGGGATCGAGCCGATCTTCGCGCTCTCCTATATCCGCAACGTCATGGACAACGACCATCTGGTCGAGGCCCATCCCCTCTTCGACGCCGCGATCCGGCGCCGGGGGCTCTACTCCGTCGAGCGGATGACCGAGCTCTCGAAGGTGGGCACGCTGAAGCACCTGGAGTGGGTCCCCGAAGACATCGCCCGGGTCTACGTCACGGCGCACGACATCTCCCCCGAAGCCCATCTGCGGATGCAGGCGGCGTTCCAGAAGTACACCGAAAACGCGGTGTCCAAAACGGTGAACTTCTCCTCCGACGCCACGCGTGACGACATCCGGAAGGTGTTCGTCCTCGCCTATCGCCTCGGCTGCAAAGGCGTCACCGTCTATCGGGACAAGAGCCGCGACGAGCAGGTCCTGAACATCGGCGGGGTGAACGCGAAGGCGGAAGCGCAGGAGCGGGAGCAGGCGGCCGTCGCCGGGCCCGCGCCGTTCGTCACCCCCCGTCCGCGGCCCGACACCCTGATCGGCGTCACGAAGGAGATCAAGACCAGCTGCGGAAAGCTCTACGTCACGATCAACCGGGACGAGAAGGGGATCTTCGAGGTGTTCAACCAGATGGGGAAGGCCGGCGGCTGCGCCGCCTCGCAGTCGGAGGCGATCGGGCGCCTCGCCTCCCTCGCGCTGCGGTCCGGCGTGCAGCCCGGGATGATCGTCAAGCAGTTGAAGGGGATCTCCTGCCACCTCCCGTCGTGGGGCGGCAATGGCGGCGGAAAGATCCTCTCCTGCGCCGACGCCGTGTCGAAGGCGATCGAGTGGTACCTCGAAAACTTCGAGACGATGTTCCCCGGCTTCCCGAAACCGGTCGCCGAAGCCGCCGGCGCGCCCCCCGCGGCGAAAAAGGCGATCCTGCCCGCCGGCGAGGAAGAGATCGCCCGCGGCGCCTGCCCCGACTGCGGCAGCCAGGTCGAACGGCAGGAGGGGTGCCTCAAGTGCCGCTCCTGCGGCTTCAGCGAGTGCTGAGCTGAAAACCCCCTTCGTCACTTTCGAGGGGATCGAAGGCTCCGGCAAGACGACGCAGATCCGCCGGCTCGCCGCCCACCTCGCCGCGAAGGGCGTCCTTCATCTCGTCACCCGGGAGCCGGGCGGCACGCCCATGTCGGACGAGATCCGCGCGCTCGTGCTCGTCCCCCGCGAAGAGACCGTTTTCCCCGAAGCCGAGCTTCTCCTCTACGAAGCGGCGCGTGCCCAGCATGTCCGCGGGCACATCCTTCCCGCGCTCCGGTCCGGCAGGGCCGTCCTGTGCGACCGCTTCTGCGACGCGACGACGGCGTACCAGGCGCATGCGCGGGGGCTCGACGCGGACCAGGTGGACCGGCTGAACCGGTTCGCCGCGGGGGGGCTCCTCCCCGGCCTCACCCTCCTGTTCGACCTGCCGCCCGAAGAGGGGTTCGTCCGCCTCAAAGGGCGCGGCGGGCCGAAGGACCGGCTGGAGCGCGAGTCCCTCGGCTTCCACCGCGCCGTGCGCGAGGGGTATCTCCGTCTCGCCGAACGCGATCCCGGCCGGGTCGTCCGGATCGACGCCGCCGCCTCGGAAGAAGCGGTGTTCCGATCCGTTCTCCGGACGGTGGCGCAGCGGTTCGGATGGTAGAACCTCTCTCCTCGGTCGTCGGACAGGATCGAGCGATCACCCTCCTGCGTCGTTACGTCGCCGCGGGGGCGGTCCCCCAGGGGCTTCTCTTCTCCGGCGAGGAGGGGGTGGGAAAGGAGAAGGCCGCCCGGGCGTTCGCCGCCGCCCTCCTTTGCCGGAGACCCGGGACGGACGGGGCGTGCGGATCGTGCCCCGACTGCCGGCTGTTCGCGTCCGACGCCCACCCCAACTTCCTGTTCCTGGCGCCGGAAACGCAGTTCCTCAGGATCGACGAGATCCGCGCGCTGCGGGAGGAGCTTTCCCTCAAGGCGTTCTCCGACCGCCCTCGCGTCGCGATCCTCTGCCCCGCCGACCGGATGACGCCGCAGGCCGCCAACGCCCTGCTGAAAACGCTCGAGGAGCCGCCGGCGGGCGCGCACCTGATCCTCGTCGCCCACCGAACCTCGGTCCTGATGCCCACGATCGTCTCCCGGTGCCAGAGAATCCCCTTCTTCCCGCTCGCCGCCGGTACGGTGGCGGAGATCGTGTCCCGCCACCCCGACGTCGGCGGGGAGTACCCACGGGCCGTGATCGCGCTGGCCGCCAACGTCTCCGGGGGGTCTCCGGGGCGCGCCCTCGCTCTCCTGCCCGAACTCGCGCGGGAGCGGGAAGCGTGGCTCGCGCTCGTAACAAAGCTCTCCCCGGCGGCCGCGGTGCAACTCGCGGAGAGCTGGAAGGGAGAGGGTGATGCCCCGGGACGCCTGGCCGCTCCGCTCTCTCTGGTCCGGGATCTGTCCCTCTTATCTTCCGGAGGCGGAGCGGATATAATGAACGAGGATCTGCGGGGGCCTCTCGTGTCCGCCGCCCTGCGACTCCCGGCAAACGGGTGGAGCGCGGCGTTCCGGGAGCTCCTGACGATCTCCCGCATGCCTCCACAGCCCCAGAAACGGCTGATGCTGGAGGCGTTTTTCTTCGGGTTGCACGGGAAGGGATGAAGCGCAAGGAAATGGACATCGCCGGCATCCGCCTTCGGGGCGTCTGCAAGACCTTTCACTTCGACTGCACGGGGATCGCCCTGCAGCGCGGCGACTACGCCGTCGTGCAGACGGAGCGCGGAGCGTCGCTGGGCGAGGTGATCCGCCGGGTCGACGACCACACCCCGAAGGGGGAGAAGCCCCTCTTCGGCAAGGTTCTCCGGATGGCGTCGGCGGAGGATATGCGCGCCCACCAGGAGAACGCCCGCCGGGAAACCGAGGCCGAAGCGTTCTGCACCGCCCGCATCGCGGAGCGGGGTCTCCCGATGAAGCTGGTGCGGGCCGAGTACCTCCTCGACCGCAGCAAGGCGGTCTTCTACTTCACGGCGGACGGACGGATCGACTTCCGGGAACTGGTCAAGGACCTGGCCCACGAGCTTCGCACGCGCATCGAGATGCGCCAGATCGGGGTGCGCGACGAGGCGCGCGCGGTCGGCGGGGTGGGCCCGTGCGGCAAGGAGCTCTGCTGCGCGACCTTCCTGCGCGACTTCGAGCCGATCACGGTCAAGATGGCGAAGGACCAGAAGCTGTCGCTCAACCCGGCGAAGCTCTCCGGGGTCTGCGGACGGTTGATGTGCTGCCTGATCTACGAGCACGATTCGTACGCACGCCAGAAGGGGTGCGGGACCTGCCCTTCCCACAAGACGCCTCCTCCTGCCCCGGTTCAGGCCCCGCAACGGGACGACGCCGAGGAGATGACCGCCCGGCTGACCGACGAGGAGGAGGGAACGCCGTGAAGGAGACGTTCTACATCACGACCCCGATCTACTATGTGAACGACGTCCCCCATATCGGGCACGCCTATACGACGATCGCCTGCGACGCCCTGGCCCGCTGGCACCGCATGCTGGGAAAGCGCGTCTTCTTCCTCACGGGGACGGACGAGCACGGAGAGAAGGTGCAGAAGACCGCGGCGGCCAAAGGCCTTTCCCCGCGGGAGCTCGCCGATCAGGTCGTGACCAACTTCCAGGGGCTCACCCCGGCCCTGACGATCAGCAACACCGGCTTTCTCCGCACCACGGAACCGCGGCACTACGCCTCCGTGCAGAACCTCTTCCGCAAGTCGCTCGCCAACGGAGACATCTATCTCGGCGACTACGAGGGGTGGTACTGCGTCCCCGACGAGGCGTATTGGACCGAGCTGCAGCTCGTCGACGGAAATTGCCCGACGTGCGGTCGCCCGGTGGAGAAGCGGAAGGAGCCTTCCTACTTCTTCCGCCTTTCGAAATACCAGGAGCCGCTTCTCGACTATTACCGGAAACATCCGGACTTCATCCGGCCGGAGAGCCGCCGCAACGAGGTGGTCGCCTTCGTCGAGGGAGGGCTGAACGACCTGTCCGTCTCCCGAACCTCGCTCTCCTGGGGCATCCCGGTGCCCGAAGCGCCGGGACACGTGACCTACGTCTGGTACGACGCCCTGACCAACTACATCACCGGGCTGGGGTACCCATCGCCCACGGAGGAATTCGGGACGTTCTGGCCCGCCGACATCCACATGGTGGGAAAGGACATCCTCCGGTTCCACGCGGTCTACTGGCCCGCGTTCCTGATGTCCGCCGGGATCGCGCCCCCGCTCGGGGTCTTCGCCCACGGGTGGTGGACCGTCGAAGGGCGGAAGATGAGCAAGTCGCTGGGGAACGTCGTCGACCCGTACGAGATGGTCCGGAAATACGGGGCGGACGCGTTCCGCTACTTCCTGCTGCGCGAAGTCTCCTTCGGGCTCGACGGCGACTTCTCGGAGAAGGAGCTGATCAAGCGGGCCAATTCGGAGCTCGCCGACAAGCTCGGCAACCTGCTGAACCGGTCGCTCGGGATGCTCGGAAAATATTTCAACGGCGTCGTCCCGGCGCCGGGGCGATCCGAACCCGCGGACGAGGCGTTGTCGGCCTGCGGCCGCGAGAGCGTGTCGACCGTGGCCGCGTCGATGGACGAGGTGGCGTTCCACAAGGCGCTCTCGGCGATCATCGAGCTCGTGACGAAGGGAAACGAATACGTGCAGTCGAGCCAGCCGTGGGTCCTGGCGAAGGACCCGGGACAGCGCGTGCGGCTGGGGACGGTTCTCTACAACGCCCTCGAGGCGTCCCGGATCGCCGCGCTCCTGATGGCCCCGTTCACCCCCACCGCGGCGCAGAAGCTTTGGGAAGCCCTCGTTCCCGGCGGCGGACCCGTGGAAAACGCCCGGATCGACCGCGACGGCGCCTGGGGGGGGCTCTCGGCGGGCGCGACGCTCCCGAAGGCGTGCATCGTTTTCCCGAAGATCGAATGGCCCGCACCGTAAATATGCTGGCATTCGAGCGCCGCTGCATCCACGCCAGCTTCGTTCCACTCCTTGCGGCGTACCATCCAGTACGCCTCAGTCGTGCGCCTTGCTGGCGCGGCGCATCAGCGCTCTCGGTGCTTCACCCTATTTCCGGCGCGGACCATTCGATCTTCCCCTGAAGCCTGAATGTTCTTCGACACCCACGCGCACCTGGACCTGTCGCCGCTCTCCGACGCGGAGGAGGAGGTTGTGCGCCGGGCGCGCGACGCGGGAGTCACCCGGATCGCCACGGTCGGCATCGACCCGGAGAGCGACGAGCGCGCCGTATCGATCGCCCACCGGCACACGGGCGTCTACGCCGTCGTCGGCCTGCACCCGCACGACGCGGGGCGGCTTTCCGACTCTCTGCTCACACGCCTTGAGGCGCTCTCCCGGTGCGACAAGGTCGTCGCGATCGGGGAGACGGGGCTCGATTATTTCCGCGACCGCGCCCCGCGGGAGTTGCAACGCTCCGCATTCCGGGAACAGATCCGACTGGCCCGCCGCCGGGGCCTTCCCATCGTCATCCACGACCGGGACGCGCACGACGAGGTGCTGTCGATCCTCTCGGAGGAGAACGCCGCGGAGGTGGGCGGCATCATCCACTGCTTTTCCGGGGACCTCGCGATGGCGCGCAAGGCGCTCGCGATGAACTTTCTCGTTTCCATCCCCGGGGCCATCACCTACAAGGGATCGGAGAAGCAAGTCGAGGCGGTGCGCGATCTGCCGCTGGACCGCCTGCTGATCGAGACGGACTGCCCTTTCCTGGCGCCGGTCCCGCGTCGGGGAAAGCCGAACGAGCCGTCGTATGTTCCGCTGGTGGCGGCGAAGGTCGCGGCGATCAAGGGGGTCACCGTCGAGGACGTGGCGCGGACGACCACGAGCAACGCCCTGCGCCTCTTCCGCATCCCGGTCGAGGAGGAGGTCCGGATCGCCTACAAGATCCGCGGATCCCTCTACCTGAACATCACGAACCGTTGCACGAACGCCTGCACCTTCTGCACGAAGCGGCGCGACTACCACGTGAAGGGGCACCTGCTGAAATTGCCGGGGGAGCCGACGGCGGCGGAGACGCTGGCCGAAGTCGGGGACCCGTCGACGTTCGACGAGATCGTCTTCTGCGGCTTCGGGGAGCCGCTGCTGCGACTGGACGTGGTGAAGGAGATCGCCGCGGAACTGAAAGCGCGCGGAGCGCGGGTGCGAGTCAACACGGACGGTTTGGGAAATCTCGTCCATGGCCGGAACATCCTGCCGGAGCTCGCCGGCCTTGTGGATGCACTCTCCGTCTCGCTGAACGCGCCGGACGCGCAGACATACGCCCGGATCTGCCCGAACCGGTACGGAGCGGCGTCGTTCGCCGCCCTGCTCGACTTCCTCCGGGAGGCCCCGAAGCACATCCCGTCCGTGACCGCGACCGCCGTCGCCCTGCCCGGCCTCGATCACGAGGCGGTGCGTCGGCTCGCCGAATCGATCCCCGGCGTTACGTTTCGACTGCGTCCCTACGACGATCTGGGGTAATTATCGTAGAACCGCGCGCAATGTCGCGCCGAAGCGGTCGACGATGTCGTCGAGGGCTTCGCGGGTGACCGCCTGCGGGAGGAAAAGGTAGACGACGTTCCCGAGCGGGCGCAGGAAGAGCCCGCGGCGCATCCCCTCCCGGCGGAGTTCACCGAAGAGCGGCGTGGTCCCCGGCAGCGGCTCCTTCGTCTCCTTGTCCCGAACCAGTTCGAGCGCCGCCACCATCCCGATCCCTCGCACGTCCCCCACCATCGGCAGACCGGCGAGTTCCCGCACCCCTTCCGCGAGGCGGGGGGCGAGGCGCGCGACCTGTTCGACAAGCTTCCCTTCCTCGAACAGGTCGAGGGAGGCGAGCGCGGCCGCACAGCCGATCGGGTTCGCCGTGTACGTGTGGCCGTGGTAGAACGTCTTCCCGCTGTCCGGGCCTCCGAGAAAGGAGTTGTACACCTCCGCGGTGGTGAGCGTCGCCGCCAGCGGCATCGTACCGCCCGTCAATCCCTTCGACAGGCAGAGGAAATCCGGCGAGACGTCCGCCTGCTCGCAGGCGAACATCGTCCCCGTTCGCCCGAACCCCGTCGCCACCTCGTCGAGGATGAGGTGGGCGCCGTGCTCGCGCGCGAGGGCCGCCGCGCGGGAAAGGTATTCCGGGGGATAGACGATCATCCCCCCGGCGCCCAGCAGCATCGGCTCGAGGATCACCGCGGCGACCGTTTCGCCGCCTTCCTGCAGCGCGTCTTCGAGGGCGTCGACGCAGGAGACCCCGCATTCGGGGTACGCCTTCCCCATGGGGCACCGGTAGCAGTACGGCGCGGGAACCCGGCGAGCGGGGAACAGGATCGGCCGGAACGCCCGGAGGAACGCCTCCACGCCGCTGACGCTCATGCACCCGGTGGTGTCCCCGTGGTACCCGTGATCGAGACAGACAAACCCGGTCCGCCCCTCCCGGCCGAGGTTGCGCCAGCACTGCAGCGACATCTTGAGCGCCACCTCGACCGCGGTGGAGCCGTTGTCCGAGAAGAAAACACGCGAAAGCCCTTCCGGGGCGATCGCGGCGAGCCGCGACGCCAGGCGCACCGCGGGCTCGTGGGTGACGCCGGCGAACAGGACGTGGTCCAACCGCTCCATCTGCCGCGTCACCGCCTCCCGGATCCGCGGATGCCCGTGCCCGTGAACGACGCACCACCAGCTCGAGATCGCGTCGTAATACCGGTTCCCTTCCGCGTCGAAAAGGAAGAGCCCCTCCGCGCGCTCGATCAGCGTCGGTGGCTCCGTCACGAGGGTGCTCATCTGGGTATACGGATGCCAATTGTGCCGCAGATCTTTCCGGAGCCGATCGTTCCGGTTCATCGGATCGCCCTCCACCGTTCGAGGAACGCCCGCCCCACGGGGGCGAACGCCTCCGCGCCGCCGGCCGTCGGGTCGGACAGGAAGGGAATCTCCCCCAAGACGGGCGCCGGTGCGATCTCCCCGACGATCCGCGGATTGTCCGCGCGCACCTCCGCGCGTGTCCCGTCCCCTTCTCCCGGAAGGCGGTTGAAGACGAGGCCCAGCAGCGGGATTCCACGGCGGCGGATCGCCTCCACGGTGAGGAGCGCGTCGTTCACGCAGCCCAGCCGGTTCGCGACGACCACGAGGGCGGGAAGGCCGATCCGCGCGACGAGGTCGCCGGTCAGAAGCTCCTCCGAGAGCGGAACGAGGAAGCCGCCCGCCCCCTCGACCAGGACGACGTCGTGGATCTCCGCGAGACGGCGGTACGCCGGCTCGATCACGGCCGGGTCCACGCGCTTCCCCTCGCGCGCGGCCGCAAGGTGCGGGGAGGCGGGGAGGGAGAAGCGATACGGAGCGCGGTCTCCAGGCATCGGTTCCGGCGCGGGACCGGGGCCTCCCATCAGACGGCGGTGGACGTCGATGTCCGACGGACCGTCCGGCGCGCCCGTCTCGACCCACTTCTGCGTCGTTACGCGGAGCCCACGCGCCCGAAGGAACCCGGCCAGCAGACCGCACACCACCGTCTTCCCGACGCCGGTGCCGGTGCCGGTGACGAAGACCCCCTTCATCCGGTCCCCCCTTCCGGGATCACGCCCCGGCAAAGAAAGACCTGGTACGTCGCCGTGATCCCGCCGGTCCTCTCCCGATACACCTCCTCGATCCGCGCCAGCTTCCCCGGGCTCCACGATTCCCGCCCGCCGCTCCCGCGCGTCCCCGTGTACCGGATGCTTCGAAGCAGGTCGGCCAGCGTCGGAAACTCCTGGCGGTACGTTCGCTCGACGACGTCCCACCGGGGGAACACGGTGGAAAGCGCGTCGGAGATCTCTTCCCGGGAGTGGAACGCGACGGCGGCGACCCGCGCCCCGTCGCGCGCGATCCGCCCATGCTCCGACGCTCGCAAGGCGGCGTCCAGTTCCGCGTACGTCTCCGGGCCGAAAAAGGAGAAGGTCAGGAGCCCGCCGCCGGAGAGCAGGAACGCCATCCGCGCCAGCGTGCGGGGAAAGGAGAGGAACCATTGGAAGGCGGCGTTGGAGGTGACGAGGTCGTACCTTCCCGTCGCGATCTCCTCCGCGTCGGCCACGGCGAAGCGGGCGCGGGGGTCGTCGATCCCCCGCTTCGCGACGCGCACCATCGCTTCCGATATGTCCACCCCGAAGACGGACGCGCCCTGGAAGGCGCCAAGGAGCATTCGCGTATAGAGCCCCGTCCCACAACCCGGCTCGAGGATCCGGATGGGCCGCACCGGATCCCTGCCCGGGGCCGACCCGACCGACGCCTCGGTGTATGCGAGCAGGTCGGCGGCGGCGAGCCGCTGCGCGTACGCGTGCGCCTCGTACCGGGCCGCGCCGGCCGAGAAGCGGCGAAGGACGTCGGGGTCAACCATCGGCGACCACCGCGCGGAACCCGTCCGCGAGGAACGCGGCGTGCGCCGCTCCCTGCAGCGGATGAAACGTGGCATGCACGCCTTCCATGGCCACCCCTTCCGCCTCCGCGACCGGGGCCACCACGTCCTTCTCTCCGTGAACGATCGCGACGGGACACACAGGAAGCGTCTCGCCGGAGAGTCTCGCGCCCGCCAGGTACGAAAGCCCGTCGCGCAGCACGCCGACGTCCATCTCCCGCAGGTACGCCTCCTGCAGCCCGGAACGGAACCGGCGATACGCGGGGATCTGCGACGGATAGAAACATTGCGCGTAGAAACCCGAGAGACAGCCGCCCGGGTCGGCCGCGAACGACCGCAGGACCGCCGCCACATCCCCTTCCGGGTACTCCCGACGGATC
>Ga0172376_10006228_pt1 | contig 13041 bp, 17 predicted proteins | sample Lak35m_FD_121114 | JGI IMG/M metagenome (GOLD analysis project Ga0172376, IMG submission 121114) | Freshwater microbial communities from Kabuno Bay, South-Kivu, Congo - kab_092012_35m | ecosystem: Environmental > Aquatic > Freshwater > Lake | place: Democratic Republic of the Congo: South-Kivu...
ATTCATCTCCTGCGGGCTGACGCTGCATCCTGAAAAGACCAAAGTGGTCTATTGCAAAGATAGCAGCCGCCGTGGTCAGTTCGATCAGATCCAGTTCACGTTTCTCGGCTTCTGCTTCCGACCGCGTATGGCCAGGAACCGCTATGGGGAGATCTTCACGAGTTTTCTCCCAGCGGTGAGTCCGCAGGCGCTTAAGCGCATGCGAGAGAGGATCAGGAAAATGCATCTGCGTAGGCGGATGTTTTTGCCTTTGGAGGAGATTGCCCGGATCCTGAATCCGATCCTGCGGGGTTGGATTCAGTATTACGGACGTTTTTATCCGACCGAACTGAGAGCCAAGCTATTTGGCTATCTCAATGAGCACCTGAGCGCATGGCTGCGTCAGAAACACAGCCGATTGTTGCGTCATGACCGCCGCAGTCGGCAAGTTCTGGCGAGGATCGCTCAGCAGAGGCGGGATCTTTTTGCTCATTGGCATGGTGTTGGTATTGCAGCCGGATGACAGGAGCCGGATGACGCGAGAGTGTCACGTCCGGATCTGTGGGGGCCTCGGGGGGAAGTTCCCCGGGGCTACCCGGCGGCCTGGGCTTCCAGCTGGCCGGGGCGTTCAGCCAGAACGCGGAACACGACCTCTCGCATGGGGGGTATCTCCTTCTTTCCGGCACCATCTTTGGCCTGCTGAGGCGAGAGCGCAGGTACGGCCGGATACGGGGACCGGCTTTGCGGGCACCTGCCCCTGCCGTCTCAGGCGAGCCAGCCCCGCTCAGCAGCCAGCCGTGTGGCCTCCTGCAGGGTCGTGATGCAACGCTGGGCGTGGCGTTACTGCTTCGCAGAAGCCTGTGGCTGGTGTGCCGTCCTGCAACTACGCAGGGGAACGGAGGGATCATGCCGGCCCCTGGACGTCGAGCGGGGCAAGGCTTCTCATCCCCATCAGCAGGCCCTGAATCAGGCCCAAACATGCAGGACGGCGCATTAGGCATCATCCTGCCCCTGGGAGCGCAGCAGGTAGGCCTCCAGCACCTCCGCAGGGCTGATTCAAACTCGGCGCGAGGGCTGCGACCGAAGCGCAGCGGCCAACCCGCTCCTGGCAGCGCCTTGGATGCTGAGGTCCATGCATGGTGCCGGTGCCCCGTACGACTGGCGAAACCGGCACTTTGAAGCGGCCCTGAGCGCCTCCGGGGTTGCGATCAGCGCCAGCAGGCCCCGTGGTGCCCGCAGCGAGGGAACCATCGGCAAGCAGGCGACTCACCACTGCGTGCTCCCACAGCTGCTCGCCTGTGGACCCGCAGGGCTGCCTCAAAGTCGAAATGTCAGCTCAGCATGGCGGCTACGTGATCTGCTGCCACAGGATCAGCTGCCACAGGATCAAATGTTGTCAACGCCAGCAAGGCCGATTGTGATCGGAGTTGCCGGCGGGACTTTCAGGCAGCCCTGGGTGGACCCGGGAGCAAACAGTTCCCGGCGCAGCAGCGCCAGCAGCGATTGCCTGAGGGCATCGAGCTGGCCGGGACGCAGCCGGCGTCTGTTGGGCAGAACCGCCGCCGGACCGGCCGGGACCGCCGCGGGGCGATCGGGGGTGTGCTCGACGCTCCAGCTCAGGCCGGTACCGGGCAGCCCCACGCTGGTGCGCGGCCCGCCGCTGCGGCTCACCGGGATGTGGAACGAGGCACCGCACCCGCCGACGGAGATCGAGCTCAGTCCGCCGCTGGAGAAGTTGAAACGCAGTGGGCCCAAACGGGCGGAGCAGCGGAAGCGGAATCCCATGGCAATCAGCGGTTGGGCTCGCAAGGTTGGCCTGAACAAAACCATCGGCCCGGGCAGCAGACCGATGATCAGGTTACGGAATCAGGGTTCAGGGCGCCCATACACGGGGCGCATTCCTGGTGCCTGATCGGAAAAATTGATGCGCATTCTGCACCGCTGGTGTGGTATTCTTGATCGATGATGGCGAAAGCTTGCAGGTGCAGGCCGGCGGCCGGGCGATCGCGATCCGCCTGGCCTGCCCCCCCCAGTGCCACGCCGATGCGACCATCCAGGGTGTTGCCGAGCACCACATCGGGGCACTGCGCCCTGGAACTGTGCGGGGAGCCAAAGCGCAGAAGCGCTCAAAGCTCCAGATCTTCAGCTGCGCTGGAACGGGACTGGGTGGCTGCCTGGCTCCAGCGACTGCCTCGTCCCGCTGCCTCGTCCCGCTGCCTTGTCCCGCGCCGCAGGGATGCAGGGCGTCCGCGGCAGCTCCGATGGTCAACCGCAGCAGCTGCCATGTTAGGGTCAGAGGGAAACATTGGATGCAAAATACATGTTCACCATCGATCGGGCTTCCCAGATTTTTCCAGAGACGCGGTCGGCTGATGTTGTCCCTGCCCTGACCGCTCGCTACAACCTGCTGGGTCCCGAAGACCAATTGGCTCTGATCTGGTACGCCTATCTGGAGATGGGCAAGACGATCACGATTGCGGCCCCCGGTGCAGCTCGGATGCAGTTCGCCGAGCCGGTGCTCAACCGGATCCGGGCCATGAATTTCGCTGAGCAGAGCCAGGTGATGTGTGACCTGGCGAATCACGCTGATACGGAGCTGGCACGCTGGTACGCCTCCTGGTCGGTGAATATCAAGCTGGGTTTCTGGTATCAACTTGGTGTCTGGATGGAGCAGGGCATTGTGGCCCCGATCCCGGAGGGTTATCAGCTCTCGGCCAATGCCGCAGCTGTGTTGTCGTCGCTGAAGACCATCGACAAAGGCCAGCAGATCACCGTGCTGCGCAACTTCGTCGTCGACATGGGCTACGACCCCGGCAAGACGGCCAGTCTCGAACGGGTCAGTGAGCCGGTGGTTCCGCCCACCGCCCCTGAGCAGCGCAGCAGCGTGGTCATTGAAGGCGTCGACAACACCTCGGTGATCAACTATATGAATTTGCTCAATGCCAACGACTTTGACAACCTGATCGAGCTGTTTCTGCCCGATGGTGCGCTGCAGCCGCCCTTCCAGCGGCCGATTGTCGGCAGAGACGCCGTGCTGCGTTTCTTCCGCGAAGACTGCCAGAATCTCAAGCTGTTGCCTGAGCGCGGCGTCGTCGAACCCTCGGATGGTGGCTTTACGCAGATCAAGGTCACTGGCAAGGTTCAGACCCCCTGGTTCGGGGCGGGCGTCGGCATGAACGTGGCCTGGCGTTTTTTGTTGGATCCCCAGGGCAAAATCTACTTTGTGGCCATTGATCTTCTGGCGTCAGCCGCTGAGCTGCTCAAGTTCGCCCGTTGAGCCCAGGCCGTTCTGTCTCTTTTATGGATGGCAAGCCACAGTCCACCTTGTGGGGGCTATGGCTTGCCGTTGTCATCATCACGGCATGGGCCGCCAGTGGTTTTCTTTGGCTACTGCCTGGCAGCGATGTTCCGGCAGTTCTGATCGCACTGGCGGTTCTGCTGCGAGCCTATCTGCAGACGGGGCTGTTCATCGTGGCGCACGACGCCATGCATGGATCCCTGATCCCTGGCTCTCGGCGCTGGAATGACCGTGTCGGACGTCTGGCGTTGTGGCTGTATGCCTGCCTGCCCTGGCAGGTGTGCCGACGCAACCACGGTCGCCACCACCGGGAGCCCGCCAGTCCTCGCGATCCCGACCATCACGATGGCCATGGCGTCAATGGCCTCGCCTGGTATGGCCGGTTCATGGCGACCTACCTCAGTCCTGTGCAGCTGACCTGCCTGCTCGCCTGCTGGGTTGTCGCCACGCTCCTGGCGGGTGCAATCACGCCCCAGCCGCTGGTCCACCTGCTGCTGTTCGGGGTGCTGCCGCTGTGGCTGAGCTCGTTGCAGCTGTTTGTGTTCGGCACCTATCTGCCCCATCGCCATGGGGCTGCCAGCGACGATTGGCACCATGCCATCAGCCTGCCTCTGCCGAGCCTGGTGTCGCTGCTGGCCTGTTACCACTTCGGATACCACTGGGAGCATCATGATGCTCCCAACCTGCCGTGGTTTGCCTTGCCAGAGCGGCATCGCCAGATCACAAACCGCGTGCTGTTGCCCGAACGGCTCGCGCTGCCCGATGTCAGCCGATAGCTTCGCTGCAGCGCTATGGATGCCATGGAAATCGAACAGGCTGGTTGGACGGCCGAGGAACAGAGTCTCGCCCAGACCGTATTTGACCGTGCTGTGGCACGCCATGTTGAGTCGCTGATCGCCGAACTGCGCTGCAGAGCCGAGTTGCTCTCCAGCCCTGAGGACATCTGGCAGCTGCACGATTTCCTCAGCATTCGCCGCCATGAAATCGAGGGACGCTTTGATCAGCGCCTCTCCGGCTTGCTGTTCGTCTTCGCTGATCTGGTCAGGGATGGATTGGTGAATATCGAAGAACTCCAGGGCCTTTCTGCCGATAAACGCGCCAAGATCAGCGCTATGGCAAGTATGTGAAGCGAGTGCGCACATCTGCCTCTGCCTGCAGAGAGAGGCCGTTGTTGCCGCCTTGTTCCGTCACGCCAAACGCTCCGATCATCATGTGGTCCCGGCAGGCAGGGGCGGCAGAGGCTGCCTGCCAGAACTTCGTCCCAACCGCTCACCATCAATGGCAGGCGCAGATCCTCAGAGCGGCCGCACCGGGCGCTTTTCGATCACCTTGTCGATCAATCCGTACTCCATCGCTTCCGCAGGGGACATGAAGAAATCACGATCGGTGTCTTCCTCGACCCGACTGAGCTCCTGGCCCGTGCGATCGGCCAGTTCCTGGTTGAGCTTCTTCTTGAGATAAAGAATCTCATCGGCCTGGATGCGGATGTCGCTGGCCTGGCCGCGGGCGCCACCCAGGGGTTGGTGGATCATGATCCGGGAATGGGTGAGGCTGCTGCGCTTGCCCCGGGTGCCCGCACAGAGCAGAAAAGCACCCATGCTGGCTGCCAGTCCCACACAGACCGTATGCACATCGGGCTTGATGTGCTGCATGGTGTCAAAAATCCCCAGACCGTCGTACACCGAACCTCCAGGGGAGTTGATGTAGAGAAAAATGTCCTTCTCGGGGTCCTCGGCTTCGAGGAACAACAGCTGGGCCACGACCCGGTTGGCGGATTCGGCCGTGACCGGCTCCCCCAGGAAGATGATCCGCTCGCGCAGCAGTCGCGAGTAGATGTCGAAGGCCCTCTCTCCCCTTCCCGACTCCTCGATGACAATCGGGATCATGAATGCTGCGACATCGGCTGTCGGCACTCTACAGAGCCAATCCGCTCCCCTGCCCCCCGGTCGGAACGCAGCGCTAAGGTCGCTGCACCGTAAGGCTCCCGATCGCGTGAGCGAAGCCCTGCCCGCCCCCGGCACCCAGACCACCCCCGACGGCCTGGGCGGCACCACCGCCCCCACCGTCTCCGACAGCAAGCGCGCCTTCCACAGCGCCTTCCCCTACGTGATCAGCCCGCTCTATCGACGCCTGATCGACGAGCTGCTGGTGGAGCTGCACCTGCTCAGTCGCCAGCGGGGCTTCCGCCCGGATCCCCTGTTCGCCACCGGCCTGGTGCAGGTGTTCGACAGCTTCAGCAGGGGATACCGCCCGGACGGGCAGCGCGAACCCCTGTTTGTCGCCCTCTGCAGCGCCTGCGGCTTCGATGCCGCTGCCTTGCGTCAGCAACGCCAGCAGGCACTGGAGGCGATGGGGCACCATGCCGTCGCCGAAGTGCGCGGCTGGATCGAACAGCAGGGCGAAGGCGCCCCCGAACCGGTGGCCGCCACCCTGGCCAGCATCCGCCGCCCAGACTTTCATTACTCCCGTCTGATCGCGGTGGGTCTGCTCAGCCTGCTCGAGCGGGCCAGCGGCGCTGAGGCGATGGAGCCCCAGGCCCTGCGAGAGGCGGCCCACGAGATCGGGGCGGCGATGGGGCTGCTGCGGGATCGGCTCGACAAGGACCTCAGCCTCTACGCCAGCAACCTGGAAAAGATGGCCCAGGCGGTGGAGCTGATGGAAGAAACGATCGCCGCCGAACGCCGTCGCCGCGAACGCCAGGAACGGGGCGAAACCGCTGCTGAACCATCCCCCGCCCCCCAGGCCTGATTTCAGGCTCGCCCTCTCCTGAGCCTGAGGCTGCCCTGCGGACCGCGTCCTCCCGCAGCCGGCCGTCGCCGCGGCAGCCGCAGCCATGCGCCAGCGCTGAGTCAAGGGGTCAGTCGCAGACCGCCCGTCAGCGTGCTGAGCGGGCCGGCCTGGCCGGCCTGGCCCTGCGGCAGCGCCCGGATCCAGAGCTGATCAGCCCGGCGCAGCAGCTGCGGCGGCCTGCCCGGCAACAATTCCAGGCTCGCCAGGGCCTGGGGCCGGCTGCGCAGCCGCAGCTCACCACGACCCGGCAGGCCGGCGGCACCTCGGGGCAGCGACCGCAGCGGCCCCTGCGGCGCCGGACCGAGGAAGAACAGCAACTCCCCCTTGGTGCCACTGCCGGTATTGCCACTACTGGTGTTGTCACTGGCGGAGCCGATCCAGCGCCAGCCTCCCACCACCACGCCATCGCCGCGGCGCCAGCTGGCACCCTCGCGGCTGGGAATGGGGCCAGCGGCACCAGTGGCACCACGGGCGGCCGGGCCGCCGGCGGGCGGCGGGCCCGTCAGGGGGCTGAGCCCCTGTTGCAGCAGCGCCCGGCTCAGGTTGGCGAGCAGCATCCGCCAGCGCTGGCGCTCTTCGCCCAGCGGCAACTGCAGCTCCAGGCCCGCCTGGAACGGCCCTCCGATCAGGCGGCGCAGCCGCAGGCGCATGGGGGTGTGGCGCAACAACTTCAGGGCCGCAGCATCGAGGCCATAGCGGTTCAGCAATGGATCACGGATCAGGGGCCGGCTCAATAGCCCCTCCAGCAGCAGATCGGCCTGGCCGAGCTCGATCTCCAGCAGCAGATCGGCGGGCAACGGCGCCGGGGCGGTGATCACTGGCTGCGCTGCCGCCGCAGCGGTGCTGGCCAGCCAGGGGCTGTCGCGCTCCGCTGCCTCCCCTCGCCAGAGCAGGCCGCCGTCGCCGATGGTCAGGCTCAGGCAGCCGCGCTCATAGCGCTGCAGCAGCGGTGCCAGCACTCCGGTGATCACGCCCAGGCCGGCGGGGTTCCAGAGCACCGCCTGATCCTGGCGCAGGCGCTCCAGGCAGCGGCGCTGCAGGCCACGGCTGAGGCGTTGCTGAGGCAGCAGGCGATCGCGCAGCAGCAGCCGCGACAGTGGATCGGGCGCGATCACCACCAGGTCACCGACCCGCAACGCCTGGGGCGGCAGCGGCGCCATGCTGCCGCCGGGCAGGGCGGAGGTCGTGATCACCAGCATTGCCGGGCTGTCGCTGTGCTCACTCCACAGCTGCCACCACGGCCCGCGCTGATGGCGCCAGATCGTCTCAGCCCGGGCCCCGAGCCGTTCGCGCCACAGCGCCGGCAACGGCCGCTCGGGGCTGGGGGGAAAGCTCTGCAGCAGACCGACCTGCTGCTGCAGCTGCTCCAGGCCCACGGCGCGGGGTCGCGGCAGATGCCGCAGCAGCGCCGCCGGCAGCAGCACCAGATGCAACAGCACCAAGGTGGTGAGCGGCAGGGGGATGCGCCTCAGGCCGCCAGCCGCCAGGCCGACCTGGATCCGAGGCCAGGGGCGCCGGCCGCTGGCCGCAGGGCGGGCGGCTGGATCCGGGGCGGGCCGGGCGCTCACCGCTGTGGTCTGCGGGTCCGGCCGGTCGGGCGGCCGCCGCGGGCGCCTGAACCAGCCGGTCCTGAGCTGAGCGGTCCTCTGGCGAACGGCCCTGATCCAGTCGCCCCTGAGCTCGGCGGCCTTCAGGCGAGCGGCCCTGAGCCAGCCTGCCCTGAGCTGAGCGGCCCTCAGGCGAGCGGGCCCGAGCTGGGCAGCGGCGGCGGCGGCGCGGCGGTGGCGCCACCAGAGCGTCAGCGCCGTGATCCGGGATGCGGCCCTGCGCTGGAGCGATCGTTGCCGTTGTTCGGTCATCGCGGTGCTCCGCAACCTGATCGATCGATGGCGGCAACGGAAACCGGAGCCGGAGCCAGGGCGGACTCAGGGGGGATCACGGGGCTGCCGTAGAGGGTGCTGCGCTGGCGCAGCGGCCGCCCGATCGCCGCCACGGCACGGCCGAGATCCTGCGGCGACTGGCTGCTGCCACCGCTGGCACCGGCCATCGTGGTGATGTGCTCCTCCATCAGGGTGCCGCCGATATCGTCGCAGCCCCAGCGCAGGGCCTCGGCGGCTACCGGCAGGGTGAGCTTGACCCAGCTGGGCTGGTGATGGCGCATCCAGGGACCGAGCAGCAGGCGGGCCTGGGCGGTGAGCAGCAGCATGGCGTCGGGATCGGGCTGATCGCGGCCGACCTGGCGCCGCAGCGGCGCGGGCGCGGCAGCACCGATGAAGGGAAGCAGCACGAACTCGGAGAAGCCCTGGCGTTGATGCTGCCAGGCATGCCGCTGCAGCTGGATCAGGCTGAGCAGGTGGGCGCAGCGATCGGCGGCGGTTTCGATGTGGCCGGCCATCAGGGTGCTGGTGGCGGCCAGGCCGCGGCGATGCACCTGGAGCATCACCGTGAGCCAGGCCCGGGCGGATAGCTTCTCCGGGCAGAGGCGCCGCCGCAGCGGTTCGCTGAGCACCTCGGCGGCCGTGCCGGGCACGGAGCCGAGGCCGGCCCGCTGCAGCCGCTCCAGCACCTCATCCAGCGGCCGCCGGTCGGCCTGGGCGATGAACAGCAGCTCCTGGGGCGAGAAGGCATGCAGATGCAACCCGGGTGCGGCCTGGCCCAGATCCCGCAGCAGCGCCTCAGCCCAGGCCAGATGGCTGCCGTCGAGCTGGGCGCGGGGATCCAGGGCGGCCTGCAGACAGAGCTCGCTGGCGCCTCGCTCGCGGGCTTCGGCGGCCTTGGCCTGCAGCACCTGCCGGGTCAGGCGATAGGCCCCGGCCTGGCCCTCATCGCGGCGGAAGGCGCAGAAACCGCAATGCAGCAGGCAGATGTTGCTGCTGTTGAGGTTGCGATTGATCACATAGGTGACGGTGTCGCCCACCAGGCGCCGACGCAGCTGATCAGCGGCCTGGCGCAGCTGCTCGCGCTCCTCCGGGCGGTAGGAACGCTGCAGCAGCGCCAGGGCCAGGCCGGCGGGGGGCACCTCGACCTGAGCAACAGCGGTCGCCAGCAACTGGGCCGCCGACCGCTGGGGTGGCCCTGCCGGGTCGGGCGGCAGTTCCGGCGTCAGCGGCTGCGGCTGCGCAGGCTGCAGCTGCGCAGGCGGGGGCTGCGCAGGCGGGGGCTGCAGGTGGGGCGACGGCTCGCCGGCCACTGGTGCCAGCGATGGCCCATCGCAGCGTTGCGCCAGCGATGGCGCATGGAGAGGTGCCGCCAGCAATGGCGCATGGCAGGCCGCCAGGGCTTCCAGCAGCTGGCTGAGGCTGTGCGACTGCCAGGGTTCTGCAGCGGCCGGGCCGGGTGGTGGCACCAGCAGCTGGCCGGCCTGCCACCAGGCGGTGGCACAGAGGCTCAGGGGCGGCGGCTGCCGGTCACAGCCTGGCGGCGGCGGCGATCCCGCCATTCGATCGTGGTGAGGTAAAGAACACCGCCGCTGACGAACAGCAGCAGCAGGATGGCGATGGCCGCCAGCAGGCCGGTGGCGGACAGGGGAAACTCAGAAGCCCAGGGTGTTGTCACCGTTGCGGCCCCAGACAACCATGGCGATCGAGAAGGTGAAGATGGCGGCCAGGCCGGCCCAACCGAGGGTGATCAGCATCGGGGCAGTGCCGCAGCCGGACGCCGCGGATGAACGCGGCGCCATCGTACCTACGCTGGTGGTCGCATCCGCCTGGGTTGTCATGGCTCTGCATCCGGCCAGCGCCGTCGTCGCTGCCCCCCCCGCCAGGACTACTGCCAGAACAGCAGCCGCGAGGAGCGGCGCCGCCAGGACCTCTGCCGCCGGGACCTCTGCTGCCGGAACGGCTGTCGCCAGAACGGCTGTCGCCAGGACCTCTGCCGCCAGGACCTCTGCTGCCGGAACCTCTGTTGCCAGAACCGCTTTCACCGGAACCGCTGTCGCCAGAACAGCCACCGCCAGAACAGCCGTCGTCGGAACCGTTTTCGCCGGAGCCGTTTTTCCCGGAACCACCGCCGCCAAGAGCTCCGCCGCCCGAGCAGTTGCTGCCAGAACAGTTGGCGCCAGAGCAGCCGTCGCCCCGCAATGGCTGGCCGCAGCGGGGATGGGCGGCTCGCGGGCCAGCGGTACGCCCGCCTCACCCGCTGCGGTGCAGGAGCGCAGCCGGTTGCGCCAGCCCTATCCCAACTGCCGCGTGATCGTGCTCGACGATGACGTCAACACGTTTCAACACGTGGTGGAATCGCTGGTGCGCCACCTGCCGGGCATGCAAAGCGACCGGGCATGGGAGCTGGCCCATCGCATCGACGGCGAGGGCTCGGCGGTGGTCTGGCGCGGACCGCAGGAACAGGCGGAGCTCTACCACCAGCTGCTGGCGGCCGAGGGGTTGACAATGGCGCCGCTGGAGCGCGACTGAACCGGAGCGGCCACCGCGCGGCGAGTTGTGCCTACCCTGCTGCACAGCTGCGGCCAGATGATGGGCCGGCTGGTGATCACCCACAGCACTTACCTGGAGGGATTGATCCCCCTGCTGGAGCGTCTGGCCCGTCATCCGGCGATCAGCACGGTGACGCCGGCCGTGATCGCGCGTGTACGCGGCCGCAGCCCGGAGCTGCGCCTGCGGGTTTCCACCCCGATCGTGGGCGGCTGGAAGTTGCTGGGGCGCCGCGGCAGCAGCGCCCAGGAGGTGTTCATCCTCACCAGCCTCAGCGCCGAGGAGCTGGCGGATCTGATCGCCCGCGAGCTGGAACGCTGAGCCCGGTCACAGGGCGATAGGGCCAAAGGGCGACAGGGAGATAGGGCGATGCCGCGATGCGGTGATGCGGCAGCGAGCGCGGCAGGGCGGCAGGGCCAAAGGGCGATAGGGCGATGCCGCGATGCCGCGATGCGGCAGCGAGCGCGGCGGGGCGTTCTTGAGCTGCCAGGGCGAGTGGAGAGCTCGACTTTGAAGCGGCTCTGCCGTCCCAGCGCCAGCCCCTGCCGGGCCTGCCGCTGGCGCAGCTGAATCGTGCCCCGTCCGGCAGGGTGCCCGCCATGGCGGGCCTGAGCTGGCCGAGCCCCCGGCTGAACCAGCCGCCAGCGACTGCAGGCCGAATCCAGCAACCAATCCGCGCAATCTATGCAGAATCTGCATAGAAACAGCCCCAGCCGTTGCCAGAGCCGGCCTGAGGCGAACCGCTGCATCGCCCGCCACCCGGGCTACCGGCTGCGCTTGCTAGCGTTGCCCGAAAGGCCTGGGCAGCAGTGGCCCAGCACCGCCTGCTTTCAGCGCCAGCCCGGCCCAGCCCCTGGCCGGTTCTGGGTGGGCTGCAGCTTTTCTTGCCGCCAATCCCCACCACCAGCACCGCCATGGACCGTTCCGCCAATGCCCGGCGTTTCCTGGAGCTGTTGCTGCCCGCCTGGCGGTTGCTATTGCAACGCTGGGCCCTGGAGGGCGCGATCAGCCGGGCGGCCAGCGAGGCCCTGGGGCTGAATGGCGAGCCGCTGCTGCTGCAGCGGCTGGTGGGCCAGTGGGCCGCAGGCGATTTCAGCGCCCTGCCGCCGATCGTGCTGCTGCCGGCCAGCGCCATGCCTGGGGCGGCCGGGGCCTATGCGCTCAGCACCGGCACGATCTATCTCAATGCCGACTGGCTCCAGAGCGCCAGCCAGCAGCAGGCCCTGGCGGTGCTCAGCGAGGAACTGGGCCATCACCTCGATGGACTGCTGAATGCCAGCGATACACCGGGGGATGAGGGAGAGCTGTTTGCGGCGCTGCTGCAGCCCGGGCGCGTGAGCAGCGAAGCAGAGCGCCGGGCGCTGCAGGCTGAAAACGACCGGGGGGTCGTGCTGGTGGCGGGGCGGGAGCTGGAGGTGGAGCAAGCGGCGGTGGTGACCAGCACCCCCATCCGGGTGACCTACCCGGGTAAAACCGCAGGAGAATTCCGGAATCTTTATGCCTTTGCGGCCCTGAAGAGCGATGGCTCCGTCGTCACCTGGGGGGACTCCAGCCATGGCGGCAACAGCAGTGGGGTGGCGAGCCAGCTGGGCTCGGGCGTGGTGGCCTTCGCCAATCCGTTCACTGATGATCGGCTGGTGTTTGATGTGTTGCTGCCCTCCATCACCCTCGCCGTCTCACCGGCTTCGGTGACAGAAGATGGCACCGCCAATCTGGCCTATACGTTTACGAGGAGCGGATCCACAACAAATTCATTAACGGTAAACTATAGCGTTGGAGGTAGCGCAACCCGTGGAGTTGATTATACAGGGATAACGGGATCAGGTTATTTTTCTTCCACCTATGCGGTGACGTTTGCGGCGGGTTCGGCCACGGCTACGGTCACGGTGGATCCCACCGCTGACACCGAGGTGGAAGCCGATGAAACCGTTGCCCTCACCCTTGCGGCCGGCAGCGGCTACACCATCGGCACCACAGCCGCCGTTGTTGGCACGATCACCAACGATGATGTTGCCATCCCTTCCATCACCCTGGCCGTCTTCCCCGCCGCGGTGACAGAAGATGGCACCGCCAATCTGGTCTATACGTTGGTCATTCGCTATGAGGGATCACCACCACGCCCAGGAGGTCAGGGATGTCACCGGGTTCCATAACAGGCCAGGGCCCTTGCCGGCGTGGCCCTGCCGGAAACCGCAACCAGGGGGTAAAGAGTCCATGGCAACAAGGTCATGGCTCCAGAACGGATAGAGCGACTTCCGGCAGGCACCGGCCCCATAAAGCCAGCACCGAGCAAGCTCAGCAACGACCTGATGGGTTGAACCGACTATGAATGAACGAGTACGGCTGGTCGTCCCAACCCGTGAAAGGTTACGCTGTGTAAAAGAACCAGTTAATTCGGGTGCATCTCACTTTGGAGATAAGTATATTTACCCAGCGAGGTCAAGCTGCGAGCGTCCCATTAAGATACGCGCAACGGTGCTTTAAAATCTTGGGCACACTTTTGGCAGACCATTGCGCTCCATTCAACTTGAGCCTGGATGCAATTTG
>Ga0172376_10006230_pt1 | contig 13039 bp, 16 predicted proteins | sample Lak35m_FD_121114 | JGI IMG/M metagenome (GOLD analysis project Ga0172376, IMG submission 121114) | Freshwater microbial communities from Kabuno Bay, South-Kivu, Congo - kab_092012_35m | ecosystem: Environmental > Aquatic > Freshwater > Lake | place: Democratic Republic of the Congo: South-Kivu...
AATACAGGATACTCCCCACACGAGGTAAATTATGTCAGTAGCAGTAATCTGGGCTTGGGTTATGGCTAACGAAGCCGCACTTGCCACCATTCTTTTGATCGTTTCTGAACTTTTAGGAGCGGTTCCACGAGTCAAATCAAACGGACTTGTGTCATTTGTTATTCTTCAAGTACAAAAAGTATTAAAAGATAAGGGAGCACACGACCATACTCCCTGATTATAAATAAATCAATATAAAAGGAGACCAATCATAAGGTCTCCTTTTTTTATAAATATTCAGTATATAAGACATTTACAAGGTTAAAAAAATGGCTCTTTGGGGAAATAAAGATTTAGTTTATAATGCCGGTGAAGTTGCCGTCAATCTTGGCACCAAAACCGTAACCGGCACTGTCGGTGTGGTTACGTTCACAACTTCCGGTATTACAACCAGTGATGTAATTACTATTGGTGCCGGAGCAACTTACGGATATGCGGTTATAACCGGATTTACTTCTACCACTATTTCAATTGCTTCTACCGCAGGAATTGTCACCGGCATTACAACTGTTCCTTCCGGTACGACATATTTTGTTTCGGAAAAACCACTATATACCGTTGTGGATTCAGTTTATCGGGCACCAGAATCCAAGACCGTTGGATACTCCACAAGTCCCGTATTCACCTCCGTAGTCGGCGTAAGTACAGTGGAAGTAAGTGTTGCGAATACGGCAACCGGATCTGCTCGTAAGTATGCTCCCACTCATGCCGGTTGGGTTGGTGTTACAACTTATATCGATGCTCACGGCAATTTTAGAGTTAAGACCGAAACATTAGTTGCCGGTAGTAGCATTACTGGCAGTAATTCTGGTGATAATGCGATGTATCCAGATAGCTGATAATAATATATGAGATTTGATGAATTGAATGAGAATAATTATACATTATTTGCGATTAAGTATTATGAAAATCCTCAATCAGTGACGATGGAGGATTTTGAGGCTGACTTGAAAAGAATACGGTATGTAAAAAGATTGTTAAAACGATATAAAAATACGGGAGAATTAAAAACACATTTGATACTGAATCATCTTATCATTCTTTTTAATGTTTTTAATGATGCCGCAGTTCCTTTATTATTTTATAGTTTGGATAAAGATCTTTGGTCTTCAATTAAAAGTTTTTTAGTCTTTCTAAATAGACTTCCAGAATATCCAAAAACTCAAATACACGATATTGAAGTAGATCGGGAATGTCTTTCTCAATTACAAAAAATTTAATATGAATAAAATAGATAAAATTATTTGGATTATTAGAAATCTAAAAGAAGAAGGTATGAGTGTCGCTGCTCCTCCTACGAATAATACCGGAAGTGGTCCGGGAGTAGCGGGATATAGTGCGAGTGGGGATCAATTCCATGCCGGGTATGATAAACCATCGGGCATAGGGACATCTAATATTATAAGAAGATTTCCTAAAAAATTAAATAATTCTAAAAAGAATAAATAATCATAGAAGCTACTTGAGATTTTAGTTTTAGTAGAGTCAAACAATTCTCAATTTTTCTAAGATGTTATTCGATAACAAATCTACAAATTCAGATACAAAACTCGCTGTTTTAGAAGAACGGTTGTCTTCTTATGAGGTTATGATGCGTAAAATAGACGAGGCAATTCAAATCATGGGTAAAACCAGTCAAAGCATTTCCAAAATGCTTGCTGTTCATGAAGAAAAAATTGATCATTGCTCAAAAACAGACGAATCAATATCTAAATCAATTGAAGATATGAGAAATGAAAATAAATCTCAACATAGAGAAGTAGAAAAAAGAATAGATGGATTAGAAACTAAAATTGATGAAGTTGTAAAGTTTCGTTGGATGATACTCGGTGCCGTTGTTTTTATTTCATTTGCTCTTTCCCAGTCTCCGCTCATAATTGATATCTTGACACCCGACTCACAACCTGTTAAGATAGAGAGTAAGAAATAAAAAAAATCTTTTATCATGGATTTAATTGATTCCAAGTATATTGGATTAGTTTCTGTTCGCTTGGAAAGATTCAAGAGAGTTAAGGCAGATCTTTATAATTGCCGATGCCCTATTTGTGGAGATTCCCAGAAAAACAAAACAAAAACACGAGGATATTTTTATCAAATTAAGAATAATACAAATTATAAGTGTCATAATTGTGGAGTGAGTTTATCCTTCAATAACTTTCTTAAACAAATAGATCCAATGCTTCACAAACAATATAGTTTGGAGAAGTTTAAGGAAGGGTTTACCGGAAAGAACTTTGTGGTAGAAGCACCAAAGTTTGAGTTTAGTAAACCAAAGTTCTCAAATAAAATAGACTTACCAAAGGCATCAGAAGTTTTGATTTCCAAAGAATATCTTGAGAAAAGAAAACTTAATCCGGAAAAGTTTTATTATGCCGAAAACTTTAAAAAATGGGTAAATCAACAAAAACATACATTTGAAAATATTGATAGAGATGAATCGCGTATCATCATACCAATGTATGATGTTGATTCCAATTTAATTGGATTTCAGGGAAGAACGATTCAATCTTCTATTCATAAATATATCACCATAATGCTTGTTGAGAATGCTCCTAAAATTTACGGACTTGAAAAAATTGATTCCCAAAAATCAGTTTATATTGTCGAAGGACCATTTGATTCCACATTCATTAAAAATGCTGTTGCCATGTGCGGGTCTGATATTAGTGTTGGGTCGTTTGGTTGGAGCGATTATATTTGGGTTTTTGATAATGAACCACGCAACAGAGAAATCATTAACAGAATCTCAAAAACCATCGATAGAGGTGATAAGGTAATTATATGGCCAACAAGTATTAAACATAAAGATATTAATGATCTTGTAATTGCCGGATATGACCCGGAAAATATATTAGAATCAAATACCTATTCAGGTTTAGAAGCAAAAGTAAAGTTTAACGAATGGAAAAAAGTATGAGTAACGGAACAAAGGTTATTAAGCGAAACGGGTCGATTGAACCTCTTGACCTAACCAAGATGCACTTAATGGTGGAAGAAGCATGTAAGGACCTTGCAGGGGTCTCTGCGAGTCAAGTTGAGATGCAGTCCGGTATTCAATTTTATGATGGCATTTCGACCGCAGAAGTTCAGGAGATTTTAATTCGTTCTGCCTCTGATCTGATTGATTTGGATCATCCAAATTATCAATTTGTTGCCGCTCGTCTTCTTCTATTCGCCATTCGCAAACAGTTGTTTGGGCGTATGCACGAGTGCCCCACTGTAATTCAACATGTCCGGAATTGTGTGAATAAAGGAGTTTATGATGCAGAGATTTTAAGTCTGTATAATGATGAAGAGTTTGAGAAACTTCAATCTTTTATCGTTCATGAGCGTGATTATCTCTTTACATATGCCGGTCTTCGTCAGGTTGCAGATAAGTATTTGGTGCAGGATCGCAGCACCGGAGAACTGTATGAAACTCCACAGTTCATGTATCTTTTAATTGCGGCAACTATTTTCTCTAAATATCCAAAAGAAACTCGTTTGGATTACGTTAAGAGATATTATGATGCAATCAGTAGGCACAGAATCAGCATTCCCACTCCGATCATGGCAGGTGTTAGAACACCACTTCGTCAATTTGCATCTTGTGTTCTGGTTGATATTGATGACACCCTCGATAGCATCTTTAGTAGTGATATGGCTATTGGTAAATATGTCTCACAGAGGGCTGGTATCGGCATTAATGCTGGTAGAATTCGTGGTATCAATTCTAAAATCAGAGGCGGTGAAGTACAACACACGGGAGTAGTTCCTTTTCTTAAAAAGTTTGAGGCAACTGTCAGATGTTGTACTCAAAATGGCATCAGAGGTGGATGCTTTGATTCGGAATCTGAAGTCTTAATAGTTGAGTCTGTCAAGATTGATGGAATAAATTATAGGATAAATGATGAAATTAATGGTATTAAAGTTATTGACATTATAAATAATCATAACGGAAATAAAACGATTATGTTTGATAAATAAATGGAAAATTTAATTTGGACTCAAGAAACTATTAAAAAAAGTAACTCTCCATTTAGTATATATTTTTACCTTAAAAAAACAAATGGGGATTATAATGCTGCTAAAAATCTTTATGATGATTTTTTAGAAAAAAAATCCCCCTTTAGAAATCCAAAAAATAGACCAAATACAATTGAGTATTGGATTTGTAGAGGATATTCTGAAAATAATGCTAAACTAAAGGTAAGTGAAATTCAGTCAAAACCTCTTGATTTAGAAGAATATATTGAAAAGTATGGCGAAGAAAGGGGGATGAAAAAATATAATAAAAGAAAAGATAATTTACAGAATAGATTTGAAACTGAAATTAAAAACATACAAACAAAACTTCAATGCGATTATAATACTGCTTATGACTTTGTATGTAATAGAAAAAGAAAATGTTCTCCAAGAACTATTGATTATTGGGTAAATAAAGGATGTACTATAGAACAATCTAAAGAGTTAGTTTCCAAGCATCAGAAAGAAAATAGTCCAAGATCTGTTTATTATTGGGTTAAGATTGGATATAGTGAAGATGATGCGATAATTAAAGTTAGAGAATACCAAGATAATCTATCAATAGAATCTATTATGAAAAGATATTCTTGTGATAAAATAACTGCTCTTGACATACAAGAATCAATTATTGAAAAAGTAAAATTTACAAGAATTGGAAATAATATTAATGTTGATATTGCTAATGACTATGAATATTTTGTTTATAAAAAAATGGTAAACAAAGAAACCAAAAAGACAATAAAATTGAATAAAAAAAATTTTGTAAAAAATAATAAAAGTGATACTTTAGATCATAAGTATAGTATTTTTTGGGGATTTTATAATGATGTTCCTCCTGAAGTAATTGGTTCAATTCATAATTTAGAGTACATTTCTCTATCTGAAAATTGTAAAAAACAAACAAATTGCTCTATAGATCTTAAAACCTTATTGGAAAACTACGAAAATGGAAATTAAAGTAAATCTCTCAAAGAAAAAAATATCTAATATTTCGGTGGGAGATATTGTTTATTGTTATGATGAATTTAATAATGTTTTTTGTGTAAATAAAGTTTCTGATACTTTTACCCCAACTATTAGGAAAGAATATCAAGAAAAAATTATTGTTGCCGACAACGAAACTTTATATACTTCAAGCATTCACCCCTTTTATGATGGTAAAAATAATAAATGGGTAGAAGCACAAGAAATTGTGAATATTTGTGGACTGGATGAAAATGGTAATGATATAATTATTGAAAATGATCATTCTTATATTTCTGAAAATGATAAAACTTTTTATGATTTTACTGTAGATCACTACCACAACTATTTTGTGGGTAAAAATAATAGTTTTATTTTAACTCATAATTCTGCAACTGTCCATTTTCCAATCTGGCATCAAGAAATAGAAGATATTTTGGTACTCAAAAATAATAAGGGAACCGAAGATAATCGTGTTCGCAAATTAGATTATTCTATACAAATTAGCAAACTTTTTTATGAACGCTTTATCAACAATCAAGAAATAACACTTTTTTCTCCACATAGTGTTCCCGGTCTGTATGATGCTTTTGGCACCGATAAGTTTGATGATTTATATGTGAGTTATGAACAAGATGAGTCTATTCCGAAAAAAACGATTGGAGCACAAGAACTCTTTCTAAACCTCTTGAAAGAAAGAGCAGAGACTGGTCGCATCTACATTATGAATATCGACCATTGTAATTCTCATAGTTCTTTCAAAGATCAAATTGTAATGTCAAATTTGTGCCAGGAAATAACTTTAAAAACAAATCCAATTCAACATATTGATGATGAAAATGGAGAAATTGCTACATGTATTCTTTCGGCAATTAATATTGGAAAGATTAAGTCAAATGATGAATTAGAACTTCTTTGTGATCTTACTGTTCGATCTTTGGATGAACTTATTGATTATCAAACTTATCCAGTAAAAGCAGCAGAAAACTTTACGAAAAATCGCAGAGCACTTGGAATAGGTTATATTGGTCTGGCACATTATCTCGCAAAACATAATCTAAAATATGAAGATTCAAAATCATGGAAATTAGTTCATGATTTAAGTGAAGCATTTCAGTATTATTTGATTCGTTCATCTGTAAATCTTGCGAAAGAAAAGAATGCTTGCAATCAGTATAATGAAACCAAATATTCTCAAGGAATTCTTCCCATAGATACTTATAAGAAAAATGTGGATGAAATTGTACCTAATGAACTAAATTATGATTGGGAAAGTCTTCGGGAGCAAGTTAGGCAATATGGTATGCGAAACTCAACGCTGTCCGCACAAATGCCAAGTGAAAGTAGTTCAGTCGTATCAAACGCTACAAATGGAATCGAACCACCTCGTGGATACTTATCAATTAAGAAGTCTAAAAAAGGTCCTCTCAAGCAAATTGTACCGCGGTATCAGACTCTTAAAAACAATTATACGCTTCTGTGGGATATGCATAGCAATCGTGGGTATATTAATATTGTTGCAGTTATGCAAAAGTTCTTCGATCAGGCAATTTCTGGAAACTGGTCGTATAATCCACAAAATTATGCCGATAATGAAGTTCCTGTTAGCGTAATGGCAGAGGATATGCTCTATTCATATTCTGTTGGACATAAAACGGCATATTATCAAAATACTTATGACATTAAGACTGATGAAGTGATTGAGGATTCCAAGCAAGAACTTCAATCACTTTTATTTGAACTTTCTGATTCCAAACAGGAAGATTGTGAAAGTTGCACAATTTAATTTGATTAAATATAAGAAGGTGAGTTAATTTATCAAGGAAAAAAATGATTTTTAATTTTAAGAAAAATAACAAGGAGAATCTAATGGTCGAATCTATGACCGTTTTTAATTCTGAAAATGTTGATAGTAAAAAATCTACTATGTTTTTTGGTCAACCACTAGGATTACAAAGATATGATTCTTATAAGTATCCAGTTTTTGATAAATTGACTCAACAACAACTTGGATACTTTTGGAGACCCGAAGAAATCTCATTACAAAAAGATCGTGGAGATTATCAAACTCTACGACCCGAACAAAAACATATTTTCACAAGCAATCTAAAATATCAGATTATGCTTGATTCGATTCAGGGAAGAGGTCCCGGTATGGCATTTGCTCCATATTGTTCTCTACCCGAACTGGAAGCTTGTATGAAAGTATGGGAGTTTATGGAGATGATTCATTCTCGCTCATATACCTATATTATTAAGAATGTATATTCAAATCCTTCTGAAGTTTTTGATACAATTCTTTGTGATGAGCGTATTATGGAAAGAGCGGCAAGTGTAACTGAAGCATATAATGACTTTATCAATAGTGCTCAACATTATGGAACTTCTGAACTTTGGAAACACGCTCAAGAACAAGTTCCTTACGCACAGGTAGAAAGATATGAACTCAAACGCAAACTCTACAGAGCAGTTGCAAATGTTAATATTCTTGAAGGTATTCGCTTTTATGTTAGTTTCGCTTGCAGTTTTGCATTTGGCGAACTCAAACTTATGGAAGGAAGTGCAAAGATCATCGGTCTAATTGCCAGAGATGAAAGTCAACATTTAGTCATCACCCAGAACATTCTAAACAAGTGGAAGGAGGGTGATGATCCTGATATGAAGAAAATCTCACAAGAAGAGGAACAATGGGTTTATAGGACCTTTGAGAAGGCAGTCAATCAAGAAAAACACTGGGCTGAATATCTATTTAAGGACGGATCAATGATCGGTCTAAATGATAAACTTCTTCAGCAGTATGTGGAATGGACCGCTAATCGTAGAATGAAAGCAATTGGACTTCAACCACTTTATGATATTTCTGCCAAGAATAATCCACTTCCCTGGACTTCACATTGGTTGAATTCGAGAGAAGTGCAAATAGCCCCACAACAATCGCAAATTACGAGTTATTTGGTTGGTGGAATTAAGTCTGATGTAAAACCCAATACTTTCTCAGGATTTAAGCTTTAATTCAAGAAACTGAAATATAATATTATATAAATAGTATTAGAGTTCAGTTTCCTACTTATGTATTATGTTTATGAATTAATAGACCCGAGAGTTAATCTTCCTTTTTATGTTGGAAAGGGAACTGGTAATCGGGTCTATTTTCATTTATCAGAACAATCTAGAGCAAAATTTGAAAATAAAAGAAAGTATAATAAAATACAAAAAATGAGAAAAGAAGGATATGAACCCGAAATCAAAATAGTAAAATATTTTGATAATGAAGAAGATGCTTATAATTATGAAGAAGTTTTAATAAAACAATATGGAAGAATAGGATATGATAAAAATGGAATATTGACGAATATTTGCGAAAATTTAAGACCTCCAAGTCCTAAGGGACGCACATATAAAGTAATATATGGCGATAAATGGGAAGAGGAAATAGAAAAAAGAAGAAAGTTGCAAATAGAAGCAGGAGGATATGGACCAAAAGAACACACTGAAGAAACTAAAAAAAAGATAAGCGAAAAGAATGCAGGAAAGAATAATCCGAGTTATGGTATTCCATGTGATGAAGAACGAAAAAGAAAAATAAGTGAGAAAGCAAAGCAAAGATATATTGACGGGTTTAAATCTCCAACTTCTGTAACTTATGTTTTAATCAGTCCAGAAGGAGAAACTCTAGAAGTTTTTGGTGAATTAAAAAAGTTTTGTGAGGAAAAGAATATATGCTATGCTACTATGTGCGCTGCAGTAAAGTATGATAGAAAAGGTCCAAGAAAAAATGGATGGAGCATTGAAAAAAAAATTTAGGTCATCAAATCCAGAAGATGCGTGTGTAATAAAACTTCAGGATTATTGTAAGTTTTCCTCAATTATACTAAAAGTTCCAGTAGTTTATAAACCTTTATGTGTTGATGCAAATTGTCATAATAATGTAAATCATTATGTAAATACTTATGGTGGAGAAAAAATAAGTGGATATTATTTAATCACAGATGTTGATGACGAAACATATGGATGTGCGATATATCATAGTATTTGGAAAAACACTTATGGTGATTTGATTGATATAACACCATTTGATGATTTGAGAGAATATAATATGTTTTGTGTATCAAATGCCACAGAATATTATTCGGGTATATTGTATGATGGAAATAAATATAAAATACTGCAACCGGGTATTAATATAAATTATGATATCAAAATCACTCAATAGTGATGAAAATTATGATGAGTGGTGTGAAGAAGAAATTATAAAAGCATATAAAGATTCTGCCGAATATGATGATTTACTTTTTGGAGATCACGACTATTCTTATGTATGGTTAGATAAGGGTCCTTGAGACCCTTTTTTTTATAAATAAAACTATAAAGAACTTAAAGAAAAAGATGTCTACACTTACAAGTAGTGATGTTCGGGGATTGATGGAGGCATATCAGGCAGTATATGCACCTCAAGAACTCACCGAAGAACAGGTTTGGGAAGAAGTTGAGAACTGGGTCAATTCACTTCTAAAAGAAGGTTATGACCTGAGTGATTATACCTGGGAAGAAATGTTTGAGGCATACGTTGAAGAGCAGGGAGGAAGGCGAGGTGCTGCACTAGGAAATCAAAACGTTAATACTAATGCTTCTAGTGCTATTAGAAATGCTGCCGACAACGTTGTTAAATCAACTATAGGGAGCACTCCTATAGGTCTTGCTGTTAGAGATATGGCATCTCGGATGCCCGAACCGAAGGGAAGTGGAACTAGAAGAGGTGCGGCAGCTGGAACTAAAACGCCATCACCTGCTTCTAGACCACCAATTGGTAGTCTTCCTCCAAGTGCAGCACAACCTGGAGGACCTGCTTCAAATAGAGTAGGGTCATATACATCAAGATTTGCAGGTGCTCGTGATGCTGCATTTGCAAAAGCACAAAATATTAAAGGTTCTCCTGTAGTTGGATCTAGATCTGCTTCTCCTGCTCCAGCAAGAACTGCTTCTCCTGCTCCGACATCTAAACCGCTGCCTCCAGCATCCTCTACTACTCCTGCCCCAGCAAGAACTGCTTCTCCTGCTCCGACAGCTAAACCGCTGCCTCCAGCATCCTCTACTACTCCTGCCCCAGCAAGACCTTCTCTTTCTTCTCAAGCAGATGAGATTCGTCAAATGAGAGCAAGATCATTACAAAGGCAAGGAAGAACATTAGATGCCGCTACTGTTAGTGGAACAACAAAACCAGCATATCAGGCAAATAGTTTCGATCCATATGATGTTATCAAAGGTCATCTTCTTGATGAGGGTTATGCTGACACTGAAGAAGCGGCACTTGCGATTATGTCAAATATGAGTGAAGAGTGGAGAGAAGAGATTCTTGATGAGGCATATCAAGAACCAAAATTTAATAGAAAGCACTATCTCCAAAAACTCTCCAAGGGAGGTGGTATGGGAATGGGAACTCCAGAAGACCCTCACGGTTATGGAGCCCCAAAAATGGCAAAAGTAGGTGCTGAGTTTGTAGCAAGAAAAACTGCTGCTTGGAAAGCACAGAAAACTGGAGAACCAGATACTTACAAGAAAGAAAGGGAAGCAAAAGCAGCAGCAAATAAAGCAAGAGGTGCCGCAAAGAGAAAGCGGTAGATAAAATCACTTCCCAAACTGGCACACAAGAGGGTTTCACCACCCTCTTTTTTTATAAATAAAATTATAGAAAAACTAAAAGAAAAGAAATGTCTAATCTTACAGCAAATGGTGTAAATGGATTGATGGAAGCATATGCTGCCGTATATGATCAAGATTTGAGAGAACAACTTGAAGAAGACAAAGAAGTACAAGAACTAACACTGCAAATTATTGAGAATGCCGCTTATGTGTTGTTTTCTCAAGGATATGATGTAGATGATGTAATCTCATATTTCACCGAAGCAACTGAAGACGTAATCAGTGAGGACTTTGTTAACTTTGCAGAAGGAACTGTTCTTCTTGAAAGTGTTGTTGTATCTGATGAGTATATTCGAGAAAATTTTGAATTATTAGAAAATAGAATAAAAGCAGCTTTTGATCTAGGTAAAGCTGCTGTTAAAACTTTAGTTGGAAAAGGTCCAGGATATGCTCCTACAAAATTACAAGGTCCAAGAGCGCCAGGTCTGATAGATAAAGGAAAAGCACTTCTTTCTAAGGCAGTTACAAAAGTAAAAGATGTTGCCAAAGGTGCAAAAGCACTTGTCGGTAAAGCTCCTACTGCTCTCAAAGGGGCAGTAAAATTAGGTGGAAAAGCACTTCCTTTTGCTGGTTCCGCACTTTATGGTGCTGATGCGGTTTCTAGAGCGAAAAAGGGAGATTGGGGTGGAGCAGCTCTAAGTGGTCTAGGTGCAGTAACTTCTTTTGCTGGACCTGTTGCTGCTTTGGCACCTGCTGGTGTTCAAATGGCAACTGATGCTATGGGACTCACTGGTGATAAGAGCAAGAAAGGTCCTTCTGCCAAAACAGCACCATCAGGACCACCTTCTCTGAAAGCAAAGCAAGATTATGCAAAATCAAAAGGTAAGTATTATTCATCATCTGACCAGAAGACATATATGAATTATAACGATGCCTTGGCAGCAAAAAATTCTAGAAGAGGTGTGAAGCCAACTCCGGCACCATCATCTCCTGCTCCTGCCGCACCATCTATTCCTTCTGGAGGTGGGGGAGGAGGTTCTTCACCTTCCACTTCACCAAAATCAAAACTAGCACCTACAAAACCATCCGGTTCAGATACCAAACTCACTCCGATGCAGCAGTGGGCAGCTAAGAATCCAACTCTTGCCGCTAAAGTTAAATTGGGTCAATCTGGTTATGATGATATTTCTGCAACTAGAACTAAACCAGGTCCTAATGAAAAGCAGGACCAAACTCCAACACAAGGTCCTCCAGATGCCAAGATTGATACTAAAGCAGTAGATGCCGCTATAAAGGCACAACAAGAAAGAGATAAGAATAAGGCACAAGCACAGACAGTAAATGCTTCTTACGAATATGATGCCTATGACCTCGTGCTTGAGTATCTCCTCTCACAGGGGCATACAGACACCGTAGAAGAGGCAAATTACGTGATGCTTGAGATGGACTCCGAGATGATTGGTGATATTGTAGAAGTAATGACGCCAGTGGGAGGACCTTATACAGAAGCATATACAACACCAGGTATACAAAATCTTCTTAATAAAAGAAATCCAGACAGTCTAAAACCTAAAGAATCAGGTATACAAAATCTTCCTAATAAAAGAAATCCAGACAGTCTAAAACCTAAAAAATCAGGTATAATGAAAGCATTTTAGGATCAAAAGTATTAAAACCTTAACATAACTTAAAGCACCTCTTGACAAGGTGCTTTTTTATTGCTAGAATAGGTTTGTCCCCTTTGAGAGCAAGGTATCTTTAAGTACTTTAAGACTCCTCTTGAGAACTCTTAAGGACCAATTCATAAATTCTATTCACTTCACTGGAAAAGAACTTACCTTCTACATTTGTGTTGTAATAATCTTCTCTTAAGATTACATCACGCTTGAACTGTTCCATAGTCTCATAATAACTCATAGATTTCTTATGAGGACACAAGTATAAGATTTCTCTGGAAAACTTATCTGAACCTAATATCTTTACATCTTCAATCAGTTCATCACAAGATCCCCAATAAGATTGCCAATCACTTTCTTTGGTTTTTCTTCTACCTGTCTTACGATCTTTCTGTCTTGTCCAAAAATGCTTCTTACCAATATACTTTTTATCATTAGTTAGATTTGTAATGACATAAACAAAGCCTTCCATACCTTTGGGTACGTCGGTAAAGTCCTCTTTGTTGTATTGCCAAGTCATACTATAAGTAATTCTAATCATAGTATGTAGACACAGTACTTGACAAGAAAACAAAGACCTATTATATTACCACTGAAGTTATCACATAAGACATTGGCAGTAGACAAAGAACTATTGGAAAAAACTCTTCGAGTCTCTCACGACTGGGCGGTTAATAGAGCACGTTCACTAAATGCATTTCATAAAAGCAAAAGTA